>JGI1221J13441_10000527_pt1 | contig 17040 bp, 10 predicted proteins | sample LakVidmifraction_4_FD_13441 | JGI IMG/M metagenome (IMG submission 13441) | reverse complement strand
GTAAGACATTGCCCAGATTAGGCCGTTGTCGTCCTGGCGAGTGACGTACCAGCCCGGCTCGGGAACATAGTGAGACTCCATCATTCCAATGGGAACCATGTGCTCATTGACAATTCCGCTAATCAGACTATCGTCGAGCTGGACAATCTGAACGAAGCCCACAGGAGCGTCTACGTCACCTGTGTAGTCCTCGGCATCATCGAGGGTGAGGTACTTGAAGAACGTGTCGAGGATGGAATGGCAGAAACCGCTGCTGCGCTCGTAGTATGCTGGATTCTGGGTGCTTGGCATTGTGTAATCTCCCTATCGGGTTGTGGTGGGTTGTTTCTAGGTACAACACAGACAGTATCATAGAGATACGGACTATGCAATAACTAGAATCATCTGTATTGTCTCCAGTCTGTGTGGAAGATCATGTCTAGGAAGAAGCGCAGGTTGAATCGGAAGTCAGCCATTATGCACCGATTAGGTGCCTGGGACGAGTTACGGCGGTAAGGGTCGCAGCGGCCAGGGCTTTGTGGCCGAATGACTCGCGGAACCTGCAACAGGCTGAATTGTATGTGTTTGCATTGACTTTGTAATATGATCCGAACAGGTAAAACGTGTATTCCATCATCTTGAATCAGTGCTCCCTTATCAGGTTGTGGTGGGTTGTTTCTAGGTACAACACAGACTATATCAGAAGGATACAGACTATGCAAGAACTAGAAGCCTAATTCTCTAGTATTCTGTGTAGGCCATTATTGCAGACTTGATCGTTCGTTCGTAGGACTCGATGGCAATTCTGGCAATATCGAGCGCTCCCCAGATTGTTGGGAATAGTTCGTCTAGAAAGTCGGAGTCGTCTAGCAGTCCGTATACGTGCCACGATCCGATCAGGTTCTGTCCGATTGTGATGGAGAGGGCACCGTTAGCGGACCCCATTAGGAGGAAGTCGCAGCGATCTTCGATGGATTGTGTGACTTCTGAAACATGTTCGATCTTGGAGAGGTTGTGGTTCATGAGAGGATATCCTTGTCAGGTTGTGGTGGGTTGTTATGTTGGCTCCGATTATTGCGCGGCCAGAAGAGGGTGGCGCAATAATCGGGAATCTGTGGTATGGCAACTACTACGGAAACAACTAGACGATCAGATGGGGGTACAGCGGTGGCGGGGTCACGATTCGACCGCTTACGTTGGGGCTGTATGGGCAATGCTATCCTATCGGATTGTGTATGTCTAGCTGAACCGTAACTAGTTGTCTAACCTAGTCACTAGTTCTAGTCACCCTACTAGTTGTCACCCTAGTGGGGTTCTAGTTCCGATTAGCCTAGCACCGTTGCACCCATCAACTAGTCGTTACATGTGCCCGACTAGAGAGTTCTTGACCTACGCGGCATGGTCTAATCGCGGGTCATTACCCATTGCCGTTCCATTACTAGTTGATCGTTAGCGTAACGCACATGGTTACACGAATCAACGTTCAGAGTTCGGGTGGAATAATTCCGCTTAGCGGGTACAACATTCCCACTACGGTTTAGCGTGGATCGGCCAATGCGGGCCAGGTGGATCGGTGTTGCGGTGTGTCGGTGTTGCTATGCCTACCCTAGCGTGTTTGGTTCGGATTGTCTACCAGGTGATTGTGGTGCGTTCTATCGGCATGAGATTAACGAGTTGGGCAGCTAGTTGATACGCCCCGGTATGTGGTCTTTGACCACCGGATTGATATCGTCTGCCCTATCCATTAATTCCCGTATCGCAGATACTACACTACGTGAATACTGGTTGTCAATACCGAACCCGGTATGGATACGCAGGTGAAACTGTTGGCACCTAGTCGGGACTTACTTTGTGTTGCTGTTTGCTTGACTAGGTGATGGGTAGAACACTATCGGATGATTATCCACAGGACGGTAACAACTGGTACACAAACTAGTAACAAAACTGCTAACAACTGGTCGATCCAGCTAGCAAAACGCTAACTGGTTGTTAGCTGACATAACATACGTACCGATAGCGCACCCTATCGGTACGTGAATCTTCAACTAACCGACAACCAGGTGGGGCGCTAGGTTAGGTTAGGCTACCCTAACAACTGGTCGAGGGGGGTCGAAAAATTCGACCCCCCAACCGTGCGTGTGCACTCTCTCACCCAGCGGTATATATCAAAATTTGTAGAGCCTCTTTATTTTCAAAGTAGGACTGTCGTCTTAAAAATATATGAAAAATTTTTTGAGGTCCCCTATGAAAGAGAGTCGACCTTTAGGCTAAGCGCAGGTAGTAGCATCCATAGGAAGTCTATGTAGCTTTCTTAGTAGAAGAAGAATACTATAGGTACGTTTCCATCCATAACCTACCCGTAAATGTAGACTTTCATGCATGTTGACAGTACTATTCAAATGTTGACGCAATGTTGACGTAATGTAGACATAATTGTTGACATATATAACCCCAGGTCAGAGTACCTTTTATACCCCTTTTTAGGGTTTCGTCAACACATTTCCGGAGAGCAATAGTTTCGTCAACGGGTTTCGTCAACGGGGTGAATGGTGGATGCTTTCTTACATGTAGTCAACCCTTCCCGCCACTTCTACCTATTGGCGTTGACAGAAGCCAAAACCCCCTTTTTGGGGGGTAAAAGGGGGTCTGACCTGCGGTTATGTTTTGTCAACATTCTGTCAACGACAATGGTAGAGCCGTTGACGTAATTGCCAATACATATGTGATCGTGTTGGTTTCGCCTAATTACGTCAACGCACATTAAGCGAATTCCACCTGTCGGAGTTTCGTCAACACTTATGTCAACTGTTATAGTGGAGCCTGCGTTGACATAAGTGTTGACAGAATAGCTTTCGGTGTTTTTGAGGGTTTTGGTATTATGGAGCCGATTGGACCAATTTCGCCATCGCTGATTTCTGCCTGGTTAACGGTGGTTACCTATGGCAGGATAGGTGCCGCTAGGCTGGTCTAGACCACTTACCAGTTGACGAGTTGTACTGGTGGTTCGTGCCCGATAGACGCATCTGCGAACTTCTTGTTGCTTGACTTTAGATTGGTGCATGTGTTGCAATAGGACACTGCTTGACATACTGTGCGAGTATGTGTACTGTTTGTGGTGCGCCCTTCCAGGGGTCGCACTGCTCCGCTGAAGTGGAAGGTTGTCACACCTACGGGCCACTTTAGCGTGAAGCGCGAGAACCCCCTCTGTCCACGACCAGAGGGGGTTCTTGTGGTTTTGGTGCTGTTGTACTAGTTCTTTCTGAGTAACTCGATGTCGATCACTGTACGTGTGACGAAGTGATCGGTGAACAAAAAGAAGCTCTTGTCGTTCTTCACCATCACCTTTTTGACGGATACCCGGCCGTCCTTGTCGAGTGTCATCAGTCCGTCGATAGGTCCGTGGCCGGTGTTGATCCAGCGCTTGACCCTATCGAAGGCGGAAGTAAGTCCTGTCTTGCCTACCAGGAAGTCCTTTCGAGGACCGTCTGGTCGGTTAAAGTCGGCTAGGACAAAAGCGAGCGCGCTGCCCCTTCCGGCGACTTTTGCCCAGTCTCTGAGCTTCTCCGAGTAGACTTTACTTGCGTGAAAGTTTACATCGTCTGGCTGGCGACCGTACCTAGCGAGGTGGCCTTGGGCCACTGCGATCCTGCCCACTCCCTTTTTCTTGTGGGTGAACTCCAAGGTCGGGAAGGCCCGGTCGCCGCCAGTGCCTTCGAAGTCATCTTTGTCCATCACATGAACCTTGCCGATCTTGACACTGCCTGGCCTGACAATCTTCATGTCAACTGCGATTGCATTGTCCCCAGCGAAGGCGATAACGTGGTTGTGCTCTTCTGCGGCCTTGTTGAGAAGGTCGAAGTTGTAGTGATTCTTGTAGTTGCCGGACTCTGTGAAAGTCTTGATTGGCCAGCGCTTTCCTTTCCGGAAGATCTTCTCCACATCGAACTTCTGCTGCTTTTTTGGGTCGGAGAACTGGAGAGGAGTCAGCTGGAACCTGAGTTTATGGGAACGCTTCCTGTTCCTGTTCTTCCTTCTATTCTTCCTTCTGTTCCTAGCCATCAGCCCTTCCGAGCCTTCCAGGTCTCCAGAATCAGCTGGGACAGGGAGCGCTTTTTTTTAGTGCCGTTTGCTTCCACGACATCTTCTGCCGTGAAGAACAGGTCGTGCAGGTCCTTGAGCATCTGGGCTTCTTCTTCGGTCATCTTCTTCTTCTTCTTTCCACTTAGTAATTCTTGGACAAGCTTGTTCTTCAGCTTCTCGATATCGGGAAGCCGATCCATCGCCCTGTCCCCTGGGCAGGACTTGTAGGCAAACTTGCGGTGGGGGTAGACTGGAGCGCCGACCTTCACAAACCCAACATATTCGCGGACTGCGAATATCCATGCGACGAGAACAACCTGGTCATCCGTAACGGCGTCTTGAACGTTCTGCATAAGCGCGCAAGCGTAGCCGTCGTAGTTTAGGTTCTCTGAAAAACCTGCCAGATTCTTGTCGTTCATTGTATGGGTCCCCTTGGTCCCATAATCCTGGCCCTGGAAGTACTTTGCCTCGTTGGTAACCAGATCCTGGTATGACACCATCGGGGGAATCGAGTACCCGTAGCGCTCGATCTGCTGCGCTCCAGCTGCGCCTTCCTTGACCGTATCGGTATCGGTGGTGACGCTGATATGCAGGAAGTGGTACTTAGCGGGACCGTTCGGCATCGGGTGGGTGTGCGCCCTGCGAGCGTAAGCTCCTGCTCGCTCTTGGTTCGATCCCCACTGGCTTCGGTCATAACACTCGAAGCCGAGGTCACGCAGCATGTCAATCACTGCGTTCTTGCTTGGTTCACTCATGCCAACTCCTGCAGTAGTTCTTGCTGGTACTTGCGGATTCTGTGCTTCAGTACTGTGTGAAAGTAATCCAAAACTGGATCGTAAACTCTTTCATCACGGACCTGTTGAGCAACACCGTGAACCGGCTTTCGGCGCGGGTGTTCCCGGAGAGCCTTTCGGCACAAAGGTCCTCGGCACCCCTGGTCGTAGGTGCCTACGTTGTGGTGACTCCGACTTAAGAACTTTTCGTTCTTGAGCTCATAACAGATCTCTTTCCAGAGCTGGTCGCAGCGCTGTGTGTATGTCAGATCTGGCTCCTCGCAGGACAGGGAAAAGATATCGTAAGGAATCTCGGGGGACGTTTCTTCTATCATCACACCACAACCTGATAACGAATTGTCGGTCGTCCAAGATGCGATCCCTGAGTCTTAGGTACAAGCTCAACTAAGTCAAGTCCAGTCATTACATCAAGAGCTTTCTTTATTTGCTCTAGGCTGTAATTCTTTCGAGCTAGGTATCTAGATATGTCACGAGGAGAGGCGCCTCTGCCAGTCTTTTCTTGGTGATTCGATACGACTCGCTGAATGTCGTTCGATACGTCTTGCATAACAGTCAAGCCAATGTTGTTGTTCAATATTCCAAAGCAGTCAACAACGTAAGCGATGATATCCATCATAGCCAGAACGGTCTGCTTGTCAACAGTGTTGCGCTTCTTGTTTATGGTTAGAAGAAGCATGAGCTTCTTGCTAACAAGGTCGATGCGCTTTAGTAGATCGGTATCGTCGTTCTTCTTGGCTGGATCGAGAATATTGGCAAAATAGGTAACGTAAGTCTCGTAAGCGTCCGGCTCTAGGGTTAGTGATCGCTCCAGCGCGCCCCAGCCTCGAACATTCTTAAGAAGTTCTATCGCTTTGGCAAGATCTATCACAGTATCGGAGTGTGAACCGCCCAACGCTTCGGTTTCCTTCGACATTCCACCGGCGAATACCCATCGGTTTAGAAAGCCCGATCCTGTGTCTGTCCTAGTGACCAGTGTGCGGATCGCCTTAGGCTGCGTGCTCGCCGTTATGGAGCAGTACGGTTGAGAGGCAATATAGTCGCCTCTTGTGAGTGATCCAACCGAGACTGTATCTCTTGCATCGGCAAGAGCCATGATGGTGGACTTAAGTGTAGACCCTTCTCTATTAGTGCGAGCGAGAAGGGCAGACATCTCGTCAAAGTCAACGATACCGTTAACTGGCTGATACCCAAGAGAAGACTTTCCGTTGCCAGGATCTTTTCCCTCGTACGAAAAGGTTTTAACAAGGTACTCACCCGATCCTGGAACTGCTATTATCTTTGTCCCGGTTGTTCCCGTTCCATCTTCGTGGTATGGACTGGCTGCTTTGAGGCAGGCATCAAGCCAACCACGAGAACGAGACTTGCCCGCTCCTGTTGCCCCAAGGAGGCAGACCATGAGATTCGCATAAACCGGCCTGTGGTCGTCCAGGGTAACCTTACGTCCAACGACTGAGCCGAGTGCCAGGAGACCATGCCAAAAGTGATACTCTTCAGGGGAATCATCGCCACTACAAGACCTTATGTATTCGTGGAGGAAAGTGTCCTCGGGAATGAGTTGTTGCCACTTGATTACAGGATAGACAACAATCTCTTCAATGTCGTCGTCGGCCCACATCTCGCTTACATTCTCTGAGAATTCCTCTTCAGTTCCTTCTTCAGTATTTCCACTTCCCTGTTGAGAAGCTTGATCTGGAGGGGGACTGACCTTGAGACCTGGCTCGCTACCCAGAATCGAATCACCTGAGATAGGAGTTGCGCCTGGGGGCTGAACGACCGGAGGGGGGGAAGGTTGTTCAGGAGCTTCCTTGTAGATGATTTCTCCACCGGGAACCTTCTTAAATCTCCATCCAAAAGATTCCGCCATTTCCTGACGCAATTTGTGGAAGAGCTGTCCAGACTTGTAGCCCGGTTTCGGGTATCCAAAGTGAATCGCCGCAAGATCATAAGCATCTCCGCCTTCGTCGCAGCTGGCGCAAAACCAGGTATTGTTGTCAGTGTTAATCCAAGCAGATGGATTCTTGTCTGGGTGATCGGGGTTCGGACAGGAAACCATATTCCCGTCCTTCTTTCCGCCGACAGCGTGTGACTTGTGAATCCACTTGTTGTAAGCTGTTATACAGTCGATGCCGTCGATTATTCTGTCAAGCTCTTTGTCATCTTCAGACTGATCCTGTGATCCAAGGTCAGGAAGCTGAAGTGATGTAGCCCATTCGGGCTGTGGGGTCTCTATTGACTCTCCGCTTTCACGAGCGCGTTCTGCTAGAAGCTGTTGCCTCTTTGCGCGGAAATCAATTGGCGCACCGCTCACAGGAAAGCGTTTCCTGATTCCAAAAGAGCGACAGGATCGGCGTGAGGTGCCATCACTCCAGGCGCTGTTTTTAAGTCTAGAAAGAATGTTGGATCGGGGCTTTTTAGATTCCGACCCAAGGGGAGACGCATAAGATTGCCTAAGTCCTTACCGTCGAGACTATCCTGCTTTGGGAATACCTCGACGCTGTAGTTTTGGTATCCAACCAGGGGATTATCGATCTTGTGGCCGAAGATGTGCTGTCCGCGAATCGGTTCCCACTCGTCCATGTAGTCAAGCACAAAAAGAGCTGCCTCTCTTATGTCGGCAGCATTCATAGGACCAGTGAATCCGTAGACATGGATTCCCTTGTTTCCCGAGTAGGCAGCAGCGCAAGGAAGATTAGTCTGCTCTTCGATCACACGACAGAACCTGCGAGCGAGAATGCCCATCTGGTACTTCAGCCAAGGGCGAGCGGGGCTTGCGCGATCCAGCCAAGCCTCTCGGAGCGTGTTGTCGCTCCGGTCAAGCGGGTCTCCGAGCTTTACAGGACTCTGGGCAGCTTCCCAATCGGCCTCAGGCTGCGAGCCATCCCACTGAGTCATTGGAACATAGAAGCCGGTCTTCTGAAGGTCGATGTCGAATGCGAACAGTCTCGCGTTATCATCATTGTCAAGAAGGTAGTGACCGTATGTTGCTTTTCCATTAAGATGCGCGCGCAAGTGATCCATCTGGAATCCGAGTGGTCCGTGATTACCTATGTGCTTGAGTTCTCTGTCAGGAGAGTACCCTCCATTGCTGAACTGAACAGCCTTTACATCACGCCTCTGTATGAACCTTTTTGCATACAAAACTGCAAGCTCGTTGTTCAAGATGCACTCCGGGGAATAGTGGGGGTGTTTATGGTCACAACCTAGCAGTAGTGGGTAAATGTTGTCAACTACTACCTAATAGGTACAGTACCGATAGTTAAACCAAGACTAAGCCGAGTGCTTACTGCAACGTAACTGTGCGGTTTTATGCTATTTTTGAAGCGGTGCTGTAGATTCACCCTAACGCGTGCTACGCTCCCCAACTATGATGGAAAACCATACGACCAAGTGGTCAGGCCAGAGCCACTCTGTCGTGGCAGAATGCATAACAGCTGAATGCTCAAAGAAGGGGACAAAGACAAAGGTGTGGTACTCCAAGCTCGGAAGCGGTATGCTTACCCTGCCGAACATGTTCTGCCCGAGCTGTCACCTTCCTCCACTTCTACTTGAAGGATGCTCATGCGAGGGATGATTATCGTCTGCGAGACCCCCGACGGCTGCACATGCGGCGCGCCAGGCTCCACTCCATCTGGAATGCACCACTGCGATTGTGCAGTTCATCCAGGCTGGTGTGGACAGTTGGGGTGTCTTCCCTGCGAAGAGAACGGCAAGGTTGCAAAATGACCGAAGCCTGGTTTCGTAACCCCCACAACTATATACGAGAATTAGTGGAGGCTGGCGAGGGTAATATAGCCTGGGATCGTGGAATGCTTCAGAAGAGGAGAATTGATCCTCACAAGCACGCATCGACATACTTCGGTCAGGCCAAGACCGATTGGCGCCTTCTTCTTATAGGAGAACAAGGCACCGCAGAGTACAGAGCGGGCGACGCAGTTAACCCAGTGGGAGTTTATCCAACTTGGGACGCTTCTAATGACGACCTTGCTCTCCTTGATGAGATGATGCAGTACCCTCTAGGTGATGATGCTGACGCTTGCAACTCCCCGAACGTAAAGATTGATGAAAGACCAGTCTCGGGTCAAGAGCACAGAGTTGTAGTAACTAACATACCATCGCTATCTACTGGACCTGCAAAGGCTATGGGTCGAAGGATAAAAGAACTTCAGGAAGATTACCCTGAATGCATTCTTCATATTCACGGCACTTACAGCTGGCGATTCAACTTTGGGATGGGTTTTGCCTCTGCTGACGTTGACCCAAGGACAAACGCTGGCAAGGGAAAGGTGACGCTTCCTAGCGGCAAAGAAGTTATAGCAGAGAAGACCATCTTGACTCCACAGTGGGTTACGCTCCTGGGAATGTCCGTTGTGGAGATCAGCAAAGAGCCTCGGAAGCGTTGCATTTTTAACATCAAGTCCGCTGCATGGGCTGGCGAACACTTTATGGAGAACATAGCCTTCAAGTCAAAAGGTTACTCGAGAGTCAATCCTGACTCGACTAACCACAGTCCTGTTGAAGTTAAGAATGGCATTTACAGTAGGCCCAATCTTCCGATTCAGCCTACTGATAAGATATCATGCAACACATGCACACTTGCAAACTCATGCAAGTACTACAGAGAAGGATCGGTGTGTTCCGTGCCTGGTTCAGAACCATCTTCGCTGGCTAAATACTTTGGAACGCGAGACTCTGACACTATAATCGACGGCCTCTCGCATCTTACTGCACTAGGTGCGCGGCGACTCGAGAAGGGGATTCGTGACGAAGATCTTTACGGAGAGCTTGATCCTGAAGTTACAAAGATAGCAAACATGCTCTTCGCTCAAGGAGAAAAGCTTGCAAAGCTTGTTGACCCAAGTCTTCGTGCAGGTCCAGCGGTTCAGGTAAATGTCGGAGGTGCGGTAGGAGCCTCGGCTTCAACTCCGAATCAGCTTATGGGTGGAATTATTAGAGAGCTGGAGTCAAGAGGAGTCCCGCGAGCTCAGATCACACCAGACATGATTGCAAACTTCATGGCAGAGATGGGGGAGCAAAGAAAGGCTCCTCAGATGATCGAGAGTACTGTCATAACCTCAAAGGATGAGAATGCCTAACTTTGATCCGGCAAGAATTCAAGCCGATCTAAAGTGGCTTCAAGATCACCCATGGTTTGACGAGAAGCCTGCTTCTATACTAGAGTTCCTCGGTCCTGATCACCTCAATATTCAAAAAGGAATTCGGCCTGGCGTTCGGGATGAGTTGCTTGCTATCTTTGGAAGTGAAGTGAATGGCTTCAGGATCGCAATATTCAGGTGGGCGATGTTTACTGGTGCCATCGGAATTGGCAAGCAGTTGCGTCCAGAAGAACAGATCCTAACTCCAGAGGGGTGGGTGCAGAATCAGTATCTAATTCCTGGCGATGAGGTAATCGGAAGCGACGGTCGGCCAACCAAGGTAACTCACGTCTTTGACAACGAAGACGTTCAGATGTATCGAATTTCATTCAAGGATGGGACCTGGATTGATGCAGGCGCTGAGCATCTTTGGGAGGTAAGTTATAAAAGTAGTTATGGAAAGCTTAAGACTGAAGTGATTGACACGGAGCATCTCAGTAAACAAGAACTTAAACTCTCCGGCGGAAATTACAAGTACAGAATTCCGATTGTTCTTCCGGTAGAGTTTGTAGAGCAGTCTGAGTCTTTGCCTATTGCAGCGTGGGCACTTGGAGCGCTGATTGCAAACGGTGGAATGACTCAGGCGAGCTTGAGTTATTCCACCGAAGATGAGCATAACGCTGCAAGGCTTGAAGAAGAGTTGAGATTCAATGGAGTACATCTCTCCGAGGGTGGCTACCTAAAGTACACAATTTGTGACAACGGAAACCTGCGTCGCAAGATGTCAAATCCTGTCGCACAGGCTCTCGAAAAACTCGACCTGCTTGGAAAGGGATCACGCGAGAAGTTTATTCCAGAGACTTATCTCAGGGCGTCCGTTGCGGATCGCTGGCTTCTTTTGCGTGGCTTAATGGATAATGACGGCTCGGCGTTTGGTAAAAATACTCAGGTTTACTCAACATCAAGTGAGCAGCTCGGTCTTGATGTAGCAGAGTTGGTAAGGTCGCTTGGTGGATATTGCACAGTAACAAAGTTCGATCGCTCAGGAACTGTTGAGTATCAAGTTCATCTCAACATGGATCAGGAGTGTCCATTCAGTCTTCCGCGAAAGGTTGATCGCTGGGCTCCGCGAACTAATCAGCGCCCTGTAAAGTCGATTGTTTCTGTAAAAAAGATCGACAAAGGTCCAGGAAGGTGCATCAAGGTAGACGCTGCTGATAGTCTTTATGTGACCAAAGATTACATCGTTACTCATAACACAACCATGGCCTCAATTGTTCTTCCCTACATGGTTCACTGGGTGCTTTGCCTAAAAGACCCTCAAGACTTTTTTGACCTTCTTCCAGGCTCTCGCATCGCGTTTATGATGATGAGCACATCGGAAGATCAGGCCAAGGAGACCGTGTTTGGTGATGTTAAAGCTCGAATCCAGCACTCCGCCTGGTTTCAAGACCTTTATCCTTACGATCCTGATTTTAAGAACCAGCTCAGGTTCGCCAAAGATATATGGATTCTACCGGGCTCCTCGAAAGAGACTGCATTCGAAGGCTATAACATTCTCGGCGGAATTCTCGACGAGGCCGATTCGCATCAGGTCACAGTCAACAAGGATTACGCTGACGACGGCTGGAATACGATCAATGGAAGAATAGACTCTCGGTTTCAAGATCGTGGCTTCCTGCTCACCGTTGGTCAGATGAAAAAGGCTGACGGCTTTGCTGCTGCTAAGTTCAAAGAACTTAATGCAGATCCAGACAATGCTCATACTGTTAGAATGTCAATCTGGGAGTCGCTCGGATGGGAGAAGCTTAAGTCAATTGATCCTTATGGGAGCAGAATAAGCTTTTGGTATGACAGTAAGAGAAAAGAGATCATATCCAAGCCAGCCGCAGAGCTTCTTGGCTTCCCTGACCACATACTGGAGATTCCAACACTTTATGAAAAGAACTTCCGTAACGCTCCAGAAAAAGCTCTACGAGACCTCGCTGGCATTCCGCCTGCGGCTGGCTCGACTTTTATATCACTCTCCCACAAGATCACGGAAGCCCAAGACAGATGGGAAGAGCGATACGGAGATGAAGCCCCCATATCGTCGGACCCCACCCACCCTGCCCTAGCGGATTGGTTCCGTGACCCTACTCCACTCCTACGGGCCGTTCACCTAGATATAGGCATTTCGGGCGAAGGAGACGCGGCGGCTATCGTCATAGGTCATGTATCTCATTTAGTTCAGATAGAAGATGACGATACAGATGAGACTGAAAAGCCTTACATTGTTATAGATGCTATCGTAAGGTGCAAAGCAGGGCCTGGTCAAGAAGTTATGATATCCGATCTTCGCAAGTACATTTACGCTTTTCGGCAACGCGGATTCCGAATCCGCAAGACCACCATGGACGGCTTTCAAAGCACTGACACCATGCAGCAGCTAAACAAAAAGAAGTACAATGCTAGTTATCTTTCGGTTGACAAGAGTAAGCTTCCGTTCGAGGATCTTCGTGATGCACTTTACGAAGATCGAATCGAGTTCCCTCGTTACATGACAGAGTTAAAACCAGGCGACGGTACAACAGTTGACATAGCTTTTCGAGAGTTGTCTCAGCTTGAGGATACTGGAAAAAAGATAGATCACCCAGCAAAGGGTTCTAAAGATGTAGCAGACGGTCTAGCAGGAGTCACCACTACCCTCATGGGTGACAGGAAATATAGGCGCAGGGTAGGATCACTAAGCGATGATAGACCTGTAGACCAAGAGGCTCTCGCAAACGCACTCGACTTCAGTGTTGGTGGCGCAGATAGATCCAAAAGCTTTGGCGATTCAGAACTTAAGGCTTCTGTCCCGCCGAGCTTTGGTGACATTCCAAGCTTTCCAATGCCAGGACAAAGGGGATTCAAGTGACTGGATTGCTTGGGCCGAAGGGCCAACCAATCAGCAGTAAAGATTTTGAAAACAAGAAAGGCAAGCCTCCTGCTCTAGGAGAGCGGTTCGGGCAATGGGCTGGTGAGAATACTCCCATGTTCAATATGCCTGGAGGCGGAACTATTGCCTTCGATACAAGCCAGTTGACACTCGCTGACTTTCGTCAGATGAAGGGTCACTACCAGATCAACTCTTCACTTTCAATCCTGACCTTCATGATGCACCAGATGTCGTGGCATGTGGAGATAGAGGACAAGGGTCCGAAGGACCAGCAGCGGCGACTGCAAGAGATGATCGAGACTCAACTAACCGATGTTTGGAGCAGGTTCGTAAGAGCTCAGTCACAGGCTCTGTGGGCTGGTTACTCGCCCAACGTTCTCCAATGGGAGAACGACCTGAACGGTCGCTCTATCGTTCTTACGAAGATAAAGGATCTTCTTCCAGAAGATTGCAGAGTTAACTGGAAGAACATCACGAACACTGTCCCTGGATCGAGGGGTGCTGTTCAGTCCCACAGCGTGTATGATGGAATTGTTCAGTACGGTTCCCCATCTGCCATACCAGTCGAAAATTCGTACTGGTATCCACTTCTGATGGAGAACGGCAATTACTACGGCAGGCGTTTGCTAGAGTCTGCATTCCAGCCCTGGTTCTTCAGCACGCTTCTTCACTTGTTCGCAAACCGATACTACGAGCGTTTTGGTGAGCCGGTTCCCGTAGGTCGAGCGCCTTATGAGGACGAGATTGAGGTTGGTGGTCAGTCGGTCAAGGGAAATGTCTTGATGGGACACATTCTCAATAGCCTTCGCAATAGGTCAACGGTTGTTCTTCCCAACGAAAAGACTTCGTTTGGGAACGAAACAGATCCTGACTACGACTACCAGATAGAGTACCTCGAAAGTCAGATGCGAGGCGCGGACTTTGAGCGCTACATGACGCGTCTCGACGAAGAGATGTCCCTTGCGATGTTTACGCCTATTCTCATGATGCGAACAGCCGACGTAGGTTCCTACAACCTAGGCCAGCAGCACACGCAGGTATACCAATGGATGCTTAACGCGTTCAGTGGTGACTGGGCTGATTATATCAATAAGTACATAATCAGGCCTATTAGCTTCTACAACTTTGGTCCGAACGCTCCTAAGGCTCGAATCCGATTTATGAAGATGGGCAAGGTTGATAATGACATGCTCGCTTCGATCCTCGCAGCGCTCGTGGCAAAGGATGCTGTCAAGTTTGACATGCGAGAAATCGGTGAGTTTACTGGAATGACTCTCGAAGACATAGAAACAGTCCAAGGAGATAACAAGCCTCCTCCAGAAGATAATTCTCCTGCCAAGGACCCCAACGAAGATGATCCTGCCAAGTCAGTGATGGCTCGTGTCGTGAAGCGAGTTTCTCTTCAGGCTGCAAAGGCCTTCCGTGAGGATACCTTTGGAACCGAGGATTGGAACCCTCAGATGGGTTACAAGAATCAGATGGTTTCCGCATTCAAGGGCATGAGGCTTTCTGGTCCTCAAGAGAGGGTTGACGACATTTACGAGGCCATGGACCAGTGGCTCGGGACAACTGGTGATCTCGGCAAGGATGAGTTTAGCAACTCTGAGCAGTACATGAAGTTCTTTTCTTCGCAGCTTGAAACGTACATCGACATATTCACTCGCTAAGGAAGCCTTATGCCATATCCAGCAGGTATACTTACTCGTCAGATTAGTTTCGGCAGCCCTCGGGGACTCGAGGCTGGCGTAGATATGACGATGAATGTTTACATCATCGCCTCTAGGTCTATGCTGTGGACAGCAACAGGAGATCCTTTTGTTAATATAGGACTCACTATTGAGGGGTTTTCGGAGACATTAGCACTTCCTGTTACCGATCAGTCCGGCTGGGGTGATGGACTGGGCAATGATTATTCTGTATATGAAGGAGCGCAGACTCACACTTACTCCATAGCTATTGTTTATAAGATTAATGGTTCAGAAAAGTTTAGGCGAACTATACCGGCTTTCGCACTACCCTCCACTTCTGATGCCGTTGTTGATATTGATAATTTAATTCAATTAGGACCCCCCACGGAGGGAGTTCAGGTGCCGGGCTTAATTGGAGAGCTTCCAGAGTACTTAACCCCAACTGCGCTTGCTGACTCGATAGCGGACTCTATCATCCCCACCCGTGTCGAGGCTGGTGTGGAATCCGGCATGACGATCACCACGCTCATGTCCACGCCCGACGAAGCGATTGCCGCAACAAACTGCTCAATCGGGGCCGACCGTGAGCACTTCATCGTGGGCGACCGGGGTATCCGCATGGACATTCCAGCGGCTGTTTCTGCACGGATCACGATGGACCCAATGCAGCCCCTCTCGCCCCTCTCCCCCCCGCCCGCCGATGTGGTCGGGTTGTGGGTGTGGCTTGACGACCACACGAAGGTCAATTCGATTCTCGTTGACGTTCGCACGGTCAACGCCGACAACTCAACCAACATTTTCAACCGGACCAACGCCTCCGCAGATCGGACACTCCGCACCGGATGGAATCTGCTTCGCTACCCCGCCTCGTCCAGTTCGATTGGCGAATGGGTCAACGTCGACTTCGCCCGCGTCAGCATCATCACCAACGCCGCCACGAGAGCCACGGTCGGCCAACTGTGGTTGGAGTCTCCACAGAAGGCCGGGCTCATCATCATCAACGACGGGGCATCCCGCTCCTACGATGAGGTTTGCGGCGCATGGCTACGTCAACGCGGATTGCCTATGACATGGGCAATCGGATGCTCCAACACCGAAACCGCGATAGCGGCTTCCCCGATGCTCACCATTGCAGAACTCCACGAACGGCAAGCGGTGGGCGACTCCGTCTCGTTCCACAATTACGGTTCTTCGAGCCAGATCATGTCCACGGCCACGGCCGATGAGGTGCGGCTGTGGACATGGCAGGCGCAGAAATGGCTGCAAGCGCACGGATTTAACGGGTGGTTCTACCGTGCCGCGTGGTTGCAGAACACCGCCCCGCAGGCTGCTGCCGCCTACCCGCTACTGGCCGCAGCCCCGACAAACATCGGCGGATCGGCTCCTAACACTTGGCCGCTGTGTAACCGCATGGCCTACCCCCGGATCACCCTGCACGGCAAGACATTCGCCTCACTCGACGCCGACTTCGAGACGCTCAAGAAAACCCGCGGCCTCTATGTCGTCTACACGCACCACCTTGACGACGGTGGAGGTGTGAACCTGACGAACGCGGAATGGAACTACTTCCGAGACAAGGTGGACGCCGCAGTCGATGAGGGATGGCTGGAAGGCGTCACCTTCGAGACCCTATTTGCCCGCTCTGGCGCACGCTGGAAGCAGTCGCTCTCAGGTCCGCTGTTTAAGTACCGCGACGAATACGGCAGGGCCGTAACGCTTGGTACCTCCCAGCCCGCCGCCACCGACCAGTCCGTCGCCCCCTCGGGGGCGTGGGACCCGAAGGACGTGAACTCAGTCGTCGCCTGGTACGACCCCACCAACACGGGCGCGGCAGACGGGGCAACTCTGACCAAGTGGGAAGACTCCACCCCGGCTGAGAATAGTTTGACCACCGTCATTGGGGCACCCACCTACGACGCTGACGGGCTCGCAGGCACCCCCGCTGTGGCGTTCAATGGTTCATCTGCGTTCATCCTCCCCGAAATGAGATACCAAGACACCGGGGTCGGGCCGGTCACGCTGATGTTCAACTTCCAACTTTCCAGTACCGCTGTGTCGTCTACATTCTTCGACGGTGGCCCCACCGACCATATGGAAATCTACGGGTCGGGGGCGTCGAAGAAGTGGTCGTTCCGTCGAGGCGTAACCCTTAGCGTTGCGCCGGTCCCCCTGATCGACACCTCGGCTCACACGATGCTCGTGGAGTTCAACGACGCGGCGTCGAGGATCATTCTCGATGGTGCGGAGATTCGCGTCGATGATCTGGGCGTGACTATCTCTGACCTGTGGCACGTCGGTCAACGCAATGACGGCACGAACCGACTCAACGGCGCGCTGGGCGACTTTATGGTGGTCAAGGGGGTCCTGTCGCTGGCTGACCGTTCCGCAGCGGAGTCGTGGTTCCTTGCCCGCCGCACCGCCTGACCAGTCCCTACGGCAGAAAAAAACGGGGCGACGAGCTACGCACTCGACCGGGCAAGCGCACA
>JGI1221J13441_10000525_pt1 | contig 17052 bp, 14 predicted proteins | sample LakVidmifraction_4_FD_13441 | JGI IMG/M metagenome (IMG submission 13441) | reverse complement strand
CTCCACTACCCGCAACGAACCTGCGCAAAACAACATATCACATTACAGCCCCAATTTTTTCACCTCAAAATCAGTCGGCGTATAAAACCCAAGTGACATCGCCCTCTTTATATCTTCAATTGGAACTGAGAATATTGATACAGCCATGATCGAATGCCGGCAATTATAGCCCCCTGCTGTTGCGAATATAGTCTTCTCATTAGTGCCCTCCATTTCACCAGCCCATGTACCTCCTTGCGGAGTCAGGAAGTCACCCGTTGCCTTGCCTGATCCCCAAATCTCTATTTCTTTCCGGCTGAAAAACTTATTGTGTCGTTCGATACAAAATGCTCTTGAAGTCTTTATAGTGCCTCCAGAGTAGCCAAACCAATCAGCTCCGATCTCCTGCGCAACAGCAGCAGCATAAGACCTATCAGCAACGGCAAAAGTATCATGTGCAATCTGTTTTGAATACTGGAGAATCTTACCATCTGTCTGTGCATCGCCCGTAGTGATCTGCTGAATGGTATCTAACACCTCCCTGAATCTTGCACCAGTAACAACCGCTTGTTCAATCTGTTGTTTAATTGGAATAATAAAATCAGAATCAATAGATGTATTAATCAGCAAGTCAACTGCATTGCGTTGAGCATTGCGAACAGCCATCAGCCCAATCTCAGATGATTTGAAGCCCTTGAATGCTTCGGAAAAATAGGTGTTGTTGAAATCAACCTGCACATTAAATTCCTTTGCAAACTGCGTAACAGCCTCTCTATATTCGGATCGATCCAATACATCTCGCAGCAGTACATCCAACTCAGCTACTTTAGTCATATTAGCCTTGCTCACAACAAAGTTGCCTGAGCTGCTAATATTGAATGTGGCGATGACATCCTCAACAGATTTCAATAACTCTAATTGAACCTTTTGGATATTCGATAAAAACTTATTTGGAATATCCTCAAGGCGTTGTGCCTTCTTTGCTAATAAATCAAGTAGCGTTTGCATCGGCTAAAATTGATTGAGGCGTTAAGCGGGGTGTGGCTGACAGAGGAACAGGTGTCAATTCCTTTGCAGCCTCCTTAAGTTGCTCAATCATTACGCTAAAGTCCTGCTCTAAGAACTGATCATTAGCTCTAACAAGATCGGCAATGATTGTTAAGGATGAATCATGTAACACTACCTCCCAAGGTTGAATCAAGCTCCTTGGCAGTTCAGCCATGATCTGATCCTGAGTAAGAGTGAACAGCCTATCAGATGCTATGATAAGATCATACGCCCGTGCAGTTTTGGGGTTGTCATAAAAGATTGACTTTAGGTATTTATAAACATACGATGCAATAACAACAGGAGGTGCACCGGCTGCCTGTGCTGCCGAAATCTGTGACAAATAATCTGCCTCTGAATTAAAGTCATAAGTCAATGGGAGCTGAACAATCGGCTCAATATAATCATCACCGTATCTCAACTCACCCATACACTTGAGTCCGAATTGATAGATTTCAAAAACCTGATCTACCACAGATTTGATAAACGCATATTTAGCCTTCTCATCCAACACCATCCCTGTTGCTGTGGTATCAGTTGCATTGGGCTGAACAACGGTGTTAGTGGTCTTTAAATGAAGTATTGACAAGGCATTCATAATTGATTGGCTAATCTCATCACGCAGGAACTTAGGCGTGTTAATCGAAGGCTCAATGTATGCAAGTGCATCAACAGGTTTAATCTGATCCCCGCTATCAAGTGCATTGCCGCCGCGGACAAAAAGGGTGTTAGTCGGTGAGGTACGTGGTGTCTGTCCTGTGCCGTGACACTCTGAACACTTGTAGAATCCTGAATGATCGAGCTTAGGAATATATCCATTGTTACACTTATTACCCTGATCATCGGTGAACATACATTCATTTCCTAACATAACCTTCTGCGGGTAGGTGCAGGAGGCTTTGATAGACCTTAAATTGCAGCCGTCTAATAAAGCCTCATCTAATATGTCGGTGACCATCAAAAAGGGTGACATATAACTGATAACTCCTACATCGTTATACCTTGCAATTCCCTTTAGATATGTTGCAGGGATATAGCCTAAGTTGTGATTGACATAAAGACGAGCCTCGAATTTCCAATCTGCCTGCTTGCCAACCTGCTCGATAATCCATATATTGACATCATCCCAAATCTCGAACACAAGCCCTTCCCGAACAGACTGCCCGGCGCGATCCACTAAGGAGTAATTGTTGGCTTCAATGAGTAGATATCCCCAGTCCATATTTGACAATACACGCTCTGATCCGTAATAGAATGGGATCGGTTCAGGCAGTTTATCGCCAGCAACGACCTCATCACCTGTTTCATTATCCATCACAGTCTCTTCCTCGCGCCAAGGCTTAAATCCAACTACTCCCATAGAGTCGTTAATTTTAATAGATGGCAGCACAAACTTCATCCATGCATCATAATTCATCCGCAGTGGTGTTGATGCAATATCTTTGTCAAGATATTCCTTAAAGGTCATTTTAGCGTTTACGAAATCAGAATTTTCTTCACCAAAATCTACCGACCAGTTGCCGTCATGTAATCCCCTCCCTATAGTAGTGATGAATTCAAAGGAGACAGGTAGTGTGATTTGTTTGAAATTAGCAATCACATAATCCAAATCCTCCTGTGACTGGTTAGGTGCTTTAATCGATAGCATTTTGATCGGCTTCTTCCCCTTCACAGTATGATAGCTGATCTGCTCCTTCCACTCCACATATTCACTATAGCCACTAAAGTATAATGGATCATTATCATTCTTGCCCTTCTTAGGTGCAATAAGTTTGCGCTTAATCTTTATTACAGGCTCAATGAGCTTCAGTACATCTTGAGGCGGTATCATCTCTTTGGTCTTGGCATGTTAACTGGACGCGGTGGTTTTGGAAGATTAGTCGGAATAGTACTCTTGCCCTTACCACCCCCACATGATGAGCAACCTGCATTTGGCTTGTTCATAATTTATCAATAAAACTGTTAGACTTACCTATTTTTGTGTCCTTACCAAATAATTCAGAAATGTGAACTGGATAAGATTCAGATACCAATACCTTGCTCCAATTTTTGTAAACATTCTCATGACCCGAATAAGATTCTGATTTAAACTTAACGTCTTTCTCAAAGTAATAACTATAATGATCATACTTTACCTCTTTGATTGGCTCAACATAACGCTGACCGACCAACAGGGGAGGCTCATGGGATCGGAAGAATTGACCTGTCCACTTCCATAGTCGGTTAAGATATCCCGAACCCCAATCCCCTTTAGCAATCAGCCCCTGCCCTACATAATGATTGAAGGCAAAGCTAAATCCTATCGCCTTACTATTATCTGCTAATGCCTCAGCGACAGATAGTGATTCGAGTGCCCAATGTTCATCCACATCGACCTCCCAAAGATAACATGATTTACTAATCTTTCTAAGAATATCAATAGCTACATTAACTTGATCATCTTTGCCGTTGTAATATTTATTTGGAGAATAAAAATAAACATTATTATGTTCAGCACAGAGCTGGTTCATAAACTCAACTGTGCCGTCCTGCGACCGTGCCGGTACATTAAGTTTATTACACCATGATGTTGATCCGTATGGCAGGGAATACCCCTCAACTACTATCCAATGATCGAACATATTAGCCATGCGCTGAGCAAAGTCTTTATGCTGCAAGTGATGCAGCCCTTCGTAAACTATTGTGAATGCACACCTCATCAGTTGAGTAATGTTTTGCAACAGAAATAATTCCTTAAATTGAATTGAGCGATTAAATAAATAGATGCTACCTTATGGTACACATCCTCTACATAGACCTCGTAAATGGGCATATCAGCTTGCATTGACCTGAATGATTGAACTTTGGTGATCTTGATCTGTCTGGCTCTGCCAGATGATTTGAAATTTGTCCTGATTCTGTTTGATTAACTCCATTGTATGATAATGCTTGATATGATTAATTCATCGAGAGCCAAGTAGAATTCATGCGATGGCAATAGACTCATAAGGTAATTAAATTCTATTAATCCAAGATGTCCTGCGCTGTCAAGAATAACCAGTTCAGGCTTCAATTCAACAGCAAGATTAAGCATCGAATCAGGAACATCATATTGAATCTCATTGCTGTAGTTGCTCAAATTCAAATGATCTACAATCACATAATCAGGTGCATCTATTGTAATAGATACAGGTATCATCTTACGGGGAACAGAAAGAGCGTTAATGAATAATATGCCCGATCCGATGTTGTTAGCAAGTGCCGATTTATAATATTCTGGGTTCACCTCAAGGGAGATAAATTTATATTCAAAATCATGAAGTTTAAATCCCTTTAGTACAGCCTTAGTTGTTCCATTACCCAAGTAGCTACCTGTCTCAATTACGCGAGTAATGGTTTCCTGAGCTATTAGAGTAGTCAGGTTGTGATTAAACTCTGAGGTCGAGGTCATTTTATACCCTTTAATGTCTTTAGCTAACCGCATATTCCAATTGATTAATTATCTGCCATTGGTCACTGATTAATGTTCTGTCCCCCTGCATAGGAACTTTATCCGTTATGTAATAAAAGCACTTAGCCTTAACAGTTATACAATTAACAAAGTTGACAAGGGATGAATCTATACAATGAATCTCTGTTGCCCGTTCAAGAATTAGCCGCCAGTCGAATATCGAATAGCCTTGGATCGGCTCGAACGGTACTTGCAATAACTCACTATCAATAACAGCGGCAGTGCCATAATTAGAACTAAGGTGGTTAACACTATAATTAGTATTTCCTTTAGGTGCAATAAGTTTGAATAGCTGTTTCTCTCTCTCATGATTGCGAATATATTGAAGGTTGTTGCACTGCGTTATAGGCACGTCTGCTAATCGGTATTTGAGGGTAAGAAAAGAATTGAGACCATTTGCTTTCTCTTTAATCCAATCTTTATGTAGCTGAGTGGTTTGGTTGATTCCAAATGACAGATCAATTACCTGATCGTAGCCACCACTATGAGATGCGACAGGCTTTACATAATCAACGTAATCAAACAAATGATGATAAATCTTAGGGCAAAGCCAATCTACTTTAAATCCTTTGTCACTGTAATATTTGGCAATCGGCAAGCATCTGATAATATCCCCAACTGCGCCGGGCTGATCAATCAACATCCGTTTTTTTAGAACCGATTTAATCGGGCAAATCTTAATCTCTAAATAGCCATTGCCATGAATGCGATCTGCCTGCGTGTATGTTCTGTAATTAGATGCATGAAGGTGATATGCCTTAATGTCAACAGACGGATTCATTACCTGATATCCCTGCCTGTTAGCATCGAACACAAAGGCATTCTCACAGCCGGGTAGCCCCAACTGATAGTTCATTCCCGATAGTTCAATGATGTGCTTAAATATCCAAGTACCTTGACTCCATTTGTACGCCTCGAATTGAGCCTGTTTGCCGTGCATATTCCACCTGCATAGTGCTAACATGGTTTTATTGAATTGAACCTCTCCTATCCACGCTAATGAGGTGTCGTAGTACAGATCAGAGTTGGTAATTACTGTGTAATCTCCTGCTGTGGTGTTAGCATGGTCAATCAGGTCTTGATAAGTCGGTCTTTGTGAACACTCAATATTGATGACCTTAGCGTTGTCATAAGGAACGTTTCCGAAATTAAAAATCTTAGTTATTAAAGGATTTTCGCAATTCAAACGGTGCGCCTCCATCAATTCCTTGCGACGTGAATCAGGCAGTTTATCATACATATTACACAGGTACAGGTGAACCGTGCCTGTTAATTCATTAGGAACATTAGGGTCTTGATTAATTAATATACCATTTTCAAAAGCAGGCATACCCCATCCATCTGACTTGATATGTGGTGACTCGATAAGATAGGGTGGATTAACTATCTGAACCCTCTTAATCGGCTGAACTTTATTGCCCGCATGTTTATCCGAGAACACTGCATAGGTCTTGTAATTATGATTCTCAAACCCTAACTGCCTAACTGTCTTGACAAGCTCCTTGTCGTAATATTCAAGGAAGAATGTTTTCATTCGCATCTTGACCCCGAAGTAACTCAGGAATGTATATCCTAATTGTATTAGCTCAAATGGTCTCTTTGCCGCGTTGTCGACAAACCACATCGAGCCTTCGATGTCAGGGGTGAGTCCAGTCTTAGCGATTTGAATGTTCAAATAAAGCTCATCTGGCTGCGTTCCTCCCCACCGATTCTTTAACTGATCGAGTGGAATAGGGTTGTTGACCATTAGCTCCACCAGCTCCTTATACCACACCTCAGCCTGTTCGCATTTGGCTATAAACTGAATTGAACTCTGAGATGCAGGTAGCCTTTGGTCAGTGAATTTATATTGATTCCATATCACCTCCTTAGTAGCCCAATACATGAGTGGTAAATCATTGGGGCTATCATTATCATACCATCCATGAACATGGCATCGGTAATATTTAGAATTATCTTTTTCAAAATCATTGACTAACTTATCAATGAGTAGCATCGGGTCGTTAATGCATAACGCATCCACATCAATATATAGCGTGTAATCATAGGGCAGCATATCGTATATACTCACCTTGAATATCCCCGGGTCACTTACAGGCGACCCGAGAATATCAATGTGATCAAAGAGTAACTTATGCTGATCATTCAGGTGCGATAATGCAGCCTGATCACTTATTAAAGTGATTGGAATAGCACGGTTAATTGCCTTTATAGATGCTGCTAAATTAAAGGCTGCATATCCATAATTGACCTTTCCCCAAGCGCAAAGTAATATCCCTTTGCTTTTACTCATTACGCGAATATGCCAGCAGGAGTTGCAAGAATTGTAACACCACCCTTGAATGTTCCGTTCACCTGAAAGAAAGCTACCTCATCATCATTATTCGCATCGCTCAATCCACCTGAGAACGTCACGCCGCCAGATGTAGGCACATAGTAGCGTGAGGTGTTAGGGAAGTTAGGGTTAGATGAGCAATCCCATGCAAGGATAGCAGCAACTCTACGCCCATTGCCAAGTGCCTCATAAAGGGTGGCATTGGTGTTGTTGTAGGAGTAGTCTGTTAAGCTAACAGGATAGGTGTTATAAATCACAGATGGCGTTCCACAGGCTGTCGTCTTCGGACCAGTCGTTGGAGTAGGTAGGTCATTACCGAACAGGATGTCTGTTATCAGTAATGCCTCACCCGCTGCGAGGGCTGCGATAGTTTGGGCAGGGTTGGTAATATCTGAGATGTTGTCTAAGCACCAGTATAGTACTACTGATGGAGAGCCTGCGGGGCGTGCCCCGAGACATACTAAGTCCTCTGAATCGTGTTCCAGTTCGACTTCATTACAATTGATTGCGCAAGACATGATAGTTAATTTTTTTAGGTTATAATAATAATATAACCCGATGAATTAATGCCTCACGGTCTTTGGCAACAAACTTGGACAAATATACTAATTTATTATTCATTTATGTATGGCGATTAAATTTCTGCCCATCCCTTCTAATCCTCAGCGTTCCTGTTACGGGGGCAAGGTTGTAATCGCCATCGCCTCTCCAATCTGGCTGATACTCATCAGGGGAGAACACATATTCAATTCCATTGCCCTGATCTGGTCCGATTAATAAGTGGTCACATTTTTGTTGAACCGCAAATGCATCATGGAATGTTTCTGAAGCCCAGTCGGTGTCAAACCTCCAATATTTCTCAATCTCCGAATATACCACCCTTGCATCGCCCGTGCCTGACTTCTGAATCTGTGTAGCTGATGGGTATATAGGATTGAATGAACGGCACACGACCCGCTGCTGAAGGTAGAATTGGGTGTTGAGGAATTCAAATCCGAACGCTGGCTGATCGCAATATGCTCTGATCATCTTTGTGTCTGTAAATTCAAGTTGATAGTTGAGGCACTCTGATATGTATGTTGCATCAAATGGTTCGACGTTCCTCACAATTACATTATCAATTAGAATTGAGCCGGCAAATCCGTTATTGTTGAACGCAAACTCTCCAATCAATTGTACAGCCTGACCGCCCGGAACATAGTTAGGCACAGATAATATATGAACGCCAACTGTGTTAAAGTAGGTATATCCTGAAGTCCACAAGAGTCTTGCCCCTACTGAGGTGTTAGCGGGTAGGGCAATAATTTCAAATTGCACTTCATAATTACCTGCTATCATTGCAGGGTTAGCCTTGTTGGTACTAAAGGGTGTTGATATCCATATTTCAGCACTTCCGGGCTGATTAATATACACCTGAACATCATCAATGCTACCATCGAATGTTGATGTAGGCACGATGCTGAATGGTTGTGCGCCGTTTAGCAGAGGCTTAAAATAAACCATCTGAACAGTATTAGTCGTTCTGTTAAGGTTCGTTCCATCAGCAAGGATAACATCGACCGACCCGGCTGTTCGACCAGATATTGTGAACCAAATCCAATATTGATAAGTAGGGCTACCGGGCACAGGCATCGCAACAGTCTGCGTGAGTGCAGCCGTTGAGCCGGGCGTATGAACAGCCTTATTGCCTACTACTGCCCAGTTAGCCCCTGCCGTCCACCCTGCGAAGGTTCCTGTGGCAAAGTCCCCGTTAGTGATTAAGTCTATTCCATCATTGGGCTGAAAGGTAAACTCCATCTGATTAGCAGGATATTGAATCTGTGGCTTTACTGACCAATCAGTCGATCCGGCACTAAAGTTGCCATTATAGGCAAGGTTACTGCCCTGAACAACACAGGCATCAATCACCTTTATGGTATAGCATCCGTAAAGGACTTCAAGTAATTCGATGTTAAGTTTGAGCGTAACAAAATCTTCGTAATATTCAAACTCATCTGTAATATCATACTCTGTCAAATCCTCTGCTACGAGGTAAGCCAAGTGATCGTTTTTGAGCTGAAACAACTCAGGTGCAGAAATGCAGCCTACATAATTAGCTGATGGTCTAAAGGAGATAACCCCTGTTAGTGTCGGCTCTTTGTAGAATATAAAGTCTCCGTCAGATGCAATAGTGCCGGCTAAGACATTAGCAATGTAAACATCACAAGTTCCTGAGATATATCCTGATGAGGTAATGTAGAATTGATAATACCCGTTTGCATCAATATAATTAGCTACAGTCTGCTCTAAGTACCCCGTTGTTCCTGCAATATGACAGGCAACGCCATCGCTGATGATCCAACTGCCGTTCAAGTCCCAATTAGTGTACGTAATTAGTTTAACAGATACTGAATCAATTTGCCCGACAAAGTCAGATGTGGGCACAAAATATAAATTATTATCCCCTACCTGAAGATCATTGTAGGGAACCGAAAATGTAAACGTTCCTGTGCTGTCCACCGATGGCGTAGCGGTACTACCAACAGTCTGACCGAAGCGTATCGAAAATGATCCTGCTGTCCTTACCACAAGCAACTTCTACCTGATAAATATTACCTATAATAAATGGAACACCTACCTGATAGGTGACATCAACAGAGCCTGCCGTATGCTGTAATGTGCCTGCGCTTATCAACCAATTAGTGCCAACAGTCCAATTCGCCCCACTCGAGAAAGTATTGTTAAGGATCAATTCAGCACCTATGGTAAAGTCGGCAAACTCAGGGTCAGTGATCTGACTTGGCTCACACGGAGTCTGGTAGAATTGGGTGTATATCGTGTCACCAAGTGCAACAGGGTGGCAGTATTGACCGCCGCAATTAACAGCATTCGGTGAATCGGGGTCGGGAAAATAGGGCTGGAATTTATTACGAAGTAATGGCATTGTTAGTTATTAATTTAATTTGTGTTTCACCTGTCCAATTGTTATGTTTCATTTCTGAAATCCATCCTGACCGAATTATCTGATCTTTTATAAAAACAAATGAAGCGATTGGATTTAATTTAATCGAAGCCCAATCAGCCTCACCAATATTATAATTAAATTGAACTTCTTTATTTTTGTAAAGCAGAGGATCATTGGCAATAAGTACTCCACCTCCATCTGGCGAACCGTTGCAAGAAAATGTAGATTCAATTAATGCGTACATTGCAGGAATAGCAGCCCCAACTCCACAATTATACAATGAGACAGACCATCCCGGCAATATATTTATGTCGTTAAATATTCCATTATTACCAAAGTATGCAGGGGCGAACGCTTCTGCCCTAACAAGGACTTGAGATATAACAGCATTGCCGACCGTTAAATTAATTGCATCACTCACTGTAATGGCAAGTCCCGCCTGATCTGAGCTAATTCTGTAGGTGTTATTTTGCAAAGAAATTAAAGTAGTTAATGTGTTATCTGTATATATAGCAATTCCGATGTCAACTCTGAATCCCCTAATTACAGGAGTCGGTATTTGACCGACCGTTAATATAGGTGAATTAGTTATTTGAATTCCTGTGTTCAATTGTGCATTTGGAGTGCAATGAACAGTATTCACCACATCAGTAGGCATATTGACAGCAAATGAATATAATCCATTAAGGGGCGCGACATATATGCCTGTTGTATTGTCGTAATTGCCTCCACCATCATAATTGCTTCCGGTAGTTTCGTCAGTGAATAAAATTGGTTGTGTGAGTGCGCCTACGCCACCAACAAAAACAGCCGATACAGGGTCGTAAGAGCCAATCAATGTTTCTGATCCTATGCCTGCCTTGAATCCATTACCACCTATCTCTAAAGTATTGGTTAATCCTGTTTGGAAATTGCTTCCATTAATATTAAGTTTAGCAGGGTTATTTAACCCTTTATTATAATAATAATAAGGAGTACCTATCCATGAATTATACTTAACGGCGGTGGCTGTGAATAAAATCAAATCCACATTTTCACATTCGATCAAAAAAAGTTTATCCAGATCAGATGTTACCGCTCCAATTAGTTGTTCATAAACATCATTGCTTGTTATTCCAAAGTCATTGACTAAGTTCAATTCGTTGGATGTGTTGCATTGTCCAAGTGGCGTATATACTTCCGGCACCCATCCGACATAAGATGTTCCGGCATTGAACGTGTATGGTGGTGTGGGGAAAGCCCCTGATACATTGTCGGAGGCTCCAACCTTTACTGTGCCATAAATATTATCTGTCTTAATAACTTCAATCATCTGAAGGATGTCATCAAAGGTCATTAACTCAACTCCTGAGAATAAAGACGGAATCTTCAATTCTTAAAACAGGAAGATTTGGATCATTCGTGTCGATGTAAAATGATATATTGCGAGCTTTCTTGATCTCATCATAAAGTTTTTCGTAAGCCACTTTTACACTTGGGTCTGTGTTGGGATTCGCTAATGAAAAACCATCAAAAATAAATAGCGTTGGGTTGTTTTGCAAAAAGAAAGAATAAAATCCAACTTTATTATCTGATATTGCACTAATTAAATATGTGAACACATCAACTACCCGATAGCCCCTAAAGTAATCTCCAATTGATGAGCCGAATACACCTGTCACCGAATCGAAGCAATCAACCTCATATATCTGAGGTGGTGTAATTGCTAATCTATTTTTTGTTGTGATCGACTGAATATTATATTCAATTGACTTGTTATTATTAATAAATGAATAATATGAATCATCCTGAACGGCAGTCGATGCTGTTATGAACTGTTTATTAAATGATATGCTTGGAACTTTTATTGTTCCTCTGTAAATCAAAGTAGTAGTAATAGGTGTTGTCTGGCTGTAAATTGTTATAGTTAAATCAGTGCATTGTCCTAAATCAAATGCAGTCTTTAAAATTGTATAGCCGCTCACCTCGCCAGAATTCAAATTGTTGTTGCCATTATATACCAACTGAACATCCTGAGTGATCACCATTCCATTGGTATTGAAGTCCCTCTTTATGGTAGTCATCAACCCCGTGTCGTTAACAGGTTGATCAGTTAGCTGATTGTCGATGTAGAACTTGAATGCCATCCGTTACGATTTAACAAATTTAATGTAGCCACTTAATAACATTGCAGTTGGAACAGTTAGCCATGTGGGGAAGACCACTTTAATCTCTACATAATCACCTGCAACAATAGGAACACTCATAGCTGAATTAGTGAACCTTCTAATTGTAGCGGAGGTTCCAACGGTTTGAATTAAATAATCTGTTGTGTTGTTTAGCCTGATCGAAAAACTAATATTCTCGGCTGACCCCGCAATAGTTGAAAACATAATAATCTCAGCTAAAGTAATACTGCCACTTTCGGCATAATAAATATTATTCTCACCGCTTACACTTGCTGGTTCTCTTGCAACATTAGAGATAAATCTTGTAGTGCCACTGGTCGGCGTAACTGCTAAAGATGTGAGTGAAGCAGAATAAGTTTGTGCTCCTGCAATGTTATCCCATGCTGAGTCAATATATATATCAATGACCAGCCTCACCTCAGCCGCTGTCGAGGGGGTGATGTACCCAAATGTTACATCATTATAGTCCAATTTAAGCGCCCGCCGTATGCCCTCAGCACCCTTCTCACTATCTGTCCAACTGATAGTGATGAATGGCTCTGATACCACCATCCATAATCTGAATTTAGGAATCAACCATTCACGCCACCCATCAGTGATGTAGATAGTAGTGTAGTCGTTATCTGTTATGTCGAATGCCATTATCTGCGGTATGGATCAACTGATAGTTCACTTGCTATTGCCCTGCCGATCTCCTGTGCATTGGTGAGGCTGATACCTTTACTCATTTTCTCTAAGAAAAAATCTCCCTTACCACCACTTGCCTGTTGAATCATGATGGAACGGGTAATGTTATTGGCAAAGGATTTATCTTTAATGTCCATGAATTCCCGACGCTGATGTTCGAGTTGAGGGGTTACAAAATTCTTGAGAATATAGTCATCTAACTTGTTATCAACCATCGCATCAAAAATGGCTGAATACTTACGTGTCTGCGGCGCAGGTATTACCTTATCACCTCTCTCTAAAGTCGTAAGCCTACCTCTCCCCTGACGTACCACCAATTCCTCACCCGCCTCATCAACTCTTGATAAGCCGCCCTGTGCCGATTTAGTTCCCCTCTCGTATGGAATTGGCTGGGCTGCTACAATAGCCGCCTGTGTTGCGCCAAGCACTGCGTACAGGGCTGCCAATATAGGGTTGCCTGCTGCTACAATGTTGCGGGCTGTATCAATTGCAATTGAAATTAATGCTGCTGCCTTGTCAGCAATAGCCTGCTTACGCTTTATCTCACGAATCTTCTTGTCAGCATCCTGCTCTGCCTTCACCTTCAACGCCAGTAGTTCCTTTTCGCGTAATGCTGCCTCTGTTTCCGAAATCCTGCGCTTGGATAACGCCTCCTCATTAGCCTTCAGTAATAGATCAATGCTGCTCAATTGAGCATTAGTAGCCTCTGTAATAGAGTTGATTTGATTCTGAGCCAATGTGCTGTAAAGCTGCGAAATCTCATTTACTAAATTCTCTGCGGCTGCAACGATCTTTTCATTAGTAGTCTTGCTATCATCTATTGCATCCTGCTGCGCTTGTGTGATGTCGCTTGTATCTGTATCTCTGGTACTAGTTAATACATCAGGAGTTGTTATTGTTCTAATTGGAACACGGAAGAGAGGATCAACATCACGCTTCAGGTCGATCGCATTCAAATCGGCAACCAATCTGATCTCTAACTGCTTTATAATTTCAGCCCTGAGCTGACCACGTGCCGTCAAGGCTTTTGTTTCTGCCTCGAATTGTGCAATTCGCTGCTGCTTCAAATCCTCAATATTGTCGATCTGAAGTTTGCTAAGTAGTGCTAAGTTTTTTTCTAATTCCTCAACCTCTTTCTTACGTGCTGCGATGACACTTTCAATCAACTTAATATTGTTCTTCGAAGTCTTATCGTTTATTTCTTTCTCTGATTCTGAAAGTGCAATCAATTCCTCATTCGATTTCTTGCGAGCCTGATCAATTGTCAATATCCTTGCTGTTACTGCTGCGGCTGCATCTGCCTCTGCCTTAACATTTGCCCGGAGTAATTCTTGATATCTAAAAAACTCATCTATCTGAGCTCCTAACGTAAGTTTTAATTCGTTTTGCCTTGCAAGTAACAGAGAGATCCACTCACCGTTTGCCGCCCTGCTATAATTATTATCAAGTAATTTCTGAAGCCGCTCCGCTTCGATTTTTGCGTTATCAAAAGCAATACTTAACTGATTAATTTTAGTCGTAATTCCTAAATCTACATTTGCGCCCCCTTTTTCAAATACTTTGACAAAACGATCTACTCGATCCTTTGCGCTATCAAGTCTTCGCGTATCGATCTCAAACTTTACATTGTCAAAACCGATCAATGCAGATATTGCGCTCAATGCTGCCTCCCTCATTACTACGAATGAAGGTGCAAGAAAAGAGCCAATCTGCTCCTGCAAGTCATCTGCTCTGTTATCTGCCTGAAGTAGTCTGCCTGCTAATGTTTTGGTAGCCTCTTCTGCTGAACCGGCGAACTTAGGCAATCCTCCTAAGATTGAATTTAGATTCTCCTGCCGCGTGGCTGTTGCGGACACTATGATACCGTAGTTCTTGAACTCCTTACCTGATCCCTCAAGTGCAGCACCGACCCGTTCTGCCGCCTGCGTAATATCTACCTCTGAGAGTGATGCAAAGTCAGCTAACTTAGGAAGTAGGTTTTCGATTTCCTTGCCCGTTAATCCAAACGCTGCCAGTGCCGCCTGCGCAGCCTGAATAGAGTCATCCGAGAATATGGTGGTTTTTTGCAACTTAGCCGACTGATCAATTAGCCGGTTAAATACCACTTCCGATTCTCCGCCAATTTGGGTGACAGCGAACTTTAATTTATTGGCTGTTTTTTCTGCATCTAAAAAAGAATCAATTGATGCCTTGGCGAATGCTGCCACTGCCTGAATAGAAAATGCTGCTACGATCCCAGCCCCTACGTTCGCGAATATAGATTTAGCACTCGCACCGAAGGAGGCTGTTTTCCCACTTAAGGTAGAAATGCGTTTAGTGGATTCGGTAATTTTTGTGTTATAATCCTCAATTACTTTAGGGTCGAAAGCCTTTTTGCGCTCCAAAACGAGCCTCTTCAATTCAGCCTGCTCGATCTTTATTGCAGCGTTTCTTTTCTTTGCAGCCGATTCGGCTGTTTCGGCTGCTTTTTCCGCTTCCTTGCCGGTCTTCTTTTCCTCTTTCTGAACAACCTGAAGGTTATCAACGTAGCCGTCTAACTTCTTTTTAAGCTCGGTAAAATCTGCCGTAAATTTTCCTAAAACAATATCCTCAGCCATGTCTGGTGAGTGGTGTCATTTAATGCCTCACCGCGATTGGCAACAGATTCGTTGGCAAATATAATTAATTAATAGGTTTGTTTGGCATTGTGTCAAAAATCTGACGTTTTTTTATCGCGATTTGCCTTAACTTCCTGTAACATTTATGTAACTGATTGATAATGTAAGGGAAATAATTAACTTCCAATTGATACATATATGTAATATAGGTATATCTTTGACGTATAGATTTTAAAACAATTAAAACTAAACAAAATGACAACTACAACTCAACTTACAGTATCAGATTTAAGAAATCAAATTGCTAAACTTGAAGAAGTAAAAATTATGATTTGCGATACGATTGCATTTGATAGCGTATCTGAAGCAATTGTTCAATTAAAAAAAGAAATAAATGCAATTACAAAATTCAAAACTTACAACGTTTAATAAACAACTCACCAATTAAAACTAAACAAAATGAACAAACAATTCAACACCATCGCAATGATTCAAGAGGATGCCACTATTGCTAACAGGGGAGCAGCATACCTGCATGCCTGTGATCAATTCGAGGCTCAAGCATCTCAGTATGCCAATAACAGCAACTGGCTATGTCGTAAGTATGCTGAAGAAGTTAGCATCTGCTATAACAAAGTAAAGAACTGTAATTGTGAATATACTGCATACGCTAACGCTCACGCTGCTGAGGTATGGCTGTCTAAGGCATGTAATAGCGCAGATTAAAATTCCAAAACCGAACATTAACTAATGATCAGCATATTTAACTTTAATGTACAGAAACTTAAGTAATATTATGAATGATTTATTTGGAAATGAAATATCAAACAAGCCTCTTATTCGAGATTTATTTATAGAACCTCCCTTTACTGTTTTAGATTCTAAAAGTGGCTCTTGGGTTAAACGTAAATCTATGTGGAAAAGGATAGGGCTTAAATCTGAGGTTTCAAGGAAGGGTGTAATTAATTTAAAGAATTGGAGTGAAGCTTATGAGAGCGCTAATACAGGTGTAAACTATGGTTTAGGGACTTCTATATTTGACCCTGTTCTTTGTGAAGTATTATATCATTGGTTTTGTAAAAAAGGAGGAAAGATATTAGACCCGTTTGCTGGTGGATCTGTTCGTGGAATTGTAGCTAATTATTTAGGATATAATTATACTGGTATTGATATAAGACAAGAACAAATTGATAGCAATAGAGAGCAATCAATTGATATATTAGAAGCAAACAACCAGCCTAATTGGTATGTAGGAGACAGCAATAAAATACTTAATGGATTTAAGAAAGAATATGATTTAATTTTTAGCTGTCCTCCTTATGCAGATTTAGAGGTTTATAGTGACTTAGATGGGGATATAAGCAATATGGAATATGAAGATTTCTTAAATAATTATAAGGATATAATAAAAAAGAGTTGTGATGCATTAAAAGATGATGGATTCGCTTGTTTTGTTGTTGGCAACATTAGAGATAAAGAAGGAAATTATAGGAATTTTATAAATGAGACTATACAGTACTTTATGAGCTCTGGAATGGTATTGTATAACGAAGCCATATTCCTTGAAAATGGACTTAACACCGCAGCTATGCGAAGTAAAAAATATATGAGAAATTTAAAACTTGTAAAAGTTCATCAGAATATTTTAATTTTTAAAAAGCTGGGGGTAAAAATTATTAAAACTAAATTCAGACCAACAAAATGAAAACATTCAAAATCAGTTACGCCAAATCACAAAGTAGAGATGCTCAAAGGTACACTAAGACAGTAATCGCATCTTCTAAATTAAAAGCTAAGGACTTACT
>JGI1221J13441_10000524_pt1 | contig 17060 bp, 20 predicted proteins | sample LakVidmifraction_4_FD_13441 | JGI IMG/M metagenome (IMG submission 13441) | reverse complement strand
ACCTCGGGGCAAGCCCACGAGGTATGAATTGGAGAATACTTTTAAAAAATTGCGAGGCAAGCCTCGGGGAATTAAACCCTCTGGAGGGATTAAAAATATTCGTGTATTCGTGGCTCTTTTTTATTTTCGATATGTTACCATTACCGGGACTGTTTAGTGATTTTAATTTTTAGGAAATCAATCACTTATAAAATCCGTCAATGATAGTTTATTTCAGGGCCTGCTCCGAAATTTATTCGGAGATCTAAGATGTTGATTATTGAAACATGTTAGAAGCCGAATCAAGTTCAGCTTGACCTTACCAAAACTCTTTAGACAGTTTTTTTTATTTTTGTACTATGGCAAAATTAACCGATCAGGAATTACATAATCTGGCAATGAATATTGTTGGAAAGGAACTGGAGGAGCAAGGCTATGAGTTTTTGGGAATAAATAGTGAGTTTCAAAAAGACCCTCAATTTGTCGCTTTAAAAGACAAGAAACTTCATTTTGTCATTGTAAGAGCTATAGAATATCCCCACAGTCCCAAAGACTATGATAGCGCCTTTTTGAAGTCTATTAGAGATCACGCTGAAAAATTTAAAGCCCGAACTTTCTACGCTGGGGTAGGTTTGGCGAATTCTAAAGATTATGAAAAACCAATAAGTCAAGGCGAAGAATATGTAGTGAATTATGAAGGTTGGCAAGAGATTTAAACGAATTCCATGAAAAAAATCTTTTTATTACTCAGTACCCTGTCAATCTTTTTCCACGCTTCCTGCGATAACAAAAATGATCTTGAGTTATATGAGCAAACAGGAGCGGGACTCGGTACCACTTATCACATTAAATATTTTTCTTCGGAAGAAATAAATGCTCAAAAAGCTTTCGATTCTATTTTTGAAGTGATCAATTCGTCTATGAGTACTTACCAGGATGATTCAGATATTTCCAGAATAAATAATGGAGCGCAGGAGGTGCAGGTAGATGTTCATTTTAGAAAAGTTTTTCAAGCTTCAAAGAAGATTTTTAGAGAAAGCAATGGCTATTTTGACCCCACTGTAGGTAGTTTGGTCAATGCATACGGATTCGGGCCAGATAAGCCTTTAAAAGAGCTCCAGTTGGAAGAATTAGATTCACTTCGGGAAATTGTAGGACTCTGGAAAAGTTACGTTTAACCAAAGATAATAAAATCGAAAAAAACCATCCTGATATATTTTTGGATTTTAATGCTATTGCCAAAGGCTATACCCTGGATGTAATTGCGGAATATCTGGATAGCAAAAATGTAGAAAATTATCTTATAGAATTAGGTGGGGAGCTCGTGGCCAAAGGACGAAATTTAGATCGGGATTCAGATTGGTTGGTGGCTATAGATAATCCAGAGCAAACCGAAGCAGAACGGATATTGCAAACCGTTTTAGCGCTAAAGAATAGGGCGATGGCTACTTCTGGGAATTACAGGAAATACCGTCTGGATAGCCTAAGCGGAAAGCGTTTTGTACACACCATAAACCCTTTAACCGGTAAAGCGGAAAAAAGTAATTTGCTAAGCGCTTCGGTACTTGCAGAAAACTGTATGCTTGCCGATGCCTACGCCACTGCATTTATGGCTCTAGGGTATGAAAAGTCCTTAGAAGTGTTGGAAAAACTTGATAAGGTTGATGTGTACTTTATCTATGCGGATAAAGAAGAAAGTATAAAAACGTTTGCTTCAAAAGGTTTTCAGAAGGCATTGAAAGAATGAAAAATACTCCTTAAGTGGCAAGCCAAATAAATCCAGTTCTCAATAAAAAGTAAACTCGATATTTATTTAGAACAAACCGGAATAATTTCGCCTTTTGCCAGTCGGTATTTATCGATTTCTTGGGGAGATAATTGAGTGGTATAATCTACTTCCTCAACATTAAAACCGATACTTCTTAACTTATCGAAATAATCCAGCCCGTAGATTCTTACGTGATCGTATTGACCAAAAATACGCTCCCTTTCCTTCCTGTCGGTTATAGAATCATCTTCAAAAGTATTTGCTCTTTTTAAATCTTGCGGAATTTGCAAAATGGCCGTTCCTCCTGGTTTTAAAATGCGATAAAGCTCTTGCATCGCTTTTGTGTCGTCTGGAATATGTTCCAGAACGTGATTGCATAGAATAAAATCGAACTCATTTTCTTTAAATGGAAGATCGCAAATATCTGCCTGCACATCAGCTAAAGGCGAATTTAAATCGGTTGTGGTGTAGTCCAGGTTTTGAAGCTTTCTAAAGCGTTTGTAAAAAGCCTGTTCTGGCGCAAAATGTAAAACCTTCATTTTTTTTTGGAAAAATTCCGTTTCATTTTGAAGGTACAACCATAATAATCTATGTCTTTCTAACGAAAGAGTAGAGGGAGAGAGTACATTTTCCCGCTGTTTTATATAGCCATAAGGTAAAAATTTGGAAAAACTTCTTCCGTCTATGGGGTCCGTATATTTACTTCCGCGAAGCGCAAATTTAAAAAATGGTTTTGCAAGATAACTCAACCTGATAAGTAACGGCCGCGGAATAGTATTTAAAACGAGTTTAAAAAGTTTCTTCATTAAGCTTTACCCGCTAAGCGGTATTTGAATGTCGCGGTTTTCCCGAAATATTTTTTCCGATTCCTGTTGCAATTGGTTTTAAGTAGTGGTAAGGTTAACGCAAATTGCGAATTGAATATTCAGAACTGTCGGTCAAACGATTTTTTCAAAGCCGTCAGATTGTTTTTTAAGTAATATTGCTGCAATTTATGACTAGCAATGCTGGCAAGTGTTATTTTTCTGATGTTTCTTTAAATTTATCGAGAAATTTCTTATTTCTTTTTTACTGTTTTCAATAAACTTTCTTATCCTATTTTCTGTTTCGGAATCTAATGGTTTTTTATCCACAACTAATTCTATTCCCTTTGGCTCTTTTATATGTCCCATCTTTTTATGTTTTATAATAATGTTGAATTAAGTTTAGAGCTTGTTTTGGTTCGATAATCATTTGATTTGAATTACCTACTCTTTTTGCACCTAAAAAGTTCTCATAATCTTTCTAGATAAACTTATTTCTCGGATGACGATTTTAAAGACACCAATCTTTATATCACCTTAGTAGGCTGTATTTGTTCTTTTTTCTTTATTCTTGCAGCGAAGCGATCTTTAATCTTTAACCAAACAATATTGATTATAAAAGAAAATTTCTGGATTTAGGCATAATTTCCGTCAATTTATTACACCTTTATATCTCCCCAGTTTTCTCCAGATTTTATACGATATAACTGCATTTCTGAAACTCCAAATTGCTTAGCAAGTACTTTTATTCTGGTTTTTCTATTGGGATCGAGCAGTTTTTTCTTTAAAATTACCGCCTGCGCATAAGTAAGTTTAGAATAAGTTACAACTCTCCTTAATTTTCTATTCCGCTTGTTTTCTTGAACATCGGGGCTGTTGTGTTGATGTTGTACCCATTCTTCTTTAGTGGTCCAGGCAATGTTCTCAACCCGGTTATCGTCTTTCTTGAAATTTTGGTGAATTACATATTTGTCGCCTTCTTTTTTATCAAGAAACAGCTCTGCCACAATGCGGTGCATATAATAGGTTTTGTGTTTGCCACTTTGTAAACGTGGTGAAAAGCTGGTGTAACCTCCGGTTCGTCCACCGTTTATGAGTTCTCCTTCAGGATTTTGAACATAACTAATTAACCTGCCATAACTGGAAACATCATAAATAAAATGATCTTTCCATTCTTCCTTATGAAGTCTTTTCCAGACTTCACCTCTAAAATTTTTTATCATAAACCTTGGTTTTAAACTCATCTTCTTCATCACTTTTAATCCCTAAAGCCTCATAAATATAATCGAAAGTTGATAGTAACTGTGGTTTCCCATCAACAAGTGCTACATCATGTTCAAAATGGGCACTGGGCTTATTATCTGCCGTTAGAATGGTCCAACCATCTGGCAATTGTTTAATTCTTTTGGTTCCAAGATTAATCATGGGTTCTATGGCGACTACCATGCCTTCCACGAATTTTTTACCACGGCCGCGTTTACCATAATTTGGCATTTCTGGATCCTCGTGCATGGTTGCTCCCAATCCATGACCTACCAATTCCCTAACTACACCATAACCTCTATCTTCGGTGTATTTTTGGATTGCATAACCAACATCTCCCACGCGGTTTCCTAATTTAAATTCCCTGATGCCTACATATAGAGATTCTTTAGTCACTTTTAAAAGCTCTTCTACTTCGGGCTTCACTTCGCCAACTGCAAAAGTATAGGCGTGGTCCCCGTAGAAACCATTTTTAAGTGCGCCACAATCTATAGAAATAATCTCCCCTTCTTCCATAGGTTTATCATTGGGAATCCCATGAACTACCTGTGCGTTAGGACTCATGCATAAGGAGTTGGGAAAATCATATAATCCCAGAAAACCTGGTTCTGCGCTGTGATCGCGAATAAACTCTTCGGCCATTTTATCTAACTTTAGCGTGCTTACACCCGGCTTAATATGTGGGGCGAGCATTCCCAAAGTTTTAGATACAATTTGAGCGCTTTCACGCATCAACTCAATTTCTTCTGAGTTTTTGGTTATAATCATATACTGAATTTAAAATCGGTTGAAAAATCCGAATTTCTTTTTTTGTTTTGTGTTCTGGCTCTCTGCGCCTTCCAGCAGTTGCTGATAAATTTCGCCCCAACCTATTAAACCGCCTAAATTGCGATCGTCTATAAAAATATCTGCCAGTATTTTGCGGCTGATGTTTTCTTCATAGACCTCTTCGGGATAACTTTTGTTTACCGCATAAAATTCCAGACCTTTTTTTTGGCAAAACTTAACCGCGGCTTCTAGTTGATCTTCAGAACGGTAGGTCCACAATATCAATCTATGTCCTTCTTCTTGCAGTTTTTTTAGTGTTTCGAAGGCAAAAAGTTTAGGTTTCCCAATTTCGGGGAATTTATTCTCAACAAGAGTCCCATCAAAATCGACGGCTATGGTTAAAGTGTGGGGCATTTTACAAAATTAACAAGTTTAAAGTTTAATCCTATGCTTGTTTTTCCCTAATTATTCAGAATAAGGATTTTCGTATTTCTTTTCATTTACAATTTTAGCAATATCTTTCTCTAAATTTTCATTAGAAAACTCCACAAACCGATTTACTTCTTTTCCGTCTTTTAGAAAAATAATAGTAGGTACTCTATGTACATTATATTTTTCATCTAAATCGCCGGGTGCCTTTTTTGAATAATTAACACCAAGGCTGGTTAGTTTATCTTTATTATAACCTACCTCATTCAGCAACTTAAAGAATTTAGGCACCTCATAATGACTATCCCCACACCAGGTGCCCATAAAAAGCAAAATTTCATAATCTGAAATATTCTTTTTAATGGTTTTTAAGGCTTTTTCGTTTGGTTTATATTGTTCGTATCCAGGGGTAAACCAAGATGAATAAGGTTTTTTCTCCAGGTCACTTTGGGTAAACTCCCCAATTAAGTTGCCCTCCTGATTATAGCTTGTTTCTTTCTTTGATGGACTTCCCGTGGACATAAAAACTCCCAGGAAAATAATCAAAACTTTATTTATCATAATATTCTAAATTAACGGATCTTGTGTCATGAGTTCGGGTTGCTCAACGCCCATAAGTTTTAAAATAGTCGGGGCAATATTTCCAAGCTTACCACTTTTAATAGATTTTATATCTTTATCTAATAGGATAAGAGGTACGGGATTAGTAGTGTGGGCCGTGTTAGGGCTTCCGTCCTTATTCATCATTGTTTCACTATTACCGTGGTCTGCAATTACTAAAACCGAATAATCCTGTTCTAAAGCTGCTTCAGCAACATCTTTAGCGCAAGAATCTACCGTTTCACAAGCTTTTACAGCGGCATCAAAGTCGCCGGTATGGCCAACCATATCGGGATTGGCAAAATTTAGGCAAATAAAATCGGCCGATGCACTTTTTAATTCAGGAATAATTTTATCCCTTATTTCAAAAGCACTCATTTCCGGCTGTAGATCATAAGTAGCTACTTTTGGAGAATTGCACATCAATCGCTTTTCGCCTTTAAAAGGTTTTTCGCGTCCTCCGTTAAAAAAGAAGGTAACGTGTGGATATTTCTCGGTTTCGGCAATCCTTATTTGTGTTTTGCCTACATATTCCAGGACTTCTCCCAGGGTAGATTTAATATTGTCTTTTTTAAAGACCACATTTATTCCCTCAAAACTATCATCATATTTAGTTAGCGTTACGTAGTATAAAGGCATTTTTTTCATCTTCTGTTCAGGGAAATCTTCCTGGGTCAAGGCCCTGGTAAGTTGTCTTCCGCGATCTGTCCTGAAATTGAAGAAAATCACAACATCTTTTTCACTTAACCTGGCTACCGGTTCCCCCTCGTCGTTAGTCATCACAATAGGTTCTATAAACTCATCACTCACCTCATTGTCGTAACTTTTTTCTATCGCTTCCAGAGCGTTAGTGGTTTTAGCTCCCTCGCCTTTAACGATAAGTTCGTAAGCTTTCTTTACGCGTTCCCAACGGCTATCACGATCCATAGCGAAATATCGTCCTATAACAGAAGCCAGTTTTCCATTGGTTTTCTTCAGGTGATCTTCAATTTCTTTCACAAAACCTTTTCCCGAATGTGGATCTACATCTCGACCATCGGTAAAAGCGTGTACATATTTCTCCTTTACACCAAAATTTTCGGCAGCCGAGAGTAATCCTTTTAAGTGATTTATATGAGAATGTACGCCTCCGTCACTCAATAAACCCATAAAATGAATGGGCTTGTTATTTTTAATGGCGTAGCTAAAAGCCTCTTCCAATACAGGTTCATCTTTTAGTGTATCTTTTTCTACGGCCATATTAATCTTTACAAGATCTTGATAAACTACCCGGCCTGCACCTAAATTCATATGTCCTACCTCGCTGTTCCCCATTTGTCCTTCTGGCAAACCAACATTCATTCCATCGGTGCGCAGTTGAGCGTGTGGATATTTTTCCAAAATATTATCTATAAAAGGAGTTTTTGCTTTGGCGATTGCAGAAACGTCTGGGTTTTGTGTAATTCCCCATCCGTCTAAAATCATGAGTAGGACTTTCTTATTCATAGTTGATAGTAATTTGGCATAAAGATAAAAACAAATTGCAGGTATGCTAAACCCGTTTGCGCTAATGTTTTATTAAAACTAAGAAAACCTTTTCGCACTTTAAGAGCAGCTTTATAGAGGTTTTTAGCTGTAAAACTGCGAAAATTTCTAAAAAATTTAACATTTACATCGATGCCTTGGAATACTTTTTTAATCGTTTACGCGTTTATAAGGAGATGTGAAAAAGATTCTAAGCTCTTGGATTTAAGATTTTTAAGCTGATAAATGTTAAAATTTTCGATCTATGAGTTAAAAAAAATAATTCATAAAATTATTTTGTAAGTTGGCATCACATTTGGAATTAATTAACAGACTTTAATTTTAAACAAACGTGTATGATTTATAGACTTCTGACTGTATTTGCGGGTTTAACTTTTTCATTCGCATTTACGACCACAGAAAATTTAGATACTAATATCAATCCCGAAATAGAAGCAATCGCTTCTAGTATGAATGAAGAACCTGCGGCCAATTCTTTCAAAGCCGAGGTGGCCGGTCTTTACAGCGAATTTTCTACTACTAATGCCAGTATTCCCACAATGTCTGTTTTTGAAAAGGCTATGAAAGGTTATGCTGAATTGGAAGAAAACGGAAAGGTTGGTAAAAAAATTCTTACCGTAATAGATTTCGGACTTTCCTCCACGAAGAAAAGAATGTGGATTATGGATATGGAGACAAAAAAAGTCTTGTTCAATACTTATGTTTCCCACGGAAAAAATAGCGGGGGTGAATTCGCTACTAAATTCTCCAATACCGTAAACTCGCTACAAAGTTCTCTTGGGTTTTATGTTACTGCAGAAACCTATTACGGAAAAAATGGTTTGTCACTGTTTATAGATGGCATGGAGAAAGGCTTTAACAGTAATGCCCGTAAACGCTACGTGGTAATTCACGGCGCCGATTATGCTGAGCCTTCATTTATAAACCGCGTGGGCAGATTGGGTAGAAGCTACGGTTGTCCCGCGGTGCCAAATACTATTGCTAAAGAGGTGATAGGCACAATAAAACAAGAGTCTGTGGTGTACATTCACAAAAACAATAAAGAATACCTTAAGAATTCTCCCCTGCTGAATTAACTTTCAGTAAGTAGTGTTTATCCAGTCAAGTCAAGTGTCTGAGATAGAGAGGCTGAGAACAAGGCTTGCGAAATTTTGAAAATCAAGGAGTTTACTGGTGTAAATGCGCTGTCCTGAGCCCTTCGATAAAAACTCAGGATAAACTAAAGTTGAAGGGACTGTTTTCCAAATGAGCGTAACGCAGTTATCGGACTTTATAGACGGGCACTAAGTAATTTGTGGATAATAGCATCTCTTTTGTAGATATCTTCTGCAAAACGAATGCTACCATTTTCTTTCCAGGCGGTCCAATAAAAATGATGCACCTTTACTTTCTGCGTTACTTTAATGGTGGTTGTTTTTCTTGAATCCAGAATTTCCTGAATTTTTTCATCGGAATATTTTTCCTGATTACTTAGCAGTAATTTTGTCAAATCCAATACGTCTTGAACTCTTACACAGCCTGAGCTTTGCGCCCTTAAATTTTTGTTGAAAAGTGATTTTGAAGGCGTGTCGTGCAGATAAATCATATACTTATTAGGATAGATGATCTTCACCAACCCAAGCGGATTTGCCGGGTCGGCTTCCTGTCTAAACGTATAAGATTTTACTTTTGAAGCAGACCAATCTATTTCGTGAGGATCTAATTTTTCTCCCTGGCTGTTAAAAATACTGAAGTTTTTCTTGTTAATATATTCTGGGTCTTTAGCAGCCGATGGGATTACATCCTTTCTTTTAATGGTAGGGGGGATGGTCCAGGTGGGATTGTAAACAATATGCTCTACCTCATCAGAAAAAACCGGGGTTTTCCTGGCTTCGGTGCCTACCATGGTACGATGTGTGGCAATAGTATCTCCATCTTTAACCATATTTAAACGGTAATTGGCAATATTCACGATAATATATTGCGCTCCCAGATCTTTTGGATACCATCGCCAGCGTTCCAGATTTACTAAAATCTGTGCTACGCGATCCTCATAGGTTTTATTTAGGGTTTTAATTGTTCCCCCGCCAATAACCCCGTCGGTTTCAATTCCGTTATGTTCCTGAAACTCCTTTACCGCAGTTTGTATATCTTCACTGTAAGTGGTAAGGCTGTCCTGCACCTCGAAGTCCCAAAAACCGAGCGTTTTTAAACGTCGCTTTATATTCGGAATACGGGTGTCTTTTTCTCCGGCTTTTATACTTTCTCCAGCTTCTGAAATTTGAATGGTATTTTCTTCTTTTTCAGCCAGCTTACGATATTCCTTAAGGGATTCCTTTAAGCCCAGATACACTTGATGCTTTGGAATTACAGAATCTATCGCCGCGATAATATTTTTTTCTTCAATGCCATATCTCAATAAGCCGGGAAGATCTGCTTTGTTAGGTTCTACACCCCAAATCTCGTAAATTTCAGCAGGGTTTATTTTTCCTGAATTATAATCTGAAGCCAGGCCTAGAAAAGCATCGGTGAGGATAACTTCAACCAAACTGCTTTCTTCCTCATCTAATTCTGAAAGGTTGGAAAGGGAGTTTTTTAGATAGCTAAGATGATAATCTTCCGGTGCTAGCCCGTCTTCTTCTGCTTTTTTGATGCTTCGGTATAAATCTTCCCTAAAAGCCCTTTCCGTCCAAATGGGTTTGTAATCCCTATTGGAATAAACAGAATCCACTAGCCTGGCTTGTAGCAAATTGATACCTCCTACGGCTTCGGAAAGCTTGGAGAATTTGCCTTTGATTAAGTTGGCTGAAGCCAACTTTTCTACCGCAACTGTTTCTTCCTTTTTTGAGGTTTCAATACCCGGTTTTCTGTTGTCTTTGCAGGAAAATAAAAATAGCAAACAAAAGCACAGGAGGTGTTTAGGAAAAGTCATAAAAAACGAAAGATTTATGCAGTATTTTTTTGGAGGAACTAAGCCCTTACATCCTGATAAGATTTATTTCTGTCAAATTGTACCTCAGCATAAGGACATAGCGGATCTATTTTATAATTATTTTCCCGGGCAAACTCCACACTACGAGCCAGCAGTTTTCCTGCAATGCCCTGCCCTTCCAGTTCCGGTCGCACCTCGGTATGATCTATAGTTAAAATCCCACCCTCTTTTTTGGTATAAGTAAGCTCGGCAAAAACACCTTTTTCATCCTGCGCAAAGAACATCCCCCGGCTATCGTTTTGTCTATGTTGTATTTCCATAATTATTTTTTAAATATCTTGTCAACGATTCCATAATCGATAGATTCTTTGGCATCCATCCAATAATCCCTATTAAAGTCTTTAAGCACTTTTTCTAAAGTTTGGCCGCAGTTCTCTGCGAGCAACTTGGCGCTGAGTTCACGGGTTTTAATAATTTCATTGGCCTGAATTTCAATATTGGAAGCCTGGCCTCTCGCTCCGCCCATAGGTTGATGGATCATCACTTTTCCGTGAGGCTGTATAAATCTTTTGCCTTTGGTGCCGCCAGAAAGTAGAATGGAGCCCATAGAAGCCGCCAAACCGGTACAAATTGTCGAAATGGGGCTGTTTAGGCTTTGCATGGTATCATAAATAGCAAAACCATCGGTTACGTACCCGCCTGGACTATTAATAAAAAACTGAATCTCCTCATCGCTTTCCATATCCAGGTACAACAGCCTGTCTATAACGTGCTTGGCAGATTTGTCGTGTACTTCTCCCCAAAGGAAAATTTTGCGTTCTTTAAGAAATTTTGCATCTATTAAGTCTTGGGTTTTGCCGGGTTTATCTTTCATAAGTATGTTTTTTTAGAGAATTTTTTTATAGCCTAAAAATAGGATTTATTTATCGGAACACTTGTTTTTTCTAACCCCATTTAACAAGACTTTATCGTCTTGATTATCTTAGGGAATTCAAAGTGAGTATTTTATCATGGGAGAAATAAAAAGATCATTTTCCTTTGGAATTTGAAGGCTATAAACTTTATATTTGCATCACAGGCGAGAGTAGCTCAGTTGGTAGAGCGTCAGCCTTCCAAGCTGAATGTCGCCGGTTCGAACCCGGTCTCCCGCTCAATAGAAAACCTTCACATGATTGTGAAGGTTTTTGTATTTTAGGAAAGACTGGGTGAGAAGCCTGTCCCGATTGGAGCCCGGCGGGTGGAACATCGGGAAACCCGGTCTCCTGCTCTAAGAGAGTCTTGGAAAAATTTAAAAGCTCAAGGTGTTTGATGAAAAATCCTGATTGCCTCTAAGTATCTTTAAAAAATGTTTTTACTTCTTGGATTTTAGCAATATCTTTATTTTGTAGCATATTTGTATTTTCTTGTTTGCACTTTAAAAATGCTTAAAAACCAAGCCAATGGCAAGGTTTGTATGCTACATTTTTTCTTTTTTTATACTAAAAACCTCAGTGTTTACAGCGTGCGAAACTTGAGTGAATGATATATCTATTATTTTGAAAGAGTATGGTCAAATGAAAAGATACAACTTAAGCGATCAATTTTATAAGGATATCTAATGGGGAGGATTGGCTGGAACGTCTACTTTACTTCTTTATCTTCTCGTAAGAAAAACAGGATTTTAAATACAATTAAGGTAGAACTTACTGGAAAGGATTTAAATGGAAATTCAAAAACTCAAAACGGGAATGATGCAGGTTGTTAATCTAAAATGGATATTTTTTAGCTTGTTTGTTTTTACAGCATATCCAGTTATCTCACAAGAAATAATCCCGACAAATAATATGGGTGGTTATACAATAAATTATACCCCTCAAAATAATATAAGTAAAAATAAGAGTATCAAGATTTCAGGAATAGTTTATGATATAGAGTCTTCGGAGTTGATACAATCCTCTGAAATAAGATTCTTATGTAAAAAAGTGAAAACAAATAAAAAAGGAGAATACCAGTTTTTTGTAATTCAAAAAAAAATTCAAAAAAAATCAATTAATAGCTAAAGCTATTGGATATAAAACTATTAAAACTACTTTTTTTAAAATTAAGGATTCCGACATTCAGATAAATTTTTATTTAGAAGAGGAAGATATGCCGTTTATAGATTGCAATTAAAAATAATTTTTTGATAATTATTCGTATATGCTCCTAAAGCAAAACCTTAAGGAAACACGTCGAGGGTTTTTTATGTCAAAAAGTTTGTAAAACAAATGCCGCGTAAGAAGCCTTTCCTGAGCGCAGACGAAGGGCCTGTCACGATTGGAGTCCAACGGGCGGAACATCGGGAAACCCGGTCTCCCGCTCAATAGAAAACCTTCACATGATTGTGTGGAGTGTCTACATTTGTTGTGACGAATTCATTAAGCCCGAAATAATTACATTTGAATTATATTGAGGACAACAAAAATCAAAATTGTATCGAATTATGAAAATAGGTGTTATCTCTATAATATTAATGTTTAGCATTTTGGCCAAAGGGCAGCATACAAATGAAATTTATCTTTATTTCGATAAAAATAATTCCGAACTATGTGAAGTTCCCATATCACAGCAAGGGAGATATCATGGAAAAAAACAAGTAAGGAGATATGAAAAGATAGAAAGTTCACAAAATAAGAATGATCGGGATCGGTTCTATATATGCAATGAATTGTTTATTCCGGAAAAGGACAGTAGGATAAAAAAATGTAAAATTAATTATTTGAAAGCAATTGAATTTTCTCACATCGATGATCTGATAGAGATAGTAAATAAAGAAAATCCTTTGTATCCTTCTAAAGTTTATCCCATAATTTACTTAGTTGAGAAGATCAACAAACGAGAAATGTTAATACACGAGGTAAAATGGCAATATTATACTGAATAGCACTTTTAAAAATTAAACGCCTTTTGACTTCATGTTTGAAACAGAGAATTATGGCTTTTGCATCGTAATGAAGGCATTCTTTAGTTGCGTATCCGTAGCATAACTACAGAACTTAAAAATGATAAAATTAGGGTGTGAAATGTATTTTCCGCAGGTAAAGTAAAAGTCAAGACGAGTTCATTAATAGAAAAACAAGAAGATAATTGGATAATTATTTTTAAAAAAATGTTTCTGTTTCTGAAATTATTTATTCAAGGTCCGCCAATTATATGGTGTTTAGATAAAAGAAACTACTACCGATAATTAAAAAACTGTGACTCGAACTCCACAAATTTGGTTAATACTTATATTACTTTGTGTTTCATGCCAGTCGGGCACTAAGCTGGAAAATAAAGAATTAGCTATAATTGAATTCTTAAGACAAAATCCCAGGGAGCTTGAACATGTCTTAGTTTTAGACACGATATCGGGCTTCGAATGGGAGGAAATAATTTTAGCCGGCCCCTATTCAGATTTTAAAGAAATAGAAAATCACACGGAATATGACCTTAAGATCTTTCCCAATACCATAAAATCTCATGACCATTACATCTTTATTGGTTTTATCGATAACAAAAAAGGCTTGCATTATATGGAAATACCAATCTCTTTGTTACCCGATAATGTTCATAAAAGCCCAGGCAAGAATTATAAATTCTATCCTAGAAAAAATAGCAATTTAGATTTTTGAGAAAGCATTTTCTTTTAAATATTAACGCAAAAGACGATAAACAAAAAACCCGTTTGAAAAGTGTTGCAACTTTTCAAACGGGTTTTTTTCAAAATCTAAAGAAGTTTTTATCCGTTCATGGAAAGCAAAAACTCTTCGTTGTTTTTCGATTGTTTTACCCTGTCTTTAATAAACTCCATCGCTTCAATAGGGTTCATATCGGCAAGATATTTACGCATTACCCACATTCTTTGTAGGGCAGTATCATCTAAAAGCAGGTCGTCACGACGCGTACTGGAAGAAGTAAGATCTATGGCTGGGAAAATTCTACGGTTAGCAATTTTTCTATCTAATTGCAGTTCCATATTTCCTGTTCCTTTAAATTCTTCAAAAATCACCTCGTCCATTTTAGAACCAGTATCGGTAAGTGCGGTGGCGATAATCGATAACGAACCTCCATGTTCTATATTACGGGCGGCACCAAAGAAACGTTTTGGTTTGTGCAGGGCATTGGCATCTACCCCACCACTTAGTACTTTTCCACTAGCTGGCTGCACGGTGTTATAAGCCCGGGCTAAACGAGTAATGGAATCTAAAAGGATCACTACATCGTGTCCGCATTCTACCAATCGCTTGGCTTTCTCCAATACAATATTGGCAACGCGTACGTGTTCGTGTGCTTCCTTGTCGAAAGTAGAAGCAACCACTTCGCCGCGCACATTTCTTTGCATATCGGTAACCTCTTCCGGGCGTTCATCAATAAGTAAAACAATTTGATAGACTTCGGGATGGTTAGCGGCTATAGCATTGGCAATATCCTTAAGCAACATCGTTTTACCTGTTTTAGGCTGGGAAACGATCATTCCCCGTTGTCCTTTTCCAATAGGGGCGAAAAGGTCCATAATACGGGTAGATAAACTGCTTTGCTTATCGGCGATATTGAATTTCTCCGTAGGAAAAAGTGGCGTTAGGTGTTCAAAAGAAACCCGGTCCCTTACTACTTGCGGATCTAAACCGTTAATTTTATTAATCTTAATTAAAGGAAAATATTTTTCACCTTCTTTTGGTGGCCTAATTTGTCCCAAAACAGTATCCCCGGTCTTTAATCCGAATAAACGAATTTGCGATTGCGAAACATAAATGTCATCGGGAGAGGTAAGGTAGTTATAATCTGAAGATCGTAAGAAACCGTAGTTGTCTTGCATAATATCCAGCACTCCTTCGCTTTCTATAATCGCATCAAACTCAAAATCTGGATCCCGATAGCGATTACGGCTATCGCGATTTCCGCTGTCGCGATGGCTTTTACTGCGAGTATCCTTTTTGGGATCCCTATCTCTGGGATTGTTTTTCGATCCGTTGGAGGAAGGTTTATTATCGTTCTTAGCTGTAGCTGTATGCTCTGGTTTCTTGCTTGCTTTAGCTTTAGCTGGAATTTCTTCTTTTTTGTGAGATGGTTTTTCCTTTTTAGCAGGGTGCTTTTCCCTGTCTTCGACTTTAGCAGGATGCTTTTCCTTGTCTTCGGCTTTAGCTACAGGTTTGGGAGGCTTTTTATTGCTTCCTATTTTAGCTGTGGTTTTTGCTTTTGGTTTTTCTGAAGTTTTGCTTTCCTCAACCTTTTGAGTGTCCTCTTTAGCGTCGTTGGTAAGTGCTTCTTTTGCCTTTTTAGGGTTGGCAGCCTGATAATCGAGGATTTGATAAACTAAATCTAACTTTTTTAATGACCTAAATTTTGGTACGTTTAGGGATTTAGCGATATCCTGTAGCTCAGGAAGCTTTTTAGCTTTTAATTCTGAAATTTCAAACATGAATAATTATGAATAAATTTTGTTTGGATTGATTGTTGAACTTCTCGAGGAAGAATCGGAAAAATTTGGAGACTTAAGTAACCTGTTTTGAATTGGTTACGAAATGTTCCTGCAATTATACAACTTTATTTTTACTTTTTAAATAACAATTCTAAAAAGAATCTTTATTTTTGTTCGTGAATTTCACCAGATGTTATGTTACAACGAATACAAAGTGTTTATTTATTTATTGCTGTAATTATTAGCGCCGCACTTATTTTTGTGTTCCCGCTTTGGGAGAATTCTGAAAGAGTAGCTGTTTTCGCACAAGATTATCTTTCAGTTTTTGTTGCTTTTCTCGGATCAGCTTTGTTATCTTTGGTGAGTATTTTTATGTTTAAAAACAGAAAGCTTCAGTTAGTGCTGGGCCGTCTAAATATCTTATTTAACTTTTTTTTACTAGGAGTGTTTGTTTATTGGTCGCTAAGTTTACCCGGAGAGATAGATATTTCAGAGAAGGGTATTGGGATGTTTCTTCCAATCATTTCTATCGTTTTTATTGTTTTGGCCAATAAGGCCATTAAAAAGGACGAAGATCTCGTAAAATCAGTAGACCGATTACGATAAGCCTATCATCTTAGTAGTATTAGTGCGTGAAAACCCGAAGTGAAAGCTTCGGGTTTTTTAGTTTGATAGGTGATATTAGGAGCTGCTATAAATATATAAGTGTAGATAATCAAACCTTTCGGTCGCTGCGTCTAATTAACCAATCACAAAATAACTAATTCGCTGCTCACTGTCTCCTGAGACTGCTTACTGCACACTGAAACAGCTTACTTTTAACCCAATTCTATTACTTCCAAATCAAAAATATTTTTCTTTTCAATCTTAAACCTAAGCATAGTGCGTTTTTTATGAAAGCCCTGTTTGCCGGCGGCGCCAGGATTCATATGTAGTAAGCCCAGGTTTTTATCGTTCATTACTTTTAAAATATGGGAATGCCCGCTAATAAATAATTTAGGAGGATTTTGTTTTATTTGTTCTCTAATGGGGGGAGCGTATTTACCGGGATATCCGCCAATATGAGTAATCCAAACATCTACTTCTTCACAGGTAAAGCGTTGATTAAGGGGAAACTCTTTTCTAATTTCTGTGCCATCAATATTCCCAAAGACGGCTTTTAAAGGGTTAATTTTTTTTAATTCATCGGTAATTCTGCTTTCGCCAATATCTCCGGCGTGCCATATTTCATCGGCTTCCCCGGCATAATGTAAAATGCGGTCATCAATATGGCTATGAGTGTCGCTTAACAACAATATTTTTCTCAAAATGGAATTATTTTAGTTCCCGCTAAGGGCGGTTAATATTCAGAGTTCTGCTCCGAATGTAAACTACCTCGGAGCAATCTCATGAGGCATTATAGGAAAAAATTTTTATAACTAATCAGTGCAAATTTAAAATTTAATATTGTGTGGTATCCACTAATTATCAGGTTCTAAAAAAAAGTTTCACGCAAAGAACGCTAAGCCCGCAAAGATATAAAGTGCCGAAAACTAATACTTTGCGCTTCTTTGCGTTTTTTTCTTTGCGCACTTAGCGTGAAATAATATACCGACT
>JGI1221J13441_10000523_pt1 | contig 17079 bp, 18 predicted proteins | sample LakVidmifraction_4_FD_13441 | JGI IMG/M metagenome (IMG submission 13441) | reverse complement strand
TGTACTGACTCATAGTAGTTCAACTCCTGAAAGGCCGTTTTGCTGGTGTCTTGGGATATTAGAAAGGATTTTTGTTGGTTGCATTTCAGACATACCGTTTTTAGCGATTCTTTCCATAAGAGCCGGATTACCTGAGATCAACTTGGCGGCCCGACCGGCGATATCGCTCTCTAAGTCTTGGGCCCGGTTAAAATTAAGTAGGCTCTCTTTGGCTTCTCTTTCCATTTGGACCCGGTACTGTCTTTTGTTCAGGTCCAGCATCTCGCAAAAACGCCCTACGTTGGTTTCGGTAAGTGGTTCGGTAATGTCTCTTAAAATATAGTTCCACGGAGTTAAAGACGGAATGACCGGTGAGCGCAGGTACTCTACGAGGGACCAAGTGCCGTCTCTTAGCCGGTCGTCAATGATATCGACGTTGGCATAGCCGAAACTCTTGGTCCATTTGTAGAGTTGGTTATCCCCGTAGCGGAGATAGCTCGGAGCGTGGCTCATCTTACTTTTTTCTTCTTAGGACTTACTTCCGGGGTAATTACTTCTTTTTCCCAGTCTTCTAGGACCACCAGTTCAGTTTCAGCAACCCGGTCAACTAAACCAATCTCAATCCGGTCCAGTTCGGATTTAGCTTCAGCTAGTTCGGCTTCAACTCTAACAACCCGGTCAGCTATGTCCACCATGTCGGCTTCGGCTTCAGCCTTAGCTTTAGCCTCGGCAACAGTCTTAGCTTTGACTGCGGCAGCTAGTTCAGCGGCAAAAGCTTTGGCCTCGGCAACCTTATCGGCCATATCCGTATTGCCCCGTTCGGCTTTATCTTCGGCAGCCTTTTCCTCTTTGGCCCTAGCTTTGAACGCGGTAGCCAATTTAGCTAGGTCAGCCGCAATAACGGGATCAGCGGCTTTGACAATAGTTTCGCCGTTACTAATAATAGTTTTCCACATTTTATTCAAAATCCTTAATTCTTACTGAAGACATGACCCGTCGGTTCAGTATGGTTAGTAGCTTGTCTTCCCATTTCATCTCCTGTTCAGCCCAGGTGATAATGGTTTTTTCGATAGACCCAGCGAGAATAGAGCAGACCTTGTACTTTAAAAATTCAAGGGCGCACATGTCAAACTGTGGGTCTATGATCTGGGAATCAGTCTGCACTCTTTTTGGATAGGAGACAACCTCAAGTTGGAGGTATTTTGCCCCGCCCAGGGCTAAAGGTGGGTCAAACACCATTTGATTTCCTAAAAGCCGGTAAGTGCTTGCCCCTTGGGTCACGCCGCTATTACCAGATGACGGAGCCGACGCACTTTCGGTATTGTCAAAGTAGGTCATGGGCAAATAGACGCCGTTTGCCCCGGAGTACCTTACTTGGCGAATAAGACCAACATTACCGTCTAGCGGGAGAGCGGCTTGACCAGAAATGGTGTCATAATACTCATAAGACGTCAGCCAACCTTCCCCGGCCTTAAACATTTCCACGGCAACGTAGTTAAGACCCTCTTCGATGGCCTCATCTACTTTTTCTGAGGTGTAAAAACCCGGTTGAGAGGCAGTTTTTCCGAGATAGCGCCATATTTTACCTTTTAGCTGACCCCTTGAGAGCATGTTTAACCTTCTTTTCGGTGTAAAATTTTAAACGTATCCGCTAAATACCTAAGAGCGGCCTCACAGTCATAATGACCTTTATTCGGGGTCATGTCGTAGTCGATTTCTCCGTCTTTTTTCCCGTCCCAAACCGCCGATTTAAGCTCCTCTATAGTGTTTTTACACTTTGGATGAAACTTAATGCGGTCAAAGTATAATAGCTCTTTTATATTGGTCCTGGCTACCAGGGGTTGGCGTTTGACGGCGTTGACTACCGGTATGCCGTGCTCTCTTAGGGTGTCCATGCGGTCAGGTTCATGATCCCCGCAGGCCCTATACTCACTCCCTGACCTAAGAGTCATTCGGTAGACGGCCTCAGCGGTGGTGAACGCTTGTTCCCCAAACTCAAACCTTTCGTCAAAGATACATAAAACATTATTTCTCATTACCGCGTAGATCACTGCGGTGGCACTGGGTGAGTAGCCCCAGTCAATGGCTAGGAGAAGTTCTTCCCCGCTTTGGCACGGCAGCATGTCTGGGTCAATGTGGGAGTCATCAAGCTCTGGGTAGGCAGCTCCTTTGAAAGTTACCCATTCACAGAGAAGCTCTTGCCTGAAAATATCTGGATGGTAGAGAAGCTGCTGCTCGTTAAAAAAGTCTTGGGTACAAATTCCCATTTCGACGTACCGGTCAAGACCAAGTTTTAGGGTCGCAATACCAAGTTTAGGAGCTTCGTCATAAAGTTCTTTAAAGCCGTTCATCCCGTTGGTGGTGGACTCAATTAGGGCTTTCCCTCCTGAGACCGTAAGACTTGGGAGAAGAACTTTCTGGTAAACATCAAATACCGTAGCCCCGCCTTCAATCTTAGAAAAAGCGGCCTCTGACCAGTGGACATAGGACATAGTGCCCCCTCTGGCCCGGTCTGGGTCGTGGTCTACGGAAGAGAAGTAGTGTACCGTTTGTGGGTTTTTTCTAAGGGTTATACCTTTTGTCGTGACCTTAAATTCTGAATTAGGACAAAGCCTACTGAACTTCTCAGATGTGGCTTTTAAGATACTGGGATGGTCTTTGGCTAAGAAGAGACTACTGGTGGACATATTGGCCCGAAGAAGGGCCACGGCTAACCTACAACCTAATTCCGTTTTTCCACCAACTTGACGCGGGAGAATTAATAATAATTTTCCCTGGCGAAAGAACATACTCGCAGCCATGGCTTGGGCCGGATTTAATTCTTGCAGAGCTAACATTATTTTTTCCCAATACGAGTCCCAAGGTAGCGGCGTCTAGCTCTGGTGGCGATGTCTTCCCACTGACGTCTTTCCGCATCAGATTTAGCGTCTTTTGCCTTGGTATTGGCTTCTCTCATCTCTTGGTAGAGTGCTTGAGGGTCAATGGGACGGTTGGCCAGGGCTTCCGCTTTCAGTACATCTCTAGCTTTCGGAGGAAGTACGTGTTCACCAAGATCAGAAATTAATGCTCTTAGATTTGACGGTTTCTGGAGAGCTTTAATACTTTTAAAATCATTTTTTTCTATTAGGTCATTTAGGTGGTCACTGACCATGGTGTGAAAAGAATCTTTTTGGTGGTCTTTCATTTTGGAGGCCATAGCCGCCTTGGGTGTGCTCGGGTCAATGGTACCATACAGCGCGTCCACGGCGTCAGTAATCATGAGTTCCGCACTGTCCTGGATCTGGACGATACCCCGGTAGTTGGGATCTTGGATTAAGTTGGTTTGTTTTTGAAGAGCTGCGATCTGAGTTTTGAGGGTGTGGTTTTCCTGGAACAAGTGTTCAGAAGTTTCACTCAGCTCATGGGCGATCTTTGAGGTCAGTGGTGCGCCCTGCGCCCCGGACCTAATTCGGCTCAGTGTGAAGTCGTCCACTTCCCGTGACAGCGTTTTGAGTTTTTCCCGTCTAGAATCTACCGTATTTGGTAAGTTAGGCTGTGATCCCCGGAAAGCGGCTTGTAATCCATTTAGGAAGCTCAGATGGTCTTCGGTTAGGGTAGGGTGGCTTCGCTCATCAGCTTGGCGATTTGGAGCTCCTGGACCTACGTCTGCTGGGGGGGTGCCTTGAGTCTCGGAATTTGGTGTGGTCACTGTCTAGTCCTCCAGAATTTCAGCTTCGATGACCATGGAACTGCCTTCAGTTTCATCACTGGGAGAAGCGGGTAGAAATGGGTTTTTGTTCGCACCTAGCATTGGACCAAGATCAGGCGGTTTCAAAGTTGCGGTCCACGGATTAAGTACATCTTGCTTAACCCCTACCGCCAAGTCAACGGCAATTTTATCCCCCCACCTACCAGGCCAGCGTCTAGCCAACCGCCAAGCGGCTGCTCTCCAGTCACTTGAGTTTTCAATTCGCTGGAGGTCTTTGATCTCACTTTGCGTGATAGCTTGCAGGATTTTCCCTCTTAGCCGGTTACAAGGGTGCATTGGACTTCGACCGGCTTCCAGGTACCCGACCACTTCGGCAGGCACCAAACCAATTGAACGCGCAGCTACTTCTAGCGAAGCACCAAGTGCTAACCGTTCGCAAACTAATTCGATTTCATAATCTTCAAGCATAGCTCCCAGGATTGGTTTTTAAAATTTAGAAAGTCAAGTTAATTAAATAATGTTTTTAACTGAGATATGAAATTTCTAGAGGGCTTGGTCTTGGAAAATATTATTTTAACTGGGAGTTAAATTTTTATGTGTGCTTGGCCATGAAAAATAATGTTTTAACTGGGGAGTAAAATTTTTAGGTGGGGTGCCGTGGCATTTTTCTTTTTGGGACATGAAAAACATTATTTTAATTGGGTGTGGATTTTTTAGGTGGGCGGGGCATGGAGTAGTTGAAAAACATCATTTTAAGTGTGTGGGAATTTTTTAGGTGGTGTGCCATGAAAAACATTATTTTAAGTGTGTGGGAATTTTCTATCGGTACAGACCCAAATTAAATTTAAGAATAGTACGACTGGCCCCCCATACCCCTTCCAGTCCCCTGATCTCAGCTAATCGTATGTAACTTGTTGTTCTTGTTACTAAACCTAATATATGATAAATTAATATTATTGTCAAGTAAAAAATAATATTATTTATATCTAATAATATCAACTACATACCAATATTTGGGGGTAAAAACATACCCTCGTTTATCTAACCTGTTGATATTATATATATAATAATTAATGTTATTCGCGTATCAGATAATATTATTTTAGTTTATCTAAAAATGGGGGGAATGTGGGGGTCGGTTAGCTTACCATAACCCGAAGAAAACCCAATGTCCACAAAAAAAGTGTCAAAAATCACCTCTGTAACTATCTATAATCATTACTGATGTTTTTTTATCAAGGACTATATTATTGAGGGAGAAAAAAGAGATCATATAGTATGATGAATAATAGAGAATAATAATAATATACAAGGTTAGATATTAGATCATACTATATGATCATATATTTTCTAGTAGAAAAGTTTTGGACGTGTTTTCACGACACTGGTATACTGCGAGAGAATTATCTCAACCATATTAGCAAACGGTATAAATCAAATATAAGAGTATTTATTTTTAGGCTAATTATTCTTATTTGTTTCTAATTATTAATTATCAAAATAAAAATACTATTTTCCAAACTTAAACATTATTTAGGTATGAACTAAATATTATTTATCTCAAGAATAATATTATTTTCTCTTGACAGAAAAAGAGAAAAAGATTAATTTCTTTTTAGCAGAGAGAATCGGTACCAAAATAAAAACTAATATCGGAGAAAATATGGAACACCTCGCAAAATTAAAAAAACTTTTCGCTGAACTAGAATCAAAAGAGCAAAATGCACGGTCTGAAAAGAGCAAGAAAAAGTGGAATAAATTAAAGAATAATACACTTGGTCTGATTTTACACTTCCAAGCCCAATAAAAAATGAACTCCCGCAAGGGAGTTATCCCTTTAATTAGGATAATAGACATGAAAATAACAAGAGAAGAATGGTTAATCGGTGCAAGTTATACGCTGGAGAAACATTTATTTAGCCCGAAGGGTTATCCAGACTTCCCCAAATACCGGGTATCGTGTTCCCTTCCAAGCAAAGGGGCCTTTGCGTCTAAACTTAGGAGAATAGGTGAGGCATGGCATAGTAGCTCAAGTGCCGATGGTACGTGTGAGATATTCATATCGCCAACAATCGCTGATAGCCAGTTGGTCGCCGCAACACTCGCGCATGAGTTAGTTCACGTGTGTGTTGGTAATGCAGCCGCTCATGGTCCCATTTTTCGCAAGTGTGCGCTTGCTATTGGTCTTGAGGGTAAAATGACGGCAACAACGGCAAGTAAAGACCTAAATCAATTCATAACGGATAATATTATCCAAGTGTTAGGTAATTTTCCGCACGCTGTATTAGACCAAAGCCAAGTTAAAAAGCAAACTACCAGGATGTTAAAGGCAGTATGTTTAAACAGTGCTTGTAGCTTTCAAAATTATAATTCTAAACCCTATAGCGTAAGAATAAGCCAATCAACTTATAACTATGCAGCCCCAGTATGTGGGTGTTGCGACCAAACAATGAGCATTAATTAAGCACTAACCAATAGGAGACCAAACCAATGATTTACAGCGACATACTCGCGTCTATGCTTAAGGTTAAAGGCAAACCATTAAGAGACTATGGTAACTATTTAGGCATTAAAGAAGGTGTGGCTTGCGTAACCGATGGTTATGGTCTTTTACTCTGGTTACCTAATGAGCCTATTGGCGAAAACCGTACCATCAATCAAAAGTTTGAGACCGTAGACTACACCTTTCCTAACTGGCAAAATCTAACATCAAATAAGGGAGGCAAGCCCGTATCAAATATTCACTTATTCACAGCGATACAAAAATCATCTTTTAACTTTAAAGACTTTAAGCTAGTTATCGACACCAATGGCCTTGCTGTAATACGCGAAAATACCGCAAGCAATCCAAACGACAATAATACTTATTTTAACCTATCGTGCATAAAAAGATATTTAGACAAATTACCGAAAAAAGCCGCTATATCAGACAGTGAATTTAATGACGATAAAATACTGTTAACTTTTGAAATGGATAAAGAATATTTTCAACTTTTAACCACAACAAATAAAAAAGGATAATTTAAGATGCTATTCCCAACTAAATCACCGACCTTATTACTTGGTCCCCCTGGCATAGGTAAAACTGCCCGAATAAAGGCAGCGTTCCCCTATGTAATGGTAATACCAACGTCTGGTTGGTCGGATGAAGACCTAAATGGTTTACCGTATAGGGATGAAGCCATTGAGAAACGAACACTCCCAATATGGTATACCCAACTATGCGAAGCCTCTGAAATTTACGACAAAGTCGCCCTATTTTTCGATGAAATAGATAAAACCCCTATCAGCGTAGCGAATACTCTCTTGACGCTTATCGAAGCCAGAAGACATGGTAATATCGTCCTGCCTGAAAATTGCGCTATCGTAGCGGCAGCGAATAGCCGAGGGGAGATATCGGACGCTCTATGGGAGCGGTTTTCTAAAATTGTTTGCGATGTAGACTTCCAAGCTGTTGTTAGTTTCTTAGACAAAAAAGCAATTAGTGGTCCTGCAAAACAGTTTGTCGAAGGTCTTCGAAGCCTAAACTTACCATTAGTCTCACTCACAATGGACGTCGAAGCCGAACAACATAGAAGCATGATACCAAGAACGTGCGAGCTATTTATTCACGCTTGCAATGAGTATCCTAACGATCTGATTGAGTTAGTCGCATATGCAAGGGGTTTATTCCCAAACAACGAAGTAATCAAAATTCAAAAGATTTTTTCGACCATAGCAAACCCCCCTGCACCAAAAGATTCCAGGGAAGAAATGATCGAGAACATAAACCGGAAGTTAAACCGTACCGGAGCGATAAGAATATGACAAAGTCTATGCACCAAGGACATTGGGCATTGCCCGTTAAGCGCGAGTTATCTGGACCTGCACCCGGATGGACAGACTATAAAAACATCCATATTCTCGATCACTTAACAGGCGAAGACGAGCGGATAATCTTAACTCACGAATCGGCTCACGTATGGTTAAAGCACGATGAACGATCAAAAGGCTTAGCTAATAAAAAACTCTCAACAATGGCTCAAGAGCTAGAAATAGCTAGATGCATCTATACTGATGACGAGACGTATCACATAAAAGATTCAATAACCGATCTGGCTGGAGGCATGGTCAAAAACTCTATACCCAGGTTACCAAATAATATTGTGTACTTAGAAGACATCTATGAATGGTTAGTCGCCAATGTAACTGAAGACGAGATCAAGCGTAGTGGAAAGACTTGTTGCGGTAGAACCCACGAAACTAATGAACAAAATGGAGATGACGATGGAGATATTTCAGATGACAATGGAGATGACGATGGAGATAGTTCAAGTAATGGTGAATCAGATAACTCAAAGCCTAGTCCCGGTCCTGGCATCAATTCTGATTCTGATGGGAGCCCTGAGGTAGTTAAAGAATTGCTCGATGCAGTTAAGAAACAACTAGCCTCAATCCCGAAAAAGATTATTTATAACTACAAGCCGACCAAGTCTTTTATCGCTACCGAATTAGAAGCTATTAACGCTGGAGCTAGACGTAAAAAACAAAGCTATGCGAGACCCTCAAGGCGAACAAGTGACGAGTTATCAAAAGGTACTAAGCGCAAGTATACAAAGCCAAAGGTTATTATATATTTGGATAGGTCTGGTAGTTTTACACCCGCGAAAACTGCCAAAGCTGCAAGCATGGTAAAAAAACTACTTAAAAGATATGAAGCGACAATAGAATCAGCCGTGCTTTACTTTACTAATGGTGCAGTAACCGACAAAGAGCCGACCTATAGCGGCGATACGCCCTATCATGCGGTAGTGACCAGTATTAATTACTTAAACCCTGCGCTTGCCATTGTGGTTACTGACGATGACATGATGGACACAACACAAGAGCTAAACGTGAAAACCATAGTCATTCCAGTATGTCAGGCACAAACTAATTTTGCTAAGCAGTATAATTTAAAAGAAGAGCGCGTTTAAACGATGTCAAAGATGAAACTATTTAATCACCAAATAAGAGCCATAGAATTTTGTCAGGCTAGGCTCAAAGACTATAGAAGTGTCTATCTAGGCTTATCGCCTGGTCTGGGTAAAACCGGTGCAGCCCTAACTCTGGCTAAAGATTATTACCGGGTAGCCTATATTTGTCCCCCTCCCCTGGTAATAAACGTCAAGCGCGAGATGATCGCCTGGGATTCTAGGCTAGTCGAAGTAGTACCAGACACTAAAATCAAGCTTCTGAGCGGTTTTTACGATCTTTTGATAGTAGATGAAGCCCACAGGTTTAAGAACCCTGCTACAGCCCGTTTTAAAGCTCTAGGGCAGGTAGAAGCTAGTAGCATAGTGTTCATGAGCGGAACACCTATGCCTAACAACCGACCACTAGATATTCTGGCCACGGTTCATAAGTACGCCAAAGATATTTGGCCAGGTAAAGACTATCACGATCTACTATTTAGGTACTGCGACCCTCAGCTAAAACACGTTACCAGGATTAAAAGAGTATGGGATTTTTCAGGATTTTCTAAAGAGCAAGAATTTTACGACAAACTACGAGCAAGTTGGTTACTAAGAATTGATAAATCAGCGATCGTGCTCCCACCAAAGACGGAGAGCCTGGTCTTTATAGGTGAACTGCCCCGCTCCCTTGCAGCCCTAGATAAGAAAGCTAGAGAAGCTATGGAATCCGGTAATAGCGGGACCACTGGACCACTACCGACCTATAGGCGTGAGATAGGTCTAGAAAAAGCCAAGCAGGCTATCCCCTGGCTAGAGCAATTAATTACTGATAACGCCCAATCGGTTCTTATATTCTGCCACCATAGAGAAGTAATTAGTTTTTTACAGACAGCGTTATCTAAATTTAAACCAATTTTAATCACTGGAGGTATGACAGCCAAAGCCAAGCAAGAAAGTATTGACAGTTTTCAGGCGAAAAAAACTAAATTAGGTATTTTATCTATTGAAGCAGCCAGTATCGGCATAACCTTAACAGCGGCAGATAGGGTAATTATGCTGGAAAGTTCATGGCTTGACGGGGTTAACGAGCAAGCAAGTGATAGAGCCCACAGGATCGGACAAAAAAATAGTGTTTTGGTTCAACATGTTGTCCTGGAAAATAGCGGGGATGCTGTTTTCTTAGAGACAACCCTTAAAAAACGTGATTTAAAGATCGACAACTTTTAACTGGAGAATTTTTACATGGAAATTAGAATTATTTTAGACCCGAATGAAGTACGTGAACTGTTAGCAAAAACTGGTGAAGTGGTAATTCGCCCATCTGTGAGTAACGCCACAATTGACGCCCGCCACGATAGAAGAGGCAGACCACTGTCGAACCCGCCAACTGTTCAGGTGATGGTAGAAGACGAAGCTGAAGACGAAGCTGAAGAGGTTCCTGCGGAAGTCGCCAAAGCTAAACCTAAAGCAGCCCCTAAAGCAGCACCAAAAGTAGACGCGAAAACGTCCAAGGTGTTTACACAGGCTGAGATTCAAACAGCTCTGGCCCAGTTTGCTAAGAAAAACGGCAGGGACGCAACCAAAGCTATCCTAGAAGTATTTGGCAAAACAGTGGCTGACATCAAGCCCGCAGACTACGCAACACTGATGAACGAATTATCCCCTAAACCAGAGAGTACCGATGAGTGGTAAACACGCAAAGTTTTCACCTAGCGCAGCAGACCGGTGGCTAACTTGCCCTGGCAGCGTAGCCCTGTCTGCAAACATACCGGATGAGTCAAGCCCTTATGCTGATGAAGGCACCAAAGCGCATGAACTTTTCGAAGCTTTGCTACTGGGTAAAACTTTCGTGACCGACATGTACCCGGAAGACATGTTTAAACATGTCGCAAGATCAGTAGAAGAAGCCCTAAATCTGGTCCCCGAAGGCACTAAGTTTTACACCGAGCAAAAGCTTAGACTTAACGGCCAAGTCTACGGTACAGCCGACCTAGTTATCCCGGAGTATTTTGGGACGCTAACAATCGCAGACTTTAAGTATGGTCAAGGCTTGCCAGTTGGTGCGCTAGAAGGTGACGGTACGGCCAATAAGCAGCTTCTGCTATATGCGACTATGGCCTCAGCCCACTGGGGGGATGATTTCAGTCAGGTACGGCTAGTTATACTCCAGCCAAGGGTTGATGCTGGCCTGGTAACTGACGTTCTTATCCCAATGGCTGACGTGATCGCACTTAGAGCGGAAGTCGAAAAAGCAGTAATAGCGGCAAGTCAGGTGGACGCTCCCCTAGTACCCTCGGCTAAGGCTTGCCGGTGGTGCAAGGCTAAGCCTATCTGCCCAAAGCTTACCCAAGACGCTGAAGCCGTAACTACCGCAAGCCTAGCGCAGCCCTCAGCTTTGACGCTCTCACCCGAGCGTATTTCGGAAATTCTCTCAAAAAGAGATCAGATTGAAGGCTGGTTTAAGGCGGTTTACGCTTACGGTATCAAGTTAGCTGAAGCTGGGGTTGACGTTCCGGGTTATGTCCTGAAGCCAAAAAGAGCCTACACCCGGTGGAAGCCGGGAGCTGAAAAAGCCGCTATGGAAGCTTACGGTCAGAAGCTATTTGAGCACACGCTGTTAACACCGGCCCAAGCTAAGAAAAAGATCGGAGACAACGAATTTTATGAAGAGTGGACGGATTCAACGTCCTCAGGCACGAACCTGGTTCAAGAAAAAGTAAACACAAGTGATTTAATGTTTTAAAAAAGTTTTAAGGAGTATCAAATGAGTAACAAACCAAAATTAGCCAAAGCCAACTACGAGACACACCAACTACTGACACCGATCTGCACCCTCGGATTTTGTGACCTAGAAAAAGCAGTAAGCTTTGAACCCAAAGCCCCCGCTTACTTCAAAGCCCAACTGATTTTTGATGACCTATCTGATTTAGAAACTGCCTCAGTTATGTTGCCCAAGCAAAACAGGAAGTCAGTTTCTCTCGTTGACGCTATCTGCAACGTCAAAGCCGATCAGTGGGGGCCGGGCCGTAGCAATTGGCCTGAAGAGGAGTACCCATTAATCAAGGACGGTGACACCATCATGACTAAGGACGGTGACCCTGTTGCTTCTCTAGCCGGTAAGTGGGTTATAAATGCCAAGACCGGTGAAGAGTACCCGCTGATTTACTTGGGAGCTGACGGTAAACTTTGCGATCCGAGCAAGTTTAAACGCGGTGATATGGTCCAGGCTCAAATCTTAGTTAGACCCTATATGGTCTCAAAGCGTAACCAAGGCGTGACCTTAAGACTTGTAGCCCTCAAATTTGTATCCAAGGGCTCGGGTACTAATTCCGTTTGGTTTGAAAACACTCCCGAAGTAACCGAAGAGACTGGTGACGTCTGGTGAGATACTGCGTTTTCGATTTTGAAACTTACAGCGAAGCCCCACTGTCAAAGGTGGGAGCGTTCGAGTACGCTGCACATCCTTCGACTAAAGTTTTGTGTGCGGCTTGGCAAATTTTAGACGCGAATAAAAGGCCCCTTTACCCCGCAGAATCAGCTAATCTGGTTCTCGGAGACAGCTTAGATGCTTTAAAACGCGAACTGGCTATCCCCGACACTATCGGGGTAGCCCATAATTTGATGTTTGAACTAGCTATCTGCAAAATGACCCTTGGCTGGAACATCGAACTGGGTAACTGGGAAGACACCGCAGTGCTGGCCTCAGCTTTCGGTCTTCCCCGGTCTCTTAAAAATGCAGCCCTAGCTTTGAGCCTACCTCAGCAAAAGGCAGACACCGGGGTTAAGTTAATTAAGCTTTTATGTATGCCTAGCCCTAAAGACTTCCCGGTTGACCAAGACTACCGAGACCTAGAAAACTACTGCGTTCAAGACGTTAGAACACAGGTAGCTCTTTTTCAAAAACTCCCTGAATTATCCTCACTAGACCGGACTTTTTGGCAAACCAACCTGAGAATGAACCTACGCGGTTTTCAAATTAATAGGCCCTTTGCCTACGAAGCCGATAAGTTATTAAATGAGAGATACCTAGAGATCGACGCAGAGTTTAAACAGCTTACCGGGATCATCAGTGCGACCAAGACAGCCGCTACTCTTAACTGGCTTAAGAAAGAAGGTTATACCCCAGGTAACTTGACAAAGCAGTCAGTTGGTGAGTTTATAACAAGTGACCCAAAAATCACTAGAGTACTTGAACTACGCTCCCAGCGTTCAAAAGCCGCAGTAAAGAAATACGCGGTCATGCTTGAACGGTCCGGCTATGACGGCAGAGCAAGGGACACCACCATTTTCTACGGTGCCCATACCGGGCGTGACGCAGGTGTTGGCCTCCAGCCTCAGAACCTAGCTAAAGCCAGGGGAGACTTGTGGGAAGTTGATTTCTACATAGAAAAGATTCTTGCCGGGAAGACACCGCCTAAAGAAGAAATAATCCCGGTCCTAGCCGACTGCGTGAGAGGCACCATTGAAGCTAAGACAGGCCATAAACTAGTTGTTGCCGACTTTGCAGGGATCGAACTAAGGGTTCTGTTTTGGATGGCCGACCATAAAGCCGGTCTAGACGCGGTAAGAGCCGGTAAAGACCTCTATAAAGAAATGGCATCGGTGATTTATCATAAGCCGGTCGATCAGGTAACTAAAGCCGAGAGGCAGCTTGGAAAACAAGCGGTACTAGGGGCAGGTTTTGGTATCGGAGTTAACGGTGAAAAGTTCCAGGCAGCCGCTAAAACTTACGGCATGGACATATCTATTGAACTGGCGCAGCGTTCAATCAAAGCCTACCGCACACTTCATTCGCCTATACCTGATATGTGGAAGGATACAGAGTGGGCGGCAGTGAAGGCCGTAACTAACCCTGGGAAAAGATTCACCGGGGGGTTCGTTGAGTTTTTGTGCAGCCCCTCTCTTAGCCACCTAAAGGCTCAACTCCCCTCGGGGCGTTATCTCTACTACCAACGTCCTATGGTGACAAAAACCCAAGGCATGTACGGCGACAGGTTAGAACTTTCTTTCGTCGGGGTTCACGGTCCTGCTAAAAAGTTTGAACGTAGAAAAACTTGGGGCGGTACTCTGGTAGAAAATGTAGTGCAAGCGGTGGCTAGAGATATACTATATGCTTCTCTGGTACGGCTTGAAGGGGTAGCTGACGCGGTTCTAGCTGTTCACGACGAAGGCGTCTTTGAGACCCCGCAAGACTTTGACCCGAGAATTATCCAAGACAGTATGGAGATAGTTCCCCTTTGGGCACGGGGTTTACCGATCAATGTCGAGGTTTGGGAAGGCAGGAAATATGGCAAATAATATAAACATTACGTTTAAACGCTTTGAGGCTCCTAGAGCCTGCGGATTCTACGACCAAAATAATATGATTAGTCTTATCGAAGCCGCGTTTTTAAAAGAAGATCCGAGTCTTATGACGTTTAAACCCAGTGCTCCGAGCATTTTTCTTTTCTGCGCTTGGGACTGGTCAAACGGCAACCTTCGCCAGAACCGCTCCAGGATATTCTGCGATAATTTTCATTTTGGGGCGGTAAAGAAAAAATTCCTTGCCAGCACCCTTACTGACCTGGGGGCTAGCTTTTCAGGGGTTCACGGTCGAACCAAAACCCAACACGCTAGTGGTCCTAAAGTTGGGGTATCATTTTTTGATATCAACGGTTTGGGCGTAGACGATTATGTCAAAGCCATTCTGGAAAATCCTAAGCATTGGATCGAGGTTCTAGTACCGGTTGGATAGCCTTTTTCTTCTCGCCTCTCTTGTAGCCTCGAACTTTATCTCCATTTCAGTTTTCTCAGGCACCACATCGACAGAAGACGCATGGATCACTGGTTCAGTGCCGGTGATTCGCATAGCAGCTTTCATAAAAGGCGATTCTAAGCGCCTAATGTTAGCCGTAGCCTGCTTTAGCAGAGTGAGCCTAAGATCGCTTAGGATAGCCACCATTTGCGTCTTAGAAGGCGGTCTAGTGGTAGCCTCAGGCCAAAGCCTATCAAGACTGTCTCTCACGTTTCGGTGGGCGTTATCTACGTCAACAACTGAGATCGTAAAATCGGTATCAAGAACCATGGTTTTCTCCTAACAGCCAGTAGCGAATCCCGTTAACTTTATGAGCAACAAATCCCATTTCTTCCAGGGCTGAAGTAGCCCGAATATCTGACGATCTGGTGCGTTTCATCACTACCAGGGGACCATGAGTATAGAGTTCGGCCAAAGTTAAGGCAGGAACTTTGTCGTGAGAGGCTACCCAAGACAAAAGAAGTGCCTTAGCTTCGTCGCCTTCGTCGTCCACTCTTCTCTCCGCGTGAAGATATTTTAGGTGAGCTTCCAGGGAAAAGCTCGGGTAGAGGATAGGTTTATTATAGTGGTAGATAAAAGCAGCTTCAGCCCAGAGCTGGTCTCTGTCTCTTTTGAGCTGTTTAAACATGCAGCGACCGACGGTTACCGGCCAAAACCTACGGGCTCCGGTTGGATCATGCAAATAGTGCTTTAAGTTAGTTGAGCCTGCGAACACCGTGGAGCGCGGAAAGTCTACCCGCCTATGACCGTAAGGCGGTCTTACCCGGTCAACGCTTCTTGAGAGGTAGGCTTTCACCATGTCTAGGGTTGACCTGTTCATGGCGGCCAGCTCGGCTATTTCACAAATCCAGGCACCTTGAATGTTGGTTGCCGCGTCTTTGTCCATAAGGTTTGGCAGCGAATCTAAAAACCAGGGTTTACTGGCCAGGGTTTCAAGAAAAGTGGACTTTCCGACCCCTTGGACCCCTTCTAGGACCAACACATAATCAAACTTTGCTCCAGGGACGTAAATCCTATTTACCGCACCGACCATCCAAAGTAGCGCGACCTCATCTAAGTAGGACGCAGCCATGCCGGAGCTGTGATAGGTCTGGAACATGGTCGCAAGCCTTGGGATACCGTCCCAGGTGAGACTGTCTAGGTAGTCTCTCACCGGGTGATACGAATTCTTTAGAGCCTCGGTCGAGATAAGTTCGTCCAGAGTGTTTGAAGCAAACCTAACCCCGTGCTCGTCTAGGAGGTAATCCCCGAGCAGTAGGGCGTCTTCCCTACCCGAAGACCTTTCCAAGCTTGACCCGACCCAGGGAGGGGATTGGCACCATTCAAACGTATTTCTAAAGGTGTTGTGTTTTAGGAAAGATTCGTCTTTGAAGATTTCACCGCAGGTGAGGATTTTAGCGTTATGGTAAGTTGGTGTGATATGGCCGTGCTTGTTCCGGGTGAGATCGCCTTGTTTTCCTAACTTTTCTTTAGCCGGTTCTAAAATGTATTTCACGTACCAAGCACTGGCTTTTGTAATGTCCTGAGAGTTGGTGTGTTCGTAAGTTACGTGAGCCAAGAGGTATTTTAGGTTAGTAAAAATGTCAATTATTAGGGCGTCGGCTACTTTTGATCTTAAAAGAGCAACGGTGCAGGTGTAGAGACTGTGGGAGCGGTCTTTAACCCTAGCTAAGCGGATAGTGCTTTTTACTTCAGGGGCTATTTTTAAATCAGTTAAATCATCTTGAATTTCGGTACTTTTAAGAATTTCTACCGACAGAGAAAAAAGGTCTACTTCCCACTCGTAGGTCTTTCCGGAAGGGTGAATAGAGGGCGGCGCTACGCATTGGCGGCCTATGCCCATCAAAGAAACTTCCCACGCTTTCTTGCCGTTTTTAGCTCCTGATCCTAAGGTCTTACTGGTTATGGGGTGGGGGGAGAGAAAATAGAAGTGACCGCTTCCGTTTCCTCTCCCGGAAGTTACTTTAGGCCAGGTTTTATGGGTGGGGGCGACCGTAGAGAGTAGTGTCCAAACTTCGTCGGCGCAGGTGTCGTCGGTGATATCTACGTCTATAGCCGCTAGATAATTACCGTTTTCCATCCTGTGACCCAGTTTTATACCGGCGTTCATTCCCGGTTTAAAAACGCTAAGCTGACTTGGGTGAAACCCGGTCTTGCTCCAATTTTTCTGTAGCGGTATCTTGGTCTTAGGCTGTAGAAATACAAGAGGGAACCCCAAATCGTGGTAATATTCAATCATCGCTTGCATGGCGTTTTTTCTCTTGGTGAAGGCTGTTAGGTGGAACGATTAAATCTTAGCGGGCTTTACCTTTGCAACCCCTTTCGGAAAACATGAATCAAATCGACCGAAAAACACTACAGCTTGTATTCAGAGCTATACGGACTGCGTTTAAACGAAGCAGCGAATACAAGCTTATCAAAGCCGAAAATGAATCCTTTGACGTAGGTACACGCGGCGGGAAACGCTGGTTCTGCGCTTTTTGCGGGGAGAGTCATGTCGAGGTTGAGGTTGACCACTACCCAAAACCGGTAATTGCCCTAGATCGCAAATGGTTTACTTATTCAGTTGACGAGTTCTACAGTTCTGTGTTTTTCCTTCCGTGCAGAGTTTTATGTAAACCCTGTCACAAGCTAGAGACCAAGAACCAAAACCAAATGCGAAAACAATTTAGAAAGGGCTAACC
>JGI1221J13441_10000522_pt1 | contig 17087 bp, 19 predicted proteins | sample LakVidmifraction_4_FD_13441 | JGI IMG/M metagenome (IMG submission 13441) | reverse complement strand
GATGCAGGTGATTTAGCTTTTGGAAAAAAAATGTGATTTTTTTTCCAAAAATATCTACGTTTAACTTAGATCTAACCACTTATGACCAAAATTGGTATAATAAGAGTTTTATTTGCCATTTTGATGACCTCATGTGTTTCTAAGAAGAAATTGAACCAAGTTGAGAATCAAAAAATAGCCTTAGAACAAGAACTTTCTGATCTGAGATCTGAACAGCAAAATTGCAACGACAATTATGTAAAGCTTGAGGAAAAAGTTTTGTCTTATACCAAATTAAACCTATAATGTCACAATAAATAAGAAAAGCCTGCTTGTAAACATACAAGCAGGCTTTTCCATTACAACAAACAAACTTACTTATTCGCTATAAAGGTCTTTAAAGAATAGTGTCATTTTTTCCCAAGATTTTTCTGTTGCTTCTTTATCATAAGTTATACCAAATTAAATTTATAATGTCGTATAAATAAATTGAATTATTTTTTGATTGATTGAAGTTAAAAATAATTAGCATAGCATTAGTTACGGTAATTATTTTTGATAAAAAACAGGCGAAAAAGAAACGATTTATTACGACATTATAGGTTTAATTTGGTATTATTGGAAGATTGAATTTTTTACCTAAGCTATCGGCATATTTATTGGTAAAAGAATGCATCACGTCTTCATAAGCAATATACTCATAATCAGCGTTGATAGCATCTAACTGAGATTTATATGTTTTTTCTTGCTCATCGGTAATCATCATATCTTCTGCCCCATTTTGAATTAAAAGTTTGGCTTTCAAATCTTTATTTGGCATAACTGGTAAACCAAGTCCACTATGAAAGACAGCAACCCCATCTAAGTCGGCACCAGAATTAGCCATCGACAAAGCTACACTCCAGCCAAAACAAAAACCTATAGCTGAAATCTTTTCTGTATCTACATTCTCATCAGCTTTTAGAGTTACCATCGCTGCTATAAAGCGTTTTTTAGCAGTGTCAAAATTTTTCATCACGTTACTAGAAAATGCCATAGCTTCGTCTGGATGTTCAGCTTGTTTACCGTTTCCATACATATCTACTGCTAAGGCAACGTAACCCATTTCAGCAAGTTGATCTGCTTTTTGTCTTGCGAACTCGTCGTGACCCCACCATTCGTGTACAACAATAATTCCAGGTCTTTTACCTGTCGCAGCAGTATTTCTGGAAATATATCCGTTTAGCATTATAGAGTCTGAGGCTTGGTAGGAAATTTCATTTCCTTTTATCTGGGTCGAATTTTCTTCTTGGATTACTTCGATATTTCCTTCCGAAGTGTTTTCTTTTTTATCAGATTTACAGGCCAAAATAGGTACAGTGAGCGTAAATAATAATATCCATCGATAAGTTTTCATAAGGTTATGATTAAGGGGTTATAGTAAGTTTTCCTTTAGAATCTAATCGAACCCACATTTTGTCTTCATTGAGTTTAAAACTTCCTTTAAAATCAAAATTACACTCATTAGGTGATATGATAGATAAAAATATTTTTCCCTTTTTATTTTCATATAAATGATAAATCTGGCCTACAATAGGTTCAAAACTAAACTCAGCGCTGTAAATAAGATTATTATATTCGTATTGTGCCATCAACTTTTCATACTTCTGCTTTAGTTCTTCGTACTCTGTTTTGATTTGATGATTAACTTTACTCACATTGGAGTTTTTCCAACCTGTTAAATCTGTAGGAGTGATTTTGGGAGCACTAGAATTGGTAGCATAAGGCAATAAACCCGCATCATATTTATTGGTATCTTCATTGTAAACTACCTGATCTGGCTTTTTGGAATTGTTACCCATTTTAAAATTTTAAATAATTTAAGCGAAATTATGTTCAATTATTTCAATAATTGCTTTACTTAAGGTTAAAATTCCATTAAAAAAGGGAATTAATAACCGATATAATTGGGTTTGGTTATCTAAATGATACCTTTGTGATTATTGTTAAATAAAAGTTCTAATTAATTAGAAATCAATAAATTAATATTTATGAGTCAAGTTAAAGAAAAAGACACAGTAAAAGTTCATTACACAGGAAAGCTAGCAGCTAGCGGTCAAGTTTTTGATAGCTCTTTAGAAAGAGAACCTATTGAATTTACTTTAGGTGAGGGAACAATTATTCCAGGTTTTGAAACTGGTGTTCTTAATATGAAAGAAGCTGAGAAAAAAACTATAGAAATTCCTAAAGAAGAAGCTTACGGTGAGGTCAAAAAAGATCTTTTCCAACAAGTTGGTAAAGACCAACTTCCAGAGGATATGAAACCTGAAGTAGGTATGGGATTAGTTTCTCAAAATCCTGATGGAACTGAACGTCAATTAAGAGTTACAGAAGTGAACGAAGATCACATCGTTGTAGATGCAAATCATCCACTTGCTGGACAAGATCTTACTTTTGAATTGGAATTAGTTGAAATCAAAAGCTAAATCTATTCAATTTTAGAATTTAAAAACCACTCTTTACGAGTGGTTTTTTTTTGTAAGCTCATTTACTTTTAAACGACTATTAAATTGAATTTAAAAATAAATATATGAAACCTATTGAAATTAACGAAGCCCAAGAACCTGCAAAAAGTATTTTGGAAGCTACAAAATCTAAAATGGGTGTAGTTCCCAATTTGTTAAAGATGATGGCTAATAATCCATCTCTCTTAATGGCATACACTAAAACTGATGAAACGTTTAGAAAGGACTCTGGCTTTAGTCCTCAAGAACAAGAAGTGATTTTACTATCGGTTGCTGTCTACAATGGTTGCACATATTGTGTGGCAGCTCATAGTTTTATTGCAAAACATCAAAGTAAAGTGCCCCAGGAAGTCATTGAGGCCCTACGAAATGCTAAAGACTTACCAGATTCTAAATTAGATGCCCTTTCAAAATTTACAGTATCTGTTACCAAAGAACGTGGATTCCCTACTCAAGAGGCCACAAATGCCTTAAAACAAGCAGGCTATACAGATCAACATGTAGCCGGTGTTATTACTGGGGTTGGTATGAAGACGTTAAGTAATTATATCAATCACATTTCAGAAACTGAAGTCGACGATATGTTTGCTGAATTTAAATGGGAAAAATAGAAGACAATTTATGCTAACTTTTAAAAACGCTCAAGTCTTTAAAACCTTGAGCGTTTTTTATGTAAAGTATTTTAATAAAATTTAAAGTTGTTCATGATGGCTTATCTATTTTTGCACTCATGAAATTAACATTACAATTAGCAGCTATATATAATATCCTCTGGGGCGCCTGGGTGGTTATTTTTCCAAATCATTTTTTTCAACTTGTGGGTATGGAACTCCCTACTCAACCTATGATCTGGCAAGGTATGGGAATGGTTATAGGAGTTTACGGTATCGGATATTGGTGGGCCTCTTTCAATCCTCTAAGACACTGGCCTATTGTTGCAGTTGGATTCTTAGGAAAAATTTTTGGTCCCTTGGGTTTTGTGTTTAATTATTATGAAGGCAAAGTTCCTTTTGAGTTTTTTTATACACTTATTACTAATGACTTTATCTGGTGGATTCCTTTTTTCTTGATTTTGAAAAAAGTTCATCAAGATTACAACTGGAAACTAACCGACTAAATGAACAGTATACTCGAACATCTATGGATGATAAGGCTTTTAGCCGATTTTGGACTTGTGGTCTTGATTTGGATGGTTCAGCTCATTGTTTATCCAGGATTTACCTTCTACTCTGAAGAACTTTTATTGAAATGGCACAAAACTTACACACCCAGAATTACTTTTATTGTTGCTCCACTCATGTTCGTTCAAATGGGTATAGCACTGTACCTATCTGCTTTTGATTTTTCAATAGTCCATTTGGTATATTTAATTTTGGTCATCTCTACTTGGATCAGCACCTTTATTTATTTTGTGCCGTTACACCATAATATCGAAGCCAATAGAGACTTAAAGTCATCTGCTAACAGGTTAGCCAAAGGGAATTGGATACGCACCATTCAATGGACTTTTATCTTTATTTACGGTGTGGTTTGGCTTTCTTCTTAAGGGTATTATAAAATATTGAATTTAAGACATCTTTAAAACAATAATACTTGACTTTACCAGTTTAAAGTCGTATTATAGCCAAATTCCAGTTATTTATTATTATATAAAAATTATATATGAGACAGCTTAAAATTACCAAACAGGTTACCAATCGTGAATCTAAGTCCTTAGATAAATATCTACAAGACATTAGCAAGGTAGATTTGATTACAGCTGAGGAGGAAGTTGAATTAGCTCAACGGATTCGGGAAGGCGATCAAGCAGCTTTGGAAAAATTAACTAATGCCAATTTAAGGTTTGTCGTCTCAGTTGCAAAACAATATCAAAATCAAGGTTTAAAATTGCCTGATTTAATTAATGAAGGTAATGTTGGTCTTGTGAAAGCAGCCAAGCGATTTGATGAAACCCGTGGTTTCAAATTTATCTCGTACGCTGTATGGTGGATTAGACAATCTATCCTTCAGGCTTTAGCAGAGCAGTCACGTGTGGTAAGACTTCCTTTAAATAAGATTGGAGTCATTAATAAAATAAACAAAACCTTTTCTCATCTAGAACAGGTCAATGAACGTCCACCATCTGCTATTGAAATTGCTAAAGAGCTCGATATGAGTGAAGCTCAAGTGAAAGTAGCTCTTAAAAACTCTGGTCGTCATCTCTCTATGGATGCACCCTTTAAGGAAGGTGAAAACGATTCTAACTTATATGATGTATTAAGTTCTGCAGAATCCCCTACTCCAGATGATCAATTGATGAGAGACTCTTTAAGTATCGAAATCAATAGAGCTTTGGAAACCTTATCCCAAAGAGAAGCAGATGTTATCCGCTTAAATTACGGCATTGGCAATCAGCCAGCGATGACGCTTCAAGAAATTGGAGATACCTTCGATTTAAGTAGAGAGCGTGTAAGACAAATTAGAGAAAAAGGCATTAGACGATTAAAACATCAATCCAAAAATAAAATGCTTAAGAAGTATTTAGGCTAATCCTAAATACTTTACAGACATAAAAAAAGCCATTCAAATTGAATGGCTTTTTTTATGAGTTTGGATCCAAATTATTTTTTGGAAGGTTGAGAAGGCCTTACTTCTACTTTACTCGGTAGAGTTCTAGGATTCATTTTAAACAAATCAACAACCAATTCTCCTAAATCTTCGGGTTGAATTTTCCAAGCATCACTTTCATCTGGAGTATTTCCATTAAAATGAGAAGCTACAGAACCTGGCATGATGGTAGACACATTTACACCGTAATCTCTTAAATCCATCATCACAGCTTGTGTAAATCCTGTTATCCCAAATTTACTAGCATTGTAAGCAGACCCTTTAGCGAAGAAATTGGTTCCTGCAAGGCTGGATATGGTTATAAAATATCCTTTACTCTTTTTTAAAGCCTCTACGGAAGCTTTAATAGAAAAGAATACTCCTGTAAGATTTGTGTCTATAGTTTCTTTCCACTGGGTCTCGGTCAAATCTTCTATACTATGATAGTGACCCAATCCAGCATTAGCTATAACGTAATCGAGTTGACCAAATTCATTTAGAATTTTTTGCACTGCTTTTTCTTGATGCTTCAATTCTCTTACGTCTGCTTCAATACCAATAGCTTTTGCATTGGGATTGGAACTTTTAAGTACTTCTACAGCTTGGTCAGCAGAAGATTGCGTTCGGCTAGTAATAGCCACATGAACACCTTGTTTCATCAAGGCATCTGCTATACCAAAACCTATTCCTTTACTTCCGCCTGTTATATAAGCAACTTTATTTTTCATGTTTTCTAAATAATTTTTGATTTATTTAAAGTTAATATCTAGGCGTTAACTTCCTCCTCATTTTTAAAACTTTTAACGTCATCCTTTAAAGTTTAAATTACTTTTGAACTTAATTAAAAATCATGGCAAAGTCAAAGTCAAAAAACAATAGCTTCTTCAGATTTTTCCTTTGGGGGATGACGATTCTTATTGGAAGTTTTTTCATTTTCTTTGGGAGCATTTATATAGGGTTGTGGGGGAAAGTGCAGACAGAGAGTGATCTTCAAAATATAAAGCAGTCGGAAGCCACAGAAATTCTAGATCATAAAGGAGAAGTCATTGATAAATTCTATAAATACAATAGACAGTCTATTTCATATTCAGCTTTCCCCAAACACCTTGTAGAAGCTTTAGTAGCTATTGAAGATGCACGGTTTTATGAACATGATGGTGTGGATAATTATAGTCTTTTACGTGTGTTTTTTAAAACTATCCTCTCTGGTGATAAGTCTTCTGGCGGAGGAAGTACACTGACACAACAGTTGGTCAAAAATATCTACGGAAGAAAATCTTATGGCTTTTTTAGTCTGCCCGTTAACAAGTTAAAGGAAAGCATCATTGCTAAAAGGATTGAAAATGTGTATTCTAAAAATGAGATTCTAGAATTATATCTCAATACGGTTCCTTTTAGTGGTAATACTTACGGTATTGAGAGTGCTGCTAATCAATTTTTTGATAAAACCACATCAGAATTATCTGTTCCTGAGTCGGCGACCTTAGTGGGAACCCTTAAGGCTAACCATTCTTACAATCCAAGACTTTTCCCTGAACGAAGTCAGTTGAGACGTGATGTAGTTCTTTCTCAAATGCAAAAATATGGCTACCTGACTTCAGAAAAAGCAACTTCTGCAATGAGTAAATCTATTCAATTAAAACTCTCTAAGAGGAACACCTTTCAACGTCAATTTTTCGTTGACCTTATCAAGTCTAAAGTTGAAGATATCCTTGATAGCATCAATTTAAAAAATGATTACAAATATAGTATAGAAGAAGATGGCTTAAGAATTCACACTACGCTAGATCTTGAGCAACAAAAGCTTTTAGAAGTTTCTGTTAAAAAGCATATAGGCAATTTACAGCCTCAGTTCGAAGCAGAATATAGGACCGATCTACCTTGGAAAAATAGAGCATTGCTTTTAAAAATTGCTAAAAACACCAAGGTCTATAAGAGATTAAAAAGTTCTAAAATTTCTGAAGAACAACTCCTAGATAGTCTCCAAAAGAAAAGACCCATTGAAATTTTAAAAAACGGAGAATCCACTGTTTTACAGCTATCTACGTTAGATAGTATAAGCCATAGCTTAAAGCAATTAAATGCGGCAAGCCTTAGTGTAAATCCAAAAACCGGGGCCATATTGGCTTACGTTGGTGGAGTGGACTACAGAACCTCAAAATTTGATTTCATCAAAAATTCCAGACGCCAAGTGGGGTCAACTTTTAAACCCATTGTGTATGCTTCTGCCCTAAAAGCTGGAATAAAGCCTTGTGATTATTTTTCAGCAAAAGAAATCACTTACACTAACTTTAAAGACTGGAAACCAAAAAACTCATCTCATAAGGAAGAAGATTCTTATCTCAATTTTTCGATGAAACACGCCCTCACCCACTCTTTAAATACGGTGAGTGTAAAAGTATTGGAAAAGGCAGGAATTGAAAATACAATTACACTTGCGAAGAGTATGGGAGTAACTTCCAATATTGTTAGTGAACCTTCACTAGCCCTTGGAGTTGCAGAATTGAATATGAAAGAATTAGCCAAGGTATATTCTAGTATAGCCAACCAAAGTAAAGTTCCAGAGATTCATTTTATAACAAAAATCACATCTAAAACTGGCGAAGTGATTGCTGAATTTACTCCTGCCCAATCTAAACCCTCAGAACTGGAGGTTGATCTAAACCGAATATTATTAGCCATATTAGAGAATGTTGTTGATGAAGGAACAGCCAGTCGATTAAGGACGACCTTCAGACTTCGCCAAGATCTGGCTGGGAAGACCGGTACAACTCAAGGGAATAAGGACGGTTGGTTTGCCGCGATTACTCCAAAGTTGGTCAATATTACGTGGGTAGGTTTTAATAACCAAAGCATCAACTTTAAATCTACTCGACTAGGTCAAGGTGCAAATTCTGCGTTGCCCATTTTTGGAACTATGTATCAACAGATGGTTAAAGAGGATAGCTTTAATGAGATCACTAGAGCGAAATTCCCATCACTTTCAGAAACCCAAAGGGAAGCTTTAAATTGCGACGATATAAGGCGTGATGGTTTTTTCAAACGCCTATTTTCAAAAGATGAAACCGAAAAGGATTTTGACGACGAAACCGAAAAAGAGGATAAAAAAGAAGGCTTTTTTAGCCGTCTTTTTGGCTCAAAAAAGAAATAAGAATCACTTTAATTCTATAAGTTGAATGTTTTGTTTTTGAAAGTTTCCCTCCTCATTAGAAATGTAAATTCGCCCTTCAGAATCGAAGGATAAACCTTCTGGTTGTTGGAACTTTTTAGGATCTAAAAGGTGCATTTTTTTCGGTGTTCCATCCGGCTTTAATATTAGAATTCTTGGAGTTTTTGAATCTAAAATATAAATCTCCTGTGTCGTTGGATGAATCGTCAATTCTGAAGGAAAGAAATTCGTTTCCATAAACCAAGAAACATCTCCTTCAAATATGGGATCTCTGTAGCTTAAATTTATAAAGTAGTCATCTTTTATATCAAATGTGGTGGGATCTAATTCATAAATAAGAAAGCGATCTCTAGTGGATAGAAGATTATTTTCTTTAGGAATTGTAAGAACTTCACCAGTAGTTTTATTGATATCAAAACTTTCGATATCATGCTTTTTTGAAAATCCAGTTTGAAAGACTTCAACTCGTCGACTTTCAAGTTCAAAATTTTCAATTCTGAAAAGTTGTCCACTACTATCCATGACGTAAGCTGTAGAATCAATAATCCTAATGGCTTCATAATCTCCTCTTGGTCCAAATTCAATTTCTTTTACAATACTTTTGAGGTTAAGATCATAAATATAGATGCTTCCTTTTTCATCCTGAATACAAGCAAGCTTCGAATCATCTATATGACTAATTCCAGAAACTTCTTTTAAAGACTCTGGAATCTCCCATGTTTTCAAAATGCGCAGTTCACCTATGTAGGAATAATTGAGTTTTAAAACCCAATATGTTCCTGCCACGACACACAGCACACCTGCAATTATTAAAAAGACAATTAAATTCTGCTTCACAGCTTATTACTTATGGTTTAGGAGATCAAAGATGTAAGATTATATGTAAATTTGCAAAAATTTTGATCATGGATAAGACAACGGTTGCTAAATACTTTTATGACCTCCTTAAATTTAGTGGATATTTTTCTGATTCTGCGGCCATTTATTTAAATGCTGCCCTCAACTTTTTGGTCATTATCATCTTAAGCTTTTTTATATTTAAAATTTTGAGATATACAGCGCTAAGTATTTTACACAACTTAGCCACTAAAACCAAAACAAGCTTCGACGATTATTTGATTAAAAATAGAGTCTTTGTTTATCTCTCTAATCTAGCGATCTTATTTGTTATATACGAACTCATACCTCTAGTTCTTATTGATTTTACTGATTCTGAAATTTATTTTGAAAAATTTATTGAGATTCTTATCACTTTTGTTGGGGTATGGATTGTAAGAAGTCTTTTATTGACATTTAAAGATTATTTAAGAACCTTTAGATCCTTTAAATATAAACCCATAGAGAGTTATATTCAAGTCTTTATGATCGTTGTCTGGATCCTGGGAATTGTAGTTGTATTTTCAAAATTAACCGGAAAACCTCTTGTAGGATTTTTAACCGCCCTTGGAGCATTTTCTGCTGTATTGCTTTTAATTTTTAAAGATACCATCTTAGGTTTTGTAGCGAGTATACAAGTAACCGTGAATGACACCGTAAGACTCGGAGATTGGATCACCATGGAAAAGTATGGTGCAGATGGGGATGTTTTTGAAATCAATCTAGCGTCTGTAAAAATTAGAAATTTTGATAATACCATTACTACAATACCCACTTATTATCTGATTTCAGATTCGTTTAAAAACTGGCGAGGAATGAGTATTTCTGGCGGAAGAAGAATAAAACGCTCCATCTTAATAAAAGCCAATAGCATTAAATTTCTAAATGAAGATGATATTGAAAACCTAAAAAAAATTAGACTTATTACAGACTATATTCAAAATGCACAACAAGAAATTGATGAGTTTAATACCTCTCATACGATTGATAAATCCATATCCATCAATGGCAGAAACCAAACCAACTTTGGAGCTTTTAGAGTCTACGTAGATCGCTATTTAGAAAAGCATCCAGAAATCAATAAAGACATGATGATGATGACTCGACAATTGGCCCCTACAGCTGAAGGTATTCCTTTAGAAATTTATGCCTTTTCAAAAGATAAAGTTTGGCAAAATTATGAACGTGTGATCGCTGGAATTTTTGATCACTTACTTGCTTCAGTGCCGTATTTTGATCTAGAATGTTTTGAATCTCCTACAACCAAAGACATTCAGAAGTTATCACCAAATTTCAAAGCTTCTGGATCTAAATGAGAGACTTTATCTTCTTTATAAAGGGGAATTTTAGAAAATTGAGTTTTGGCTGGATGTTGACCTTCTTGTCCAGTTTTGGTCAAACTTATTTAATATCCCTTTATGTGACAGAAATTTCGGCTGAATTTGCCATAACAGAAGGAAACTTTGGAGCTATTTATGCTATTTGTACAGTTGCTGCTTCTTTTATCTTGTTAACCGTAGGACATACCGTCGATCACATTTCTGTAAAAAAGGTTACGACCTTTACGATTTTGTGTTTGGCATTTTCCTCTATATTAATGGGACTCTCCTATCATATCGCCTTTATTTTTATAGGCTTAATTGGTTTAAGGCTTACTGGCCAAGGGATGTTAAGTCATATTAGCATGACAATTCTGTCCAAATTTTATGATGAAAATCGAGGGAAAGCTATCAGCTTTTCGACGCTCGGTTTTTCTTCAGGTGAAATTATTCTACCGCTATTGCTTACTCTATTTATTGGCTGGTTTAACTGGAGATGGGCAATGATAGGCTCTGGTATCCTACTTATTTTGTATTTAATACGGCTTTACTTTACAGACCTTACTCATTTCAATAAACAATTAAGCCGAGGAAGACCATCGTCCTTAAGTCTGATTAAAGATTTTGGAAGCATTGTTAACGACAAGCGATTTTTGATTTTAATGCCCACGAGTTTTGCTATAAGCTTTACCGTTACCGCTGTAATATTTTATCAATATGTTTTTGTAGACCAGAAAGGGTGGTCTCCCCAGTTATATGCAGCTTTTTTTACAGGATATGCAGTAACGCGATTGCTTTTTTCTTTAGCAGGAGGAGTTTGGGTAGATAAATTCTCAGCTAAGAAGATGTTCCGGTTTTATTTAATACCTCTTACTCTAGGTTTATTGGCTTTTGCACTGATCAATAGTATTGCTGGAGCGCTTATATTTTTACTGTTGATGGGAGTTACCGTTGGAATGTCAGGAACTATTAAGTCCTCCATATTAGCTGAGGTATATGGCATTGAAAAACTTGGTGCTATACGAAGCTTATTTACTATGTTTATGGTAGTAAGTACAGCATTGGGTCCTCTAATTGTTGGATGGATGATTGACAGTGGCTATAGTATAAAAACTATAATGCTGAGCTTATTTGGGTTCTTAGTCGTCTGTGCACTAAATGCTCAACGTATAAAAGGGATACAAACGTCTGGAGTTCAAAGATAATTTAACAAATACTTAATTTATTTGATTAGTTAAAAGTATGGTACAATTAAGCATAAACCTTACTTTTATGAGTTATTATGAGCAAGAAAAATAAAAAACCCAATCGTAAATCTCATTGGAGATTATTACACCAGTATTATACTTATACAGGATTTTACAGTTTTTTAGGGAGGAGTCTGATAAAAGCAGCTCCCCCTATTTTTATTTTCATAGCCATCCTTTTAGGTATTCATTTTTTTGTCATCGATGTCAATACTATGTTGATTTACGCGACAGATAATTTCCCCCCTATTGGAGTATTTGCCATTTTCTTTGCTTCAGAATCTATTCTAGGGCTTATTCCTCCAGAGATCTTCATTGCTTGGTGTGGAAAGTCAGCTTATCCTTGGGGGTTTCTCAGCATAATCGCGATTTTATCTTATTTCGGCGGGATCATTTCCTACTTTGTGGGTCGAGGAATTGCCAGTATTCCATCTGTTTTCGTGTTCTTGGAAGTGAAAATGTCCAAACACATTAAAAACATGAGGAAATGGGGCGGCATTCTTATTATTGCTGGAGCACTTCTTCCTTTGCCTTTTGCTATTGCTAGTATGTCTGCAGGGATAATCAAATTTCCTTTTGGAAGTTATTTGCTCTATGGAATTTTAAGATTACTCAGGTTTGCTGTTTATGGTGCACTCATCTTTGGAGCTCTTTAATAATCCTTCGAAAACTTATCATCAGTTTTATGAGAGAGTTCTAGCCCATTTTCATTATTTCTTTTTGAATTAGCTTGTTTTTCCTTTTTTATAAAATCTTCTTTTAAACCTAAAAACAAGGAGTAGCACATTACAAATAAAATTACTGTAAAAGGAAGAGCTGATACTATAGAAGCGGTTTGAAGAGCTTCTAGCCCTCCTCCTATTAGCAATACGGCAGCTGTAGCTCCTTCTGTAATAGCCCAAAATACTCTTTGACCCACAGGAGCATCTATTTTGCCCCCACTCGTTAGACTATCTATAACCAGCGACCCTGAATCTGAAGAAGTCACAAAAAAACTAACTATTAAAATTATAGCTACCAAGTTGAGAACTATTGTAAAAGGATAATTTTCAAAAAATGCAAATAGTGAAATATTGACATTGGTATTGACAGCTTCCAAAACCGAATTATCTCCTAATAGAACATCATTAATCGCAGTGCTACCAAAAGCAGTCATCCAAAAAAAGATAACAAGTGTAGGTAAAAATAAAACACTAAAAATAAATTCTCGTATCTGTCTTCCTTTAGAAATTCTAGCGATAAACATACCCACAAATGGAGACCAAGCGATCCACCAACCCCAATATGTAACTGTCCAAGGCATTTGCCAATTGTCCTGTGAATAGGTTTCTGTCCAAGTGGATAGCTCGATAAAATCTCCTAAGTAAGCTCCAATATTCTGTACATAAGACTTAAAAATAAAAAGTGTTGGACCAAGGGAAAGGACTAAAAACAGAAGTACAAGTGCTATTCTAATATTCCACTCGCTTAGGACTTTGATACCCTTATGAATACCTAAGACTACAGAACCCGTGGCAATGAGTGTGATTCCTGCTATCAAAAGGACTTGTGTGGTAATCGTATCTGGAAAATCAAATACATAATTAAGTCCTGCAGAAACTTGCTTAACGCCATACCCTAAAGTTGTAGCTAAACCAAAGAGCGTAGCTAAAACAGCAAATATGTCTATAATATCTCCCCATATTCCATATATTTTCTCCTTTAAAAAGGGATAAAATACAGAGCGAAGGGTTAGCGGTAATCCCCGCGTATAGGTGAAATAAGCAAGTGAGAGTCCTACTAAAGCATACAAAGCCCAAATGTGAATTCCCCAGTGCAAATAAGTATATTGCATGGCTTGCCGTGCTGCTTCTGCATTTCCTCCTTCGCCAAAAGGTGGATTAGAAAAATGCGTTAAGGGTTCTGAAACACTGAAATACAACAAGCCTATTCCCATCCCTGCACTAAAAAGCATAGAAAACCAAGACACTTTTTTAAACTCAGGTTTAGCATGTTCTCCCCCAATCTTTAAGGTTCCATATTTACTAAAGGCAATGTAAAGGATAAATACAAGAAAAAAATTAACAGCAAAAATATAGAACCAACCAACATTTTCAGTCACATAAAGCTGAGTAGTATTGAAAAAAGATTTCGCGGAGTCCTTATAAATTAAGGTCAAAGCAATCGATAAGAAAATTAAAAAAGCGGACGTAAAAAATACTCGGCCGTTGAGTTTCAATCCAAAAATTGACTTTTTTTCATCACTCCTTTCAACTTTATTAGGCATTTGATGGGGTTTTAAAATAACTAAAGGCTATGATGTCACATAGCCTTTAGTTAGTCGTTTTATAATTTAATCTATGAAGTGTTCATTTATTTTCACTCTCAGCTTACGCACGTAATCTTCGTAGAGCCAATCCCTGTAGTTTTTTGTATTGTTGATGATGCAATTGGAATAACGCTTTATCCGATCTTTAATGTCGTCTTTAAGTTCTCTAACTAAAATTCTTGCATCAAAAACATCTTCAGAATTTTCTGCACACATTTTAGCATGTTGCCTTATGGACTCTTCTAGGACAAGTTTAGATTTATCTCCATTATTGACCGTTTCATTATACCGTCGCCTAATGTTGAAGGTAATGTCTTCAGAATTTTTGAACATCTGCCTTACTTCATCAGGCATTTCATATTTAAAGTTGAGCTCAATATCTTCATCCGAAACCATATTATCTAAGAAATAATCTGGATTTTCAAAAATAAGCTGCCAATCTACTGGAGCATTCCAAGGTCCAAACCTAGCGATATTGTTACCAAGATCAATAACATTGAAGGTGTCTTTATTTGGAAGTTTCCGAGACCCACGTCCAATCATTTGGAAGTATAAGGTCAGAGATTTTGTTGCCCTATTGAGGATGATATTTTCTACAGTAGGTTCATCAAAACCTGTTGTAAGAATACTCACCGAAGTAAGAATGGCATCTGGTTTTTCTCTAAACCATTTTAAAATTGCTTTTCGCTCTTTTCGGTTATGTGTATTATCCAAGTGCTTTATTTCGTAACCAGCGTCTTTAAAAGTTTGATATACGTACCAAGAGGTGTTAATTCCGTTATTAAAAATCAATGTTTTCTTCCCCTTACACTTATCTTCATAAGCTTGGATAAGTTTTTCTTGCATATCCAGATTGGTGTAGAGGTCTTCAGAAGATTTAACCGTGTAATCTCCTGTAATTCCCACTTGAAGGGAACCAAGCCCAACGTCGTAATTGAACATTTTAGCCTCAGCCAAAAAGCCTTTTTCAATAAGTGACGAAATGGAGTTACCAACAATCAATTCTTCATAATTCCTATGCATAGGAAGCTTAATGTTGGAACTTAAAGGGGTAGCAGTCACTCCAAGAAGAAATGCTTTTTCTAAATATTTAAAAAGCTTAGTAAATGAATTGTAGTGAGCTTCATCAATAATTGCTAAGCCAACATTTTTCATATTTAACTTCTCTTCGTTCAACCTGTTGTTTAAGGTTTCTACCATGGCAACAAAACACATGTATTCGTTATCATCGGAAAGTTCTTTAATTTTAGAATTGATAATTTTATTTTGCACCCCAAAGCCTTCCAACATATCTGAGGTTTGTTTACAAAGTTCTATTCTATGTGTAAGGACAATGACTTTCTTTCCTGTTTTTTCGATATATCGTCTCACGATTTCAGAAAAAACCACAGTTTTACCTCCGCCTGTAGGCAATTGATATAAGAGGTTGAAGTTATCTGGAGAGTTCTCTATTTTATCAAAAATCTTTTGTAGATCACTTTCTTGATAGCCATATAAACTTTTTTCAGCAGTATTTTCAAGCATAAAATTCCTTGAGTTGAGGGGTGATTTAAATTTTAAGATTCGCAAAAATAAGGAGATTAAAGGGTTTAAGGAAATATTTTAGCAATTTATAAACTAAAAACAAGCACTTTTTAGCTTTGATCATTCTTCTGATTTACCTTTAGATCAAGTTATTTTCAAAAATAGTATTGACAAGCACTCATATATATAAACTAAAAATTATTTTTGCATAGCAACTCTTAAATCAAAAACATTGGAAAATAAAAAAGCAACAAAACTTATTGAATCTATTGTAAAAAATCTTGAATCCAATCAAATCGTTACAGACGATGTGTTGGAAATGGTAAAACAATTAAGACCATTTGCAGTTGAAGAAAGCTTACCAGTAGTTGCTAAAACACTTAGACTGCTATATGAGCACATTGAAGAAAACGAAGTTTTCGCGATACCTATACCTCAGGATGAGCCCTTAACAGATGAAGAAACTGGAGAGGAAATTGAACCTGAGGCTTCTGAAATTATCACTGGTTCTGATAGCTTACTCTATTTAATCAATTTGATTAAAAAGTCTGAAAATCCAGCAAACAAGTCTGAAATAAGAGAATATAATCGCAAAATGGAAGCATTTGCTGAATAAGACTTAGTATGGGAAGAGCATTTGAATTTAGAAAAGCTAGAAAGATGAAGCGGTGGTCCGCTATGGCCAAAACTTTTACACGTCTTGGAAAAGACATCGTTATGGCGGTGAAAGAAGGCGGGCCAGATCCTGGACCAATGCCAAGTTGAGAGCTGTTATTCAAAATGCTAAAGCGGCCAACATGCCGAAAGACAACGTTGAGCGGGCCATAAAAAGAGCTTCAGATAAAAGTTTAGGTGATTATAAAATAGTGCTTTACGAAGGTTACGCCCCACACGGCATTGCCGTCTTAATTGAAACAGCTACAGATAATACCAATAGAACGGTAGCAAATGTGCGATCTTATTTTAACAAGTGTAATGGAAACCTGGGAACATCTGGATCTGTTGAATTCATGTTCGACCATACTTGTAATTTCAGAATAAGCTCTGAAGGTAGGGATGTGGAAGAACTAGAATTAGAAATGATCGACTTTGGCGCTGAAGAAGTGTTTGAGGATGAAGATGGAATAATGATTTATGCTCCCTTTCAAAATTTTGGAGATATCCAAAAGTATTTCGAGGAGAGTCATATTGAAATTCTCACTTCTGGATTTGATAGAATTCCTCAAGTAACCAAAGGCTTAAGTGAAGAAGAAAAAGAAGATGTTGATAAGCTTTTAGAAAAGATTGAAGAAGATGATGATGTTCAGAACGTTTATCATACTATGGAAGAAGAATAAATTAAAAGGCTAGATAAATATCTAGCCTTTTAATTTATTCTGTAGGTTGAGGACTTTACATATTTTCAAAAATAGATTTCATCAACCTAGTTTTATCATTAAGACTTTCCTCCATAGAAATCATCGTTTCTGTTCTGCTTACTCCATCTATATCATCAATAAGGAAAATGATGTTTTTGGCATGCTCAGTATTCTTAGCCCTAATCTTGCAAAACAAATTGAATTTCCCAGTAGTCAC
>JGI1221J13441_10000521_pt1 | contig 17115 bp, 18 predicted proteins | sample LakVidmifraction_4_FD_13441 | JGI IMG/M metagenome (IMG submission 13441) | reverse complement strand
TGTTGAGCTGTGAAGTCGATGTAAATAAACGGATCGCCTTTCTGACCAACCGTTCCCACGTCACCCTTATCGCCCTTATCGCCCTTATCGCCCTTCTGGCTATTCATAAATTCCTGTACAGTACCAGCATTACCCAAATCTAACCAATATTGATAAGTCCCTTTGCCCGTAAGACCAGGAGCACCACCATTATATATATCCTGAGTTACCGTTCTGTTTTCTTCAACTATATCTACACTTACTTTCATAATTTGCTATTAGTTATATCTTGTAAAATTACTCGCTTACCAGTTCTAGTCGATAACGTAGGTCTGCTATTATTAATTAATTCTATCGGCCAAACAAACTCCCAATCGTGGTAATATGTGTCTGGTTTTATAGTCACAATATGCGTTTTAACATTATACCATCCGTCTAATTCTCTTTCTATTACAATATAATTAGTCTCAGTTGTTGGCTCTGTCGCAAATGTTTGAGCACAATAACCTCTACTATTCTTAAATTGTATAGTTATATCTAAATCGTTATAAGCAACTCCCGTATCGGTGTCGTATATTCTAAATCGCATACCCCCAGGGTTTCCGTTTAAAGCGGGGAAAAAACTATCCCCTCTTTTTAATTCTGGAAAATTATATATCTCGTTTGTCATAATTTATTTATCTACTTCGTTTAAATAATTCTCTAAATAAGTATATCCATTGGGCGCAGTGTCATTATGATTTTTGCCACTTGGTACGTTTTGTTGAAACCAAACCTCTGGAATATGTGCGTTTGACAAATAAAAACTAGCTGGCCTAGTATTTACAGGAGTAGAACTTATTGTTGCCTGAAAATCAGAATACCTAGTGCCTGTTATGAATGTATGCCTAGTTTTTGATGGGTCAGATGGACTTACCGCCCCATCCGCATCGTATGGCTCAATCACCCCGTTTTGTACATTATTTACATAATCAGTATCAGGTGCATCCATGTGTATTCCAAAAGTTCCATCTTCATTCAAGAATTTATTAGTCCCACAGTCTGCCACTACGTCAATAGAGGCATCTAAAGCTGTCATTATTTCGTTATTAGTAATACCAATCAGAGAGTGTCTGTTTGTTGTGAAATTGACATCTAAAAGTCTTTCCGACTGAGTCCCTAAATCATAGTTATACCAAAGTGGCTTATTATCAGCATTGACATCTATAAAGTGGTCTTGAATTATATTTCCAGAAGTATATATATCAAGAGTTTCGCTCCCTTCATTAGCCATATTTACATAAGCCTTGTAACCTTCTTGACTAGGAAATGGCCCAGTAGGTCTAGTACTCGTATTAAAACAATAATTATTTATGTGATTTATTTGAGCGTCATAAGCGTTAGATAATCTTTGGCTCCAGTTGTAAATTACGTTGTTGATAATATCCGTTCTCCCTTTGCTGTAAACATTTGGCGTGCGATGAGAAATATTGTAGAATAAGGAAGTCATAAAACTATTATCTCTACTGAATTCTCCTAATGACCCTATATCTCCCATTAGACTTCCTTTAGCAGATTCAGCGAGTATGCCCCTTTGGAAGGTAATGTTATTAGTATCACGCCCTCTAATTGAAAAGGCTTCATCTCCCCCATAACTTAAAGAACAATGATCAAAAATATGGGTGTCTCCATAAGCCTCTGTCCCATTGAACACGGCTATTTCGGATGAATCACTGTCGCTATCTTGTGGCCTTATCCGTAAAAAACGAACTATTCTATTGTTACCTACCCCAAATTTAATATAAGTTGATGCAGAACTTGTCGTAATGGTAATACCGCCCTGTGGTGCTGATTGTCCTGATATAGTGATATTATCACCTAAAATATTTAAACTCGAAGTTAACAAAATTGTTCCGCTTACGTCAAACACAATAGTTGCGGGCCTTGGTTGAGTAACTGCCCATCTGAAAGAACCGCTATTACTGTTATCTAAATTAGTGACATGATATACATTGCCACCCCTTCCTCCAGTTGCTGCTGCTCCACCTCCGTAAGCCGTCGGGAAGGCTTTAACCAAAGGCAATGGGATAGGATCATTCGAACCTTTAATCTGCTGATTTAAGTATTGGAGTTCATATAACATTTCTTTGCACTTTTTATTTATATAGATTAAAATATTACACATAATTTACAGTTGCTCTCTTTTGGTGTTCTGAAATTACTTTTATTTTTTATAACTCTTTTATTACAAAGTTCTAAACTCGACTACATTCGAGAAAGATGGTGTGTCGCTCATTCCGCTACCATTGTACATAATGTCACAAGTCGCAAGCTTAACGATATATTCCGTATTTGACTTTAAACCTGTAAGTATCTGATTACTACCAGTTATTTCAAAATCATTCGGCAAATATTCTGTTTTTGGATCGAAAACTTCCTTTTCTTTTATCCATATTTCGTGAAAATCTATCACATTAAAGGATGAGGGAGTGGTGAAAATTAAAGTAATAGTAGTTTCTGTTTTTGAAACTGATAAATCTGCGATTTTTGATGGGGAGGTAAAGTTTGTTACCTCTCTAATAATTGCCCCTTTTGATTTTGCATTAAGTATTTTATCATTTGATGCAATTGAAGGATTAATGTATATTATGTTTTTTTTTGTTGATGGGTTAATTTTGTAGTTAAAGAAGGCCTCCGCTCCTAAATATGTTAATAAAGGAATGTAAAGTCTGTTTACACCGCCGCGCCAATTATGAAATGTATATATACCCGTAGTGGAATTGCATTTTGGCAAATATATGTTATTAGGGCCGTCTATCGAGAACCCATTTGACTGCTCCTCCCATGTTATTAGATTAGGAAATAAAAAATTAATATCTGAATTATCGGCAAAGCTCCTTGTCTTAGTTATTTGTACTCTTCCATCGACATCAATGAAATAATAATTGAAGCTACTTGTAAATGTGTCGTAATTAGAGAAGCAATCAATCGGTATATTATAGTTTTTGCTAATATAAAACTCGACATTAACCCCTGCAATTTTGAATTCTTTAATATCTGAAATAGATACGGCAAGTTTTAATGCCAATTCCTCTTTTGTGGTAATGTCAAGGCCAATACCCCCGATAAAAGTATTAGGTTTATATTTTGTGACGGCAAATAACATTTTCTTACTCATAGTCTAATCCTTTTGGGAAATTTGCATTTTTACAAATGTTGATTTAACATACTCAATAACTATTGTATTAACCCTTGCTAAGTCAAAATCCCCCGTTTTATATTCAAGTAGTTTCGCTGAAAATGTTGGTATATGCGTGCCTACTAAGAAATGAGCGGTTATAGTTTTAGTTTTATTGGTGGCTGGCAAATCCGTTAAAGCAATTGAAGTTGCCGAACTTATCGTTAACAACCAAGTTTCCCCAGAGGTCATGGAAATATTATAAGCTCCAGAAACTGATGCATTCTCAATGAGTCTATCATACAGAGGCCTAAACTCAACATCACTACCAATATCAGAAATATTCAAAAAGAAATACTCGTAACCTCTTGCCGTGCCTGTATAATTAGCAACCATATACATATCAGTATTAGGCACAAAATTCGACCCACTTAACTTTGTGGCATTAGTAATAGTTGGTTCATTCAAAGCGTTTATTAGAACTCTATTGGATGAATTAATTATAGGCGTACCTACTTTAATGCTGTACGTCTCGTTTGCGTTTGGACTTCCAAAGTTTGCTAATATTTCCTTTGATAAATTGAAATTTAGAACTGATTCTGTATTTTGAATTATTGTCACGGAAGTGCCACCTCCTATCATATTGACAACATCCTGAGTAGTTAGTTCTGAACCTCCTGACAGCGTATAATCGCCATTTTCAGTCGATATATCATTACCCGTTTGTATTTTAACTTGATCAATAAATAGCCTAGCACTTCTGGCTTTCTTTGTTATTTTAATTTCTGTTATTTCTGCATCGCTAAATTTATTAAGAGGTATTATTATAGATTGATATAACATATTAGTATTATCATATCCATACGTGCCCGCCTTTACGTATAAAGTTTGAGTGCCTATAGACAAGGTAAACACATAACCTGTACCAAGACTTTCTAATAGTTTTAACTTAAATATAAGTGTAGAATCAGTATTAGTCAAAGGTGCACTAGGTGTTAAAGTAACCGACGTTTCAATCGCTGAACTGTCCATTAAAATAGCCTTAACGCCTGAAAATGGGTCGCTAACATCCTCTAAATATATGTCAGAATTAGAACCTAAAGCGTCAAACTCACCGCCCGCAATACCCGTATTTTCATCATAAGCTAAAATATTGTTAATAGTATCGGGCGAGGTCGTATTTGCTTTTATGGTAACAAAAGTAAACTCTATTTGATTGTCAGGGTTTTCTAATAAAGGCTTAGAAGGAGGCGTGGTTGCCTCTCCTTTTATTACAGATATTTGTGGGCCAGCCAATACTAATTCAATAATAACCAAATCAATTCTATCATGAGCTGGGTCGGCTGCATCAAAGGTAATAACGTTACTTAATGGTTGGTCGTAATAAAATCCGTCAATACGATATTCATTGGCTATAAATCTATATTGGTAGTTGGCTATATGCTCCGAAGAGCCACTTATAAGTCCATCTTTGCCAGTGGGTACTGTACCGCCTCCATTACTTTCTAATATTCTAGCAAGATCCACCCTATGCAAGACATCTCCCACCGATAATATTACGTCCCCATTTGTTAGAGTATTATCTAAAGGTAATTCACTTGCTTTAATTGGTATTAAATCTGCCATTATGGATTTGTATAAATTGCGTTGTTTAATTCGTTGACTAATGCTGCATCATCATAATCCGCTATAACCCCATTAGGGTCTTGATTGTCTATTAATCTAGGTATTGCGAAGCCTTCTAAAGTCATTTCAAAGTTAGCGATATCATCGGTTTCGTAAGTGTTACTAATGTCTTTAATATAGGCCATTCCGCTTTCAATCATTCTGCCTGAAGTTCGTCTTTGCCATTCAATCAATAATCTATTTCTTTTTAACTTTACTAATTCGTAATAGTTCAAAATATTATTACCAGCTTCTAAAACAGTTTGACCTGCAAAAGAAATGTTATAAGACTGCATATTTGGTCGGCTTGTGGTCCATCCTTTGTTATCTCTGGTGGTTGTGTTTATCATTTCAGCGCTTTCGCTCATACCGTTTGAGGTTTCACAAGATATTGGAACCCAGTAATCCTTCCATTTAATATATAATATTGAGTCTTTGCCTTTTACGTACATCTATACTATTGTTGGTTTTACTACGTTGCCATAATCAATATTCTTTTCATAATCTATATTTTGGTTAACGTAATCAGGTATTTCCACTAATTCCAAAGATACAATATTTTTAGATGTATCATATCTATAAGATAAAGGTAATAAATTCCCCTCAATATTATTGATATTGAACACGCTTAAAAAAGGCATAGAACCGTAAGTGTCTCCTATAAATAGTTTTTGTGGCCTAATTCGAGCCTTTACAGTGTCCTCTACCATTATTTGTAGAATTGCCTTGTCTTCACCTGTTCCCTTATGTCTCCATGAGCTTGTATTTGTGTTCGCTAACGTCTTAATTGTTCCCTCGTAAATATCAGACTCCATATCACCGTTATAGATAGTGATATTATCTTCCACTATACTAGATGATCTCGGCTGTCTTATTGCTGTGTGAAACTCGCCTTTTGTAATTTCTGATATTGATTCTCCCAAGAATCCTATTTGCGTTATATAAGAATAGCTTTCGCTAGGAGGGTTAATACATCCTAATATTGTGCCTCTAGCATTAACCCCGTTTACAATTATAGTCATTAACCCATCAAAAGGAACAGACGCTATGGGTTGGCTAAAAGATAAAGCGCCCGCACCGTATGTAATATCATCAAATTCAGTTTCGCCTCCGTTTATTTCGCATGTTTCGGTGACTGTGTATCCATTTTCTATCACCCAACTTCCATTGGTCGTGAATGAGTCAACCCATTCTGTGCCGTTAAAATACTTTGTTTGAGTTCCATCTGTTAATTTGATAGTAACGTATAAATCATTATGATAACCGATTGAGTAAAACTCTAACTTAAGTCTAAGTGAATCACCTTCTATCACGTTCGCATTTTGTGATTCTAGTTCTGGATTTCCGTAGGTTATAGCCTCGCCATCCCACCTAACACCTCCGTCGGCTGAAAATTGAGTAAACTGTCTGTCGGGTAAAAAGTTCCATCCGTCTATAATTCCAGCATTCCAAACTAAATTGGCGTTATTAAAAAAGCCTTTTAAAAGGCCGTATTTATAATGCACTCTAAAAGCCGAAACACTACCATTAATATTAATCCTTTGATTTCCATTGCAATGATGCGGGTAATAGGCGTCTATCTGTGATCCAAATTCAAAGGATATATTTTTAACTGGTAGCCTCTCGCTATACACACCATTAATATATCTATAGAATTGTACATCTTTAGAAATTGCCACATCCTGAGGACGATAAATATACCATTCGCCGTTATATTGGTGGACGATTGCACAATATTTTTCTAAAACAGACCTTAACACCTCATCGCAGTCCATTATATTGTCTTTCTCATCATCTTTATAAAACCTGTCTGCGCTTAATTTGGTAGCGTTTAAAACGTCTATAGTTGATTCCTCTGATACCATTATCCCCTCATGGAATAAGCCAATATCAACGTTTATTGGCATAGGTATAGATGTTCTACGCAAGCAATTATAAACGATGTCTATTTCCTTCATGAATCCGACGAAGTAACCCCCAACATTATTTACAAAAGATAGGTTTTTAAGAACTCCTAAGCCGTCTATACAATCTAAAGAAATAGTATAAAGCTCATTTACAAAATCAGTATAAATCCCATCTGGTTTTACAAATCCCTTAAAAGCAACGACTTCATCTATATAAAAATCTACGGTTAAATCGGTCTCGTTTTCTGAGTACAAATCGGTTAAGTCTATGTTTGAGTCAGCTTCTAAATTCAAAGTAAGCATTGATCCTCTAAAACACTCTAAAACTCTTTCGACTTTAGCATATTCTAAAACAGCATTACCACGTATTTCGGATGGTTCGCCAATAAATCTAACGTCAAATATTTCGGCTCTAAATTCTTTACCTATTGTATCTGTGTAATTTAAAGTATATTTTAATGCCATTATAATAAATTTAATTGACCGCCTGAACGTCTGTTTCTTTCCAAAGTACGACTTAAAACTCCTACTAATTTTTGCCCTTCTATTTCAAAGACTACCGTACCGCCTCCAAAACCTCCTGAGCTTGGCGAGCTTGATCTTGGAGAAGTGTATCCACCACTTGAGCCACCACTGAAAGGAACCGACCCACCGCCCCCACCTTTAGGTATGTTTGAAACAGAGCCTTTTATAAATGCACCTAAAGCTACTAAGGCAACACCCGCAGCAATAGCGGTAAATGGATTTGTAAAAGCTGTTTTTATGGCTATCATACCTACACCAACAGCTATAGAGGCCTTACCCAATTGCATTGCAATATCTCCAATAGTTCCTAGTATCCCTTTACCAATTACATCAATAACATTACCACCGTTGGACAGCGCGTCACCAATACCCGCAAATGTATTCGCTATTCCGTCGGAAACCCCACTTGAAACAATACTCGAAAATGCTTCAGATAGGTTATAATTCATTTCGGCTATTAATACTTTTGACTCATCAACTTTCGTCCTATATAATGTAATCGCATTATCAATCGACGTGCTTAAAGTGGCTCCTAATTTTGCAAAATTACTTTCTACATTAGTTAAATCAAAACCTAAATTTAAAGGAGTATTTTTTAATCCACCAATAATACTTTCTACATCATCATTAAGTTCTTTCTTAGTTTCTTCTATTTTTCCATCTTCGAATAATTTAATATCGGTTATTAATGCTTTTTTTCCCCCTATTAAATTAGCTAACCTTTGTTTATCATTAGCTTCAAAATCTGAAATTATTGAACTTACACCGTCCGAAATGTCTTTACCTACACTTACAAAACCTTTGTAGTAAGCACTTCCAATTTCTGAAATACCTTTTCTTATATCACTTACGCTGCCACTAAAAACCCCTTTTAAAATAGTCCCAATTCCTCCAAATATATCAGCAGTTGCTTTTGCAAAAGATTTAAAGACCTCGTATGCAGTCGATAAAACGTTTTTAATAACTGAAAACGCATTCTTAAAATACAATGATAAACTTTCAATAGCGTATCTTAAAACTCTACTCTCATTGTATAATTCAATAAAATAATTTATTGTGTTTACTATATAGGGCTTAATCTTATCCCAATTATCAGTAATAGCATAAACAACGCCCGCAATGGCTAAGGCGACTAAACCAATAGGTCCAGTAAGCAATGCGAACACACCACCTAGAGAAGCAACACCCGCAGTTAATGCTGGCAATAATGTTAAAAACAACCCAAAACCACCGATTAATGGCCCGATAGCAGCAACTAGAACACCTACACCGACTATTATTTTCTTTGTAGTTGGATCCAATGCGTTAAACTTTCCTATTAATCCTGTGACAAACTCAGATATTTTTTTGATTGCTGGCGCTAATTGCTCTCCAATAGCTATCATTGCGCCCTCAGTAGCTGATTTAAGATTAGCCAATGACCCTGTAAGAGTATTGTCCATTATCTTAGCCATCTTTTCCGCAGAACCTCCTGCGGCTAAATATTGAGTTTCTAAGGCTTTGGCGGCATCAGCGTTATCCGCTAAAACAACCGCGGCCGTTGCTCCCTCTATTCCGAAATACTCAATTGCCTTTGCGCTTTTATTTGAAGACTCTCTAATATCTTTAAATGCAGCGTCCATTGAAACTCCTGACTGTGCTAATTTTAAGAATATGTTTCTTAATGCCGTCCCCGCTGTAGATGCCTCAATACCTGAATTTACTAAAATAGATAATGCGGCCGTGGTAGCTTCTAAACTTTGATTTGCTGTCTTTGCTACTGGCGCAACCGTCGCCATAGCTACCTTGAATTTCTGTAAGTCTAAAGCCGAACTTGAAAATGATTTGGCCATTACATCCGCTATTCTTCCTGCATCAGCCGTAGCTAGTCCAAAACCTTGTATTGTTGATGCTGCCACCGTTGCAGATTGTGCTAAATCTTCGCCAGTCGCAAGCGCTAAGTTTAGTATAGCGCCTGTAGAATCGTTAATCGCTTTAGTATTAAAACCTAACTTTGATAAATTTAACTGCAACCCTGCGACCTCGCTTGCGCTAAATCTTGTGGCACTACCTAAATCCATAGCTGACTTTTTAAGGCTTTCAAACTCATGAGAAGTAGCACCTGAAATAGCTTTTACTTTTGCCATTTCTTGACTAAAATCTGCAAATGTTTTAACAGCTAAACCTCCTAAAATTGACAAAGGTGCTGTTATGCCAATAGACATTTTCGCACCTATAGATGAAAGTTTATCACCAACTTTTGCTAAACTATTTATTTTAGTTTCAAACTTACCTAATTCACGCCCTGCTTTATCTAGCCCTTTTTGTAAGCCGTCAATTTCAGCGCCAATCGATACATTTAATTCATTAGTTGCCATTTACCTTATTTTTATAATCTTGCATCGCTTTGTTAAAACTCTCTCTGTGTTCGTCTGAAACCTTTGGTTTTATGATTTCACCTTTTAAGGGCAGCCATCTTAAAATGTTTTTTTCGCTTATTGATTGGCCGTAACCACTGAAATAAGCTATCATTCTAGCACGTTGCCACTCTTTTAACTGTTCACGTTCGTAACCCGCTTTCCTTAACTGAAACTCCCGCCATGTCATATCGTTAACCGATTGCAAAGACGGGAGCTTTAACTCATATAAAGAAAATGATATTACGTTTACTTCCCAGTTTTCTTGCCACTCTTCAAAACTTTTTTTTTGTCCTCAGGCGTAAGTGCTTTCACTACTTCATCGATTGCTTTTTTGCTTTCGTTATCAGGCAAATGAACTCGCATAGATTTAAAAAACTCAATTTGAAACAGCTTAATATCTTTAGAATTTAAACCAACTTCATCCAAGTAATCAAAAATATCAAACTTTGTCAACTGTGGCTCTATTCCGTTACGCTCATCGGCATAAGCTAAGGCATGATACAGAAGTCTTTGTGTCGGCAGTTGCATTATATCCTGCCCCTCTGGTTGGTCCTCTTTGATAGCCCGTTCCATAAAACCTATACCAAACTTTGGCTCGTATTCTTTATCTTTAACTGTGATTTTCATAATGTTTTAGTTTTAAATTAAACTACTGGAGCTTTTGGGTCTGTCAATAACACTTCTCCAATACCTGAAAGGCCAATAGTGAAAGTAGCACTTCCATCTGTTGGATATTTTGCAGAAAGTTCTGTGATAAACCCTTCACCATAGTAATCAATATTACTACCCTCCATAGCCCAATTAATAGCATCACCGCTCGTTCTTGAATCAGCCCAAAGCGTTCTTAATTTCTCGTAATGAGCCTTTGTAGCATATTCAGTATCGTCTAAAGATATCATAACTGCGTCCCCGCTAATATCATAGGAATACGAACCCTGTGATTTAGGTTTAGTCGTATCGCATTTGTTTGGTTCTCCCTCTGTGATGTCCTGAGACTCGTTAATACTGTTTGTGGTCAAGCATCCCACTGGCAGATATGCCGTTCCATCCCAAAATTTAAGGATGACATTTTTACCTTGAACAATTTTACTCATAGTTGTGTTATTTTAAATTCGTAATTAATTAATTTTCTAAATATAGTTTGTGTGCTTGTGATTAAACTTAAATCGTCTGGATAAGTTATGTTAACATTGTCGACTGAAAAATTATCTATTGAAATGCTTTGAGTTTCATTCATTACCATTTCTTTGATATTATCTGCTAATACTCGACTGCCTGAAATGTTATCAAAAAGAGTAACAACGTCTAAAACTATAAAGCAATTCCAGCTAACTATATCGCATTTATGGTCTTTGTTAGGTGTCATTGATTGATTAATCATAAGAATGTAAGCATCTGAATTAAAAGGCGCTCTATAATCATGTACGGTAATTGTTTTACCATCTACTATTTGACCGCTTAAAGTGGTTGCAAAATACTTCCTTATGTGTTTATCTGGATTAATCATTTATTTTACTCAAATAGTTTTGTAAATCTTTTAATATTCTTTCTTTTCCCGCTCTAAATGCTGGTATGAAATAAGGCGTTGGCATTATCATTCCTTTACCATTCACATAATAACTCCATGATATTTCATTCCATCCTTCTGGAACGTCTACAAATGCGCCAGTACCAAATTCCGCATAAGCACCCATCACTGAGTTAACCGATACTGTGTATTTTAATTCGCTTACTTTATCGGTTGCAATACTTTGATTAATCTCTCCATTAGTTGGGAATCCCGTACCTCCTTTCGTTTTAAACATCTTTGGTGCGTTCCTAGATGCCTCACTTGCTATCTCATTAGCGTTCAACCTTACTATGTCTCCAACTATCTTAGAACTCTGTTGGTTCATCTTAGATAGCTTAACTTGTAATTGATTTACGTCTTTAAGTTTCATTTTAAATCGTGTTCACATAGAAATTTAACAGTAACAAAACACTGTTTATTATTTCTTTCTCTTTTTTCAACGCTAGTTGAATTCATGCTGTTCTCTATTATTAGATCAACCTCTGGCAACATTTCGCCACTAGGTAGTTTGAACTCTTATATATCCTTTTTCATCTACTACTATTTTTGGTATTGGTTTCATAATCTTTTGGTTTTAAGTTTCATCACAATATAAATTAATCTCGATGTTGTCCAAATTTACGTTTTCTATTCCTTTTATAATGAATTTGGAACCGTTAAATTTAATAAACATATCTTCATTTATAAAATTGTTGCCTTTGCGTATCCTGAATATAACTGGGTTTTTAAAATCGTTTAACCCGTATAACTGGAATTTATTTCCTGCACCTTGGGTTCTCTTTTGCGCCCATTTATCGAACTGCTTAACTTCTTGATTAGTATACCCGCCGAACCCGTCTTCAATCTCAATAGACTGCCAAACTTCTATTATATCGGTGTATCTTCTAGCTCTCATGAAACAATGCAACGTTTATAGGTAAACATAATACTATTGGCACGTTCTGGAATGTCGGCTTTGTTTCCCTCGTTTTCCGCTTCGTAATACCAATTTTCTATAATCATTAACGCCACATCAATCAAAGGACTAGGAACGTCATAAGGGCTTATATACCCAACGTCCAAAGTAATCTTATCCGTATGAAATTCGTGTTTTAATGAGTAATGTAATGCTGTGACCTCCATATCATATTTATTTATTGGATAGTCAAATACTGATATTCTAGCATTATCAACGGACCGATAATAAGTCCTTTCACGTTGGTAAACTAAATGATTAGTGTTCTTTTCTATTAACTCCAATGCAGACGCTATCATTCTTTCGATTGAACTGTCATCAGCTGTAAAGTCCTCATCTATTCTAAGATGATTCTTTGCTTGTGATAAAGATATTACAGATAGGTAACTCATTTACTTTTTTTCTTTCTTAGATATCTTTGGTTTACCTTCTTTTTTTTCTGTTTTAACCTCTTCGGCTAATTTACGCTCAATGGCAGATTTTGCCCTTGTGTCTGAAATATCTATAACATCGCCAACCTTTATGGCTTTGCTATTGGTCTTATCTATAAAATTCTTTAATGCTTTTATCTTCATAATATTAAAATTAAGGGGCTGAAATTAATCAACCCCTATTATTAATTATACTGCTGGTTGAACTGTGTTAATATCGTCAATCGCTTGAGCAAAAGTACCTTTCAAGAAGGCAGGGATATGATGCTTTTTGATATAATGTACTGCTCTCATTTCAGCTAATATAGTAACTAAGTTTCTAGTAAAGTCATCATTTTCATAACCTAAGTTAATGTTGATTTCTTCCTTAATTCTAAGATTAGACTTATTAAAGTCTCCTACAAGGAAACTACCCGCAGTAATCGCTTCATTCTCAATAATTGGAATACCCGCAATTCTAAGCCCATCAGAGGTAACGAATGGAGGCAAGATGTAATGCCCGTCCTCGCCTTTCGCTAAGTCCATTAATGCTGCATCCATAGGATTAATAACCGCATAATTAGGAGTAAATCTGTTACTCTTAACAAGCGAAACCGCAACTCTTAGTGCATCAACTCTGTTAGGAGTAGCAACTGAATCTATGAATGGAGTTCCTGTCACATCGAATGTCGGAGCATAAGTTAAAATGCCTTTGAGGTTTGTTGTTAAACCTGTTCCGCTTGCTAATTGTTCATCAAGTTTTAACTCGATTTCCTCACGTAAGTCTGTGTTAATTTCAGAACGTAAGAAGTCTAAATCGTCTAGGGATTCTTTAGATACTTTTACAAAAGCTGTGATCTTCTTAACGTCTGCGCTTTCTTCTGTGTAGGTCCATGAAACCTGAGATTTCAATGCACCTTCCGCAGTCATTCCTGCAGAACCTTCTATAGCTTCCTTATTAACCCATGTTACCTTATTCCCAGTAATAGTCGAAACATTTACAAGGTTTCTAAGATAAGGCTGTCTGTTTGGAGCTTTAGAAATTGTTCTATCAATATCGGTGGTTAGAGAAGTTCCGTCATAAGATCCTAGAGTCATCGTTCCAACTGCTTTTACTTCCATGTTAACGGAAGTCGAACGGTTGGTTTTCAATTCATCAATAGCACTTTTAATTTCTGATTTCTCGAAGTAAGATTTAACCTCACTGTCAATAGTGGCATTAGAACGCTTAGTTTCAACACCTTTCTTTTGCATCTTAATATCAAGTTTATCCAGGTGATCTTGCATAGCCTTGATAGTAACATCTGTTTGGTCTTTAGATTTAGCATCTGCCAATTCTTTAACCATATCATTGTACTTTGTTTCCAAAGATTTGAACTCATCGGCTGTGACCTCTGAGGTTTTCGCTTCGACTTGTTTTTTTAATTCGGCAAATTTTGTTTCCATTGCCTTTTGAATTTCATCCATTTTTTTAAAATTTAAAATTATTAATTGTATTAAGCAACGGCTCGTAATCTTTTGTTTGAGTGATTATAATCGGCTCATCTTCTTTGATTGAGTGTTTTCCTATCTCGTATGCCGTCTTCTGCTNATTGTTTTAAGGCCAATTCTAATTGCATAAACGTTTCGTCTGTCAAGTTTCCTGACTTTAAAACGCTCATTATTTTTGTTATTTGATTGTTAGCTTCTTTTATCCCTGACTTAAAACCAGTAAATGGGGTGTCTGAATTAGCTCCCAATGTAACCGCAGAACCTTCATAAAGCTTTACTTCCTTTATGCTTCTAATTCCGCTTTTTTTATCCATTTCGGATTGCATTGTCTGGAAACCGACTGAATGTTGTTCTACTATTCCAGCTTCATACAACTTCAATTGATCCAATCCAAAAGATGTATTAACTATTTCAGCCTCAAAATAAAGACCCTTCTCATCTTCTGTTAAAGTATCGAATTTACCTAAAGGCTTGCTCCAATCGTGTTGTTGCAAAAAGAAAATATTCCCTTTACGTTCTACAATCGTTTTTGAATAAGCGCCCTTAACAAATATATCATTATCATGGTCAATGTTGCCAAATCCTGATAAATAACCGCTTACACGTCTTGCCTTTAAGTCTATATCTTTAACAGAACCCCCGTTCTTTTGTTCGATTAATCCTTTCATTGTTTAATATTATTATCGTAAATATACGAATTTATTTCATTACTAAATTACCATTATTATCTCTTACAGGTTTGTAACCTATAGAACAACTGCAATTTATCACTTGACTTGCGCTCAAACTACTATCCCCAGGGAACATTGCTCGCTCTCCATTAGGTAAAGTGAAAGGCTGTTCGCTTGGAACCTCAGTGCCATCCATTATAGAATGATCCGCTCTAGGATGTCTACTACCTCCCTGTCTCCATACTTTATTCACCTTAAAGGAATTACTTTCAAATGATTCTACTTTGGCGCTATTCATTGCGAATAAACTCTCGGTACGTGCTATTCTCATTGCCTGCCACCTGTAAAAGTTCGGTTTATTAACCTTATCTCTAACCAAATTAATCATTTTAGATTGACTTAAACCCGCTTCCTGGGCTTCTCTAATAACAGATAAAACGCTCTTTGCTAATGTTTCTGTGATACTTGTAATCTTAATGCCTCCATACTTTAAAAGGTAATCAGTGACGAATTTAATAAAACGCTCTGAGAATAATGGAAACGGTTTTAGCGCCTTTGTTTCGCTCTGTAAATCTCTAACAACGTGTTTACCATACTTCAATCCCACTTCTACATAAACGTTTTTAAGCGTTCCTTTTATAATGGCATCATTGATATTTAACGCTATTACTTTATCCGATAACTCATAACTAAGGTTATCATACGGAATGCCTTTTAAAATACGTCTAAAGTCTTTTATTAGGCTTGTATACGCTCTCTTTTGATAATAGAGATGTAACCGTTCAAAGTCTTGTATAGTATTCGTTTTAGCCATTAATTCCAGTATATGAAAATGTAATCTTCATTTTCTTTATCTTCAGTCATTTCTTTTGCTGTGTTTAATCCAGTCCTTTACATAGATGTAAAGCAATACAACGAAAACCATCGCACAAAATACAATTACTCCCACTTCTAAATTTGTCATAAGTTCTATTCTTTAAAAGCTCTGTCTAATTCCATATCACTTAATCCCTGTTCGTCAATTCTGCGTCTGTTGCCATCCACCCATACAACGTCCATGCCCTCTTCATCTATTCTGCCAAGTTTTACTAACTCCCTCATTTCGTTTGGCGTGATAGGCACTTTACTATAAGCCTCCACCATTTCTTTAACATCGCTCTGCATTTCTGGTAATTCAGACCAGTCCCATTCTATTTCTGCGTTCTCATAGCCTTTAAACAAAGGAATAAACTCTTTATTTAAAGCGTCCTCTAACAGCGTTAACCTAGGTATCATATGATTTGTAATACTATTTTTTTGAACTTCTTTAAGATAAGCCCCGTATTTTGAGCCTTCATCATTATTTAGTAACTGAGTGGACCATCCTAATACATTGCAAATCATTTTTTGATCAAATGCTAAAAAATCGAACGGCTTTAATTCGTCCGTTGTAAGTGATATTTTTGTAAATGCCAATGGAACAGAAGCACCTGCAATATGTGAAAGCCTTGCAGGATTTCTATCCATTTCTTTCATTTTCTCTTTCAGCTGTGTGGCTTGCTCAGCGTTCATTACATTGCCTTCTTTAGAATGTATGAAACCAAACACACCCCCGTTTTTCATTGTCTTAACATTCTGGGCTATCGCATCATTAGAAGACTCTATGTTTCGTAATAACACGCTTAAAGGGGATAACCCGTAAAGATGGCCACCGTTAAAATCAAAGAAAGGGTTTGGTAGTTTCACATGAATAACATCGTTTGTATCGAAGGTTAAAAAGCTATTGCCTTCAATTAGCATATAGTGATCGATAATATTTTCGCCTTCTAAGATGTCGGCATCCTTTTTAATTACAATTTTCATTAAATGGGATGGTAAGATGTAGACCTCTCTAGGCTCCCCTTTGTTTACGCCCTCCTCTGGCTTAACCATGTATAGGTAATAGTTCCCGCATGTTTGCTCGAACACTTTTGTAAGCGCCCATATTTCGGACCATGTTTGGTTTGGGTTTGGTTGCTCTAAAGGAAATGGAAGGTATTCGTCTTCAAACGCTTTTTTTTCTAACTTTGCCTTGCGTTGTAATTGTGTTATTGAGTAGTTCCCTTTTGTGGCGTTCTGTAGTTGCTTTAATTCTTTTCGGGATTCTTTGTCTCCTATCTTTTTAATGTAGTAAGGAATGGAATTAAGTTTATCGGCTTGCTGCGTGATTACAGCATAAACGTCTGGGTTAGTGCCAAAGCCTTTATTTAAATAGGTTTTACGGTCATGGTCATATTGGGCATCCTGACCTCCAATAAACTCGTACAATGCCTTATTAAATGCATTGACAACATCTTTTTGAAGACCATCACTATTAGGTTTTGTTCCCCATTCTCTCCCGAATAATCTCATTTGATAAATATAAACA
>JGI1221J13441_10000520_pt1 | contig 17139 bp, 22 predicted proteins | sample LakVidmifraction_4_FD_13441 | JGI IMG/M metagenome (IMG submission 13441) | reverse complement strand
AATAATATTTCCGACTCCCAATAATACCACACTGAGAAGAGAATGCAAGAAAAATCGTAAATCGCGTGCATATATATGGTCAAGCGTGCATTCAGTGTGGCTGAATCGCATTAAGTGAAAAACATACGCAATTATATAGCCAAACTCGCGGTTCGCGTGAAACGTACCAACACGCCACTCAGTCAAATTCGAGCGCGTGGTGGCGCCTTTACGCGCAAAGTACACTAGTAAACTATTCATGTAAACTATAGTTAACTACTTATAGTTGGGCGTATCGAAATATGACAAAGCTTATGAGATAAACAAAGCTAATGAGTGTATAACTAGGCGAAGAAGTAGCGAAAGTGCTACGCTCGGCTTGTTGCTAGGTTCTCTCAAAACGTAGCGTATTGTTCCACGTGGAACATAACTAGTACGTTCCATACGTTCTATACGTACTAGGTATCATAGTAGTTCTATACGTACTAGTACTACCATTACGTATAGTACTGCTAGTAAGTATAGTACTACCATTACGTATAGAACGTATAGAACGTATAGAACTACCAGTAAGTATAGAACTACCAGTACGACTAGTACCCTCCCTCCCCAACTGAGTGTGAAGCTACCCCGGCTTCGGCGTCGATATAGAAACACGTATAGTTTATAGTTTATAGTTTATGCAACAAGTACTACCCCCTACCAACTCACTCAGTAACTTACTTTCTCACCCAAATTTTTAAAATTTCCTACAAAACGCTCTTCCTCCTCCACCCGACCCTTCGCGCCTTTCCCGTTGAAAACACAAGGAATCCCCACTTTTCCTCGCCTTTTTTGTGTGCTATACTCAACCCGTTCTGGAGTATTTAACTGCCCCACTTCTTTACTTAGGAGATCTCTTGCCAGATCAACTGCCATTATTCGTTTCTGGAGGGATTTCGCTACTTTCACTTTTGAGCGTAGCGTATTTCGCAGGGCGTTTTTCCGAAAGACTTGACCAAATTGAAAATGCGATCACTGAGAAGTCGGGATCGCTAATTGTTGAAACAAAATTTAACTATCTTTCTGCTCAAAATGCAAAGATAGAACAAACTCTAGTAGAAGTAAAAGGAAACTTACATGATGTTCAACGCGCCTTGGACCAACTTACCGCAATCGCAGACGATCGAAATCGCAGATTACCAAGTTCGCACTCTTAGCCCAAAGAGTTTAGCAGCTTTCGTTCAACGAGTAGCAAGCTCTCCGCATAGAGAGAAGTTATGCTCGTTAGGAAAAGTTCCAACTGATACCGGAAGCATACTAATCTTAAATATGAGCAAGCAAGTTAAGGAAACAATCGGCGTCAACACGCTCGCCGACTGGTCGCGAGAAATCGGATAGTAACGAGTAACGAGTAACAAGTAACGAGTAGCAAAATGCCAATCATCGACCTAGATAGCCGCCGGCGAATTTCAGTATTTGACGAAGTAGAAGAAAGTCCTGCATATTCGCCCGTATCGCACATTTCGGTTAGCCAGATTGCGGAGAGAGTTTCGGAAGCACTCCCAATTTTCCGTGCGCGTAGTAATTTCGCTGAGTTGCTAGAAAAGAAGCACGCGGGACCAGAAGGAATTGCGACGGTAATTGCGGATATAATGCATAATGGCGGTAACGATGTTTCGCGTTTACGCGCAGCTGAGTTGGCAATGAAAGGATCTGGACTTCTCGATAATCCAGGCAATAATGAAACGCAAGTAGTTTTCAACATAACGGGCGGAAATGTTCAGGCAATATTACAGCCTGATCGAAATAATTCAGAAAAGGTAAATTCAAATGAGTGAATCCAATATCGCTGTTGCTGAGGCAGAAGATACTACTGGGCGTGAGAAGTTAGATAAAGTACTGGCACTTTTGCAAGTGACTACATTCCAATTTTCATTTAAGGGACGCCATCGTGTAGATAGTGTTCCAATGTTGGCCGCGTCGTTGGACGATGCCAAAAGGATTACGCAAGAGTATTGTACTAAGTACAAACTTCGGTGGATCGGCGTATCTCCGTATTTCATGGATATGAATAAGCAACCAATTGACCAAGGTCGTGGGGGAATACAATGGCAGAACCAAACGTAGTCGTTAAGAAATCTATCCCATTCTTCAAGAATGTTAACTGGTGGAAATTAGCTGGACTAACTATCGCCAATTCAGCTTTAGCATCGGCAGGGGCTAGCACCTTTCCCGAACTTTTGGACAAAGTTTCTACTAATCCAAAAGCAACCGCAAAACTCGCGGGGATTGGTGCTGCGCTTGGAGCACTTAATTTGCTAATGAGTGTACAAAAAGAAAGCACGGTGACCTATGAAAGTCCGAAAGACACTCAAGCCCCTCTCTTCGAAAAAGATTAAAGTAAAGAAGATTCCGAGTAAGAAGTTTGTTTCTAACGTAGCAAACACGTGGATGAAAAGTAAGAAAGTAGGATATTAATGCAATTCGGTAACTTCCGCGCCACTCTTCAGAACAACGCCCCTTTCTCCGCAATCGTATATGATAAAGTAAACAAAAAGTTTAACTTGCTCATGCACGAAAATGCGCCCATCACTTTTGTGGATCCTTATCCAATCGTTGATACTCCCCGTTTCTTGTCGCTTCTTTGGTTGAATCGCGCACTTCTCTACGCTAAGGAAATTGTAGATTATGTGAACGTAACCTATCCAAAGACGGGAAACTTTCTAAACCTAGATTGGAAGATCAAGGAAGACGAAGTTATCCCAACGATTATCTTTTTCGATCCAAATCGTCAACAGTCGTATGAGATTGTAGCTGTTGATTTCCTTCTACAATACATCGGTACGCAAGGTCGTAACGCATTGCACCGATCGCTCACCGATCATTTTGGAGCGCAGCAACCGCTCTTCTAAGCTTTGCCCGAGAGTTTTACAAAAGAACGCTAAGGCAAATAAATTGGCATGGAAATAAAATTCGAATTCATTAACAACACTACTGAGCGGTTTTTTAACTGCACGTTCAGACATCAATGCCTCTCAGGAGGATATGGATCTGGCAAAACGTATGTTGCATGTATGAAGATTTTATTTCTATGCCTTTCATTTAAGAACTACCGAGTGGTAATTGGGCGCAAGGAACTTTCTGCTCTCCGCGAGACTACGCTCAAGACTTTTACTAAGTTGTGCCCTTCGCACTTATACAAGTTTAACTCCCAGTTGGGAACAATGGTATTTAAGAACGGCTCAGAGATTTTGTGGATGCACTTAGATGATGCGAATGAAACAACTCTCCGGGGCCTTGAAGTTAATTCAGTATTCCTGGATCAGCCAGAAGAGCTTACTGAACAAGTATATCGCACACTTGATGCTAGAATTGAACGATGGGATAAAGCGTCCCCAACAGAAGAAACGCTAAAAAGTTTTGGGTATAAGAGTATTGCTGAATGGCCAAGGGATGCAAAAACTGGTGCCTTATCAATTCCATCTTACATGTTGCTTACTCCTAATCCAGATACAGAAATGCACTGGATATGGAGATTATACCATGTTGATTCCATCGTCGCAAATAACGTCCGGCTCGTTAAAGCAGATTATGCTTATTTCGAAGTTTCCAGCGTGGATAACCCAAAGCTTCCAAAAGATAATTTGGACAATATGCTTGCAAATGATTCTGCTTGGGTTAACCGGTTTGTACACGGTAAGTGGGGAATCTCAGAAGCGACAATTCATTCTCTCTCTGGTGCGCATCGTATTCAGCCGACTAAGGAATGGGTAGAAAACTTCCTAAAAAAGGCAATGCTCTACCGAGTGCTAGATCACGGAGAAACGGCGCCGACCTGTTGCTTATGGTTTGCAGCATATCGAGGAAATCACATCTGCTACAGGGAATACTACGTAGCAGGCCGAACTGTTTCGTACCATCGGGCGCGAATTGCAGAACTTTCTGAGAATGAGACTTATGCGGATAATTGGGCGGACCCGCAGATTTTTAAGAAAACTACGCAAAAGTACGGAGGGCATTGGTCAGTAGCAGAAGAATACATTGATCCAATGTTGCAAGAAATGGATCCACTTGCAGATTCAATCGTATTTAACCCCGCGGATAATACCGAGCTTTCTACAAGAAATAGAATTAACGAACTATTCATGCTTCGTGATTCGCAGATAAATCCAGTAACTGGGGCGGGTAATTCCCCCCAATTTTACTTTTTAGATAAAGACGAAACGCGAGATGTGCTGGGTGTTCAGCATGTTATAACTCAAGTGAGAGCGCAGCGTAGATTGAAATTGACTGAAATAGACGGGCGTCCGATTTATTCAGATGAACGGGAACCTAGCGTAGAAGATCACGCGTACGATTGTTTGCGTTATTACGTAGCAATGCACGCGTCGATGGGAATGGATGCTATGCGAGTTCCGTCACCTGGTAGTTTTCTAGCTATACGACGGTTAGCTAAGGCGCACAAACTTACGACTAATGCGTACGGGGATAGGAAAACAATAGGATGAAACCAAGTAATAAGAGAAAGTTTACGCAAGCTAAGGCGAATAAGCTGGGCGAAAAAATTATCGAAGCTAACGAAATCTACGAAAAGTGGGTTATTGACTTCAAAGTTGAAGCGTTAAAGAAGTATTACGCAGGGGAACATTACCAAAATCAAACGGACGAGTATTACGTCAATATGTTCTGGTCAACGATTGAGCGAAAACTTCCTGGGATGATCTTCACTAATCCAAAGTTCTCAATTACTCCGAAGCCTGCCCAACTTGCCACAAATTCTGACTTAGCATTCGTAACTGCCTCGAATCTTTCGGACGCATTGTTCGATTGGACTTCAGAAGATAAAAACAACTTTTCGTCCGAAGCCGAGATGTGCTGCTTGGACGCTTTTCTTGGTTTTGGCGTAATGGAAGTTGGATACTCAGCAAGCTACTCACAGAATCCGATGAAACTAAAGCCAGCACATCCACAAGATGAAGATGCCGACGTTTCTAAGGACGAAGTAGGTGAAGTAATAGATATCACAGTTGACGATGAAAACGTATTCGCTAGGCAAATTCCATTCGAGCGTTTTCGTGTCTCCTCGATAAATCACCGTTACCTAGAGCAGTGCGAATGGTTTGGTTATTACGAATATGTGCGTGTAGCTGACTTAAAAGCTGACAAGAATATGGTAGATACGCACCTTCTCGACAGTGGAGATCATTCTTCTGTAAGAGTTGGTCTCGGCATTTCTTCCAATTATGGCAAATCAGGGCAGGAGCAGCCACCCGATTGCGTAAAGCTGTGGAAAATTTGGGAAACTCGCACGCGTAAGTTCAAGATGTATGTAGAAGATGCGAACTTACAGGTATTCGAAACTAAGTGGAAAGTGAATCCTATCGAGATCCTCACTTATCGGCATCCCCGCGAAGGTTTCTTCCCAATCCCCTACAGTTACAATTGGATTCCTCAGCAGAATGAACTCAATGAGACAAGAGAAACGCAACGAGTTCATCGTCGTAAGTTCAAGCGACTATACGAAGTAAAGCAGGGCGCAGTCGCTCTTGAGGATATTAAGAACTTCCTAAATGGCCCCGACGGTGGCTGTATCCAAGTTACTCAGTTAGGCCAAATTCAACCTATCCCAATCGCCGAACTTGGTGCGTCTGATTCGATTATGGCGCAAGTCTCGAAAGAAGACTTTAACGTAGTTAGTGGAACTTCCGCAGAAATGCAGGGCCAGTCCGATCGTGTAACTGCTACGCAAGCAAATATTACGAATCAACGTGCAACTGTTCGGGAAGCGCGAGAAAGAACTCTCGTGGGGCAGTTCTTAATTCGCGTAGCTAAGAAGATTCTCACCGTAATGAAGAACCATTACGTGAATCCTCGCTACGTTAACTCACAAAAGAACGACCCAATTGGCTCAGAGATGAGTACAGTTCCGAAGGCCCGAAAAATTGACCCAATGTCTGACTTTGGTGATGCCGACTTTGATTTCGAAGTTACGGTATCAGTAGAAAGTATGTCACCAGTGCAGAATGAAGAGGAAAAAGATCGCTTCCTTTCCTTCCTTGCACTTCTCAAACAATTCCCCGAATTTGCTATTTCACCGAACATAATTCGTGAGATGGCATTTCGTGTTGGGTATAAGAACGAGACGATTATTCGAGATTTACAGCAAATGGCAACTTTGTCAATGGCTGCGCAAGCCTCAATGGGTCAACAAAATATGCAAAATCAAGGCGGAAATCTTTCACAACAAACTGTAGAAGGACAAACTCCGCCTAACATGGAGCAAATAGAACAGCAAATGATGATGCAAGGGATGCCGCCTGCCCCGCAGGGTTAAAGTGTTGAATCCATTGACAAATGGCCCTTGCAACATGCCTCCCTTTATATTAGACTAATACAGGACGTAAAACATGCCAATAAATTCAGTGCTACCCGGAAATAGCAGTATCGACGAAGCAATCAGTTCGGCTCTCGGTTCAGTAGAGAATGATTCAGAAGAAACTATCGAAACTGTTGAAGAAGAAGTAGAATCTTCAGAAGATAACACGAGCGAAGAACAAGTTGAAACAACTAGCGTAGACGATAATGTAATCGAAATCGACGCTAGCGACTTGGAACTTTTGAATAAGTTGAAAGATCCTGCTCAGCGGGATTCAACTCTTCGCGCGATGCTCAAGATTGAAGCCGCGGTCGAAAATAAACTTGAAAATGCTGTAAAGTTGCCTGAAACGAAAGCTCAGGTAAAACGCACTTCTCGTGAACTTGCTCAAGAACTGCTTGGAGATGAACTTAATCTTCTCCCCGACAAAATCACTGATTTAATTGAACAGATGATAGCTGACAAACTGCAAGAAGGCTTGCAACCAGTCATCGAATCACAAACATCATTACTTCGCCAGTCGTTAGACTCGCAGGTAACTGCTGCTATGGGCATAATCATTAAAGATTTCCCAGATTTTCCTGCTTATGAGAATGAGATGAACGCGTTAACGAATACCATTTCGCCCGCTACGAATCAGTCTTTGAAAGACTATATGCTTCGTATTTATCACATTGCCAAAGCGGAAAATCCTAAGGCAGCAAGTGGAAAAACTCCGGAACATGACAAAAAAGTCACTATCCGTGTTCAAAACAATTTACGACAACCAAGTAATAAAACGACTCCAGTGCCAAGCGCGAGGAATACCGTTGTAAAAGCAATGTCAGTTGATGATGCAATTAGACTTGCTGTAAAACAGACGAATTACTCCTAAGGAGCTTTTATGCCTATTACTTTTGGAGCTTCCGGAACTCCCACTCAAACTACTACTAATTACGATGCGTTGTTTTCTACTTCGCTCGCAAATTATGCTAAAACGCTGCAAGATACCATTTCTACGTCTAATGCAGTGTTTTATGAAATGAAGCAAGCTGGTTTGATTGAAACGATTGCCGGCGGTGCATTTATTGCGGAAGATTTGATGTATGAGTTGGGCGTTTTTGACTCATACGATGGTTACGACGAAATGCCTGACGTTCCTACTGACGGAATTACGCAAGTTCAGTTCGAATGGCGTCAAGGCAGTGTTCCTATTTCCTACTCAATGAAGGAAATGAAGCAGAACAAGCAGCGCATTGTTAATCTCATTAAGACGAAAATCATGCAAGCTGAGATGGGCTTTACTGAGGCATTTAATCGTGCTCTTTTGCAAGGCGCGCTTTCTCAGAGTGCTGCTAATGATTGCCGAGTTCCGCACACTTCGACGCAAAACGGATCGCTCTTTATTGACTCATTGCCCCGAATGATTCAGTTGGATCCGACTTCTGCTACCTACCCTGTCGGAAATATCGCGCAATCTACTTCTGACTGGTGGAGAAATCAGTTCAAAGTAGCGACTTCTACTTCGTATACCACTTTCCTTATGGAACTTGACCAAATGTACAACAATTGTGCAAAAGGCCCAGGTGGCGAACCAAAATTGCTAGTTTGCGATCAGACGACTTTTGAGCTACTTAACGCTGCTTATTACTTTAAGTATCGCCAGACAACGAATGTTGATGCGAACTACCCGTTCGATAACATCAAGTTCCGCAATGCTCGCGTTGTTTGGGATCAGTACGTTCCTGACGTTTGGAGCGGTTCTGGTGCTGGTCTTGCAAATACGAATACGTGGGGAACTTGTTACTTTATCAATCCTAAGTTCTTGAAGCTGAAGATTGAAGAGGACACAAATTTCAAAATGACTGAGTTTGTAAAGCCTCCTAAAGGTGACTCACGATTGGCACATATTTTGTTCATGGGCCAGTTGACTTGCTGCAATCGCCGCAAAATGGGTGTACTCGGTAAGATTCCTCGTACTCTGACCGCTGCTTAATAGGAAAAAGGAAAAAGGAGAATAAAATGCGTTTTCAAACTTTAGGGGATAAATCCGAGTTTATTGCAGTTCGTGTTCGTAACGGCGAAGCGTCTGCAACTATTCCAGCAGGAACTCCCGTCGTTTTGTCGGCAAATGGCACTGAGGATGGTTTGGCTGTAGTATTGCCAACTTCTTCAACGGCTGCAAAAATTGGTGCGTTTGCTTTTGGCGTAGCAACGCGCGAGATGGTGGCCGGGCGACTTGGTGAAGTAGAAACGAACGGTGTGTATAATACAGCAATTATCGTACACGCTGTTCGTGCAGCTTCTACTGATTCGTTTGCTTCTTTCGCTTCGCAGGCAGTTGGAGCACTGTTAGGTATTGTTACCAATGCTAATGGTTTCTCTGTAGTTGCTGCGTCTACTGCTTCAGCAATTGTTGGAGCTTATTTGCTTGCTTCGTTCGCTACTGGTGCGTCAACTGTATCTACTACAGCAAACACGAGCCTAGTACAAACAAGTGCTCGCAAAGTATTTTTGCGTTATATGTGATCTTTCCGTTGGTTGTTTCTACTCTACTCTAGGGGCGGCGTTAAGTTGCCCCTATTTTTTAATCCCTAACTTTAGGTAAGTAAATGAAAATCGTAATCGGTGTAAATACACTAGGCCAAGTCGAACAACAATCGTATGCAAACCATTGCCAGGTTTGGTACAATTTAGGGAAAAGATTCCCAGAACATCAGTTCATTTTCTTTGCTCCGCAACGAATGTCGATTGACCGTATGCGAAATGCTACGGCAGATGTTGCGTTAGAGCATGAAGCTGACTACTTAGTTTTTTTGGATGACGATGTTATCATCCCGATGAATTTCTTGAGTGCGCTACTGAGTAGTTCCTTCGATGTTACGTCAGGAATTACGTGTGTGCGTGGGTATCCTTACTACCCAATGCTTTTTGACTTTTCTAACCTTGATTGCCATTTTGTTGAAAAGTGGAAATCGCGCAGAGGAACAGTAAGTGGGCGTACCGAAAGTACGTATAAGTACAAAGTAGAAGCCCCGGTAGATGCCGTGGGTTTTTCGCTTTGCCTGATTAAAGTAGATATTATTCGTGCGCTTACAAAGCCCTACTTTATGACTGGCCCGAATTTTACGGAAGATGTCTACTTTTGCCAGAAAGTTCGTAACGAGCTAGGGATTGGTAAAATAGGATATCGCAAAGATGTGCTAACTTCGCATATTCTGCCGGGCGAGCTTATTCACCCTAATGATCGTAAAGCTCGTAAANACTTTGACGAGGTTCTTTCTCCTGAGTTGAAGAAAAAGAAAGCTAAGTCAGACGACCGTGGGCAAGACTATTACGACCAAGTTAAACGAGTCGTAGCAAACAAAAAGGCGACCAAAGATGAGAGTTAACTTAGGCTGTGGCACTGCCCGATTGAAAGACTTTATTAACGTAGATATCGTTCCTAACGATGCAGTAGATGTTGTCGAAGGAGTGGTAAGCTACGCAGCGAAACTTTTGCCTAACACAGTCGATGAGTTTGCATGTTTTCACTTTATCGAACACATTGGCAGATCGCAGCATCCTTCTTTCCTCGCTCATTTAGCTAGAACGCTAAAAGTCGGCGGGGTTTTGCTTATTTCCTTCCCTGATTTTTCTGTAACTAGTGTGTACTTTCTACACAATATGCGTGGGCAGCAGGATTTCTGGGAAGCTACTGTTTTAGGCCGTGGGCGAGATACGTATGATTTACACTCAAGTCTCGTAACCCAAGATTATTTGAAGAAACTGTTGATCTCAGTAGGATTTACAATCGAAACGATCACGTATGAACCGCAGCCGAATGAGTGCAATTGCATAATTAAAGCTGTTAAGACAAGCGTAAGAAAGTCTTACGAAGAACTTCTAGGAGAATAAAATGGAAACACTTCCATTAGTATTAAAGGACGACTATGGCATCCGGGAATCAGTTTCTACGGAACATTGTTGTTACTGTAAAGAGCCTATTGGGCAGCCACATTTGCAAAATTGCTTAGTACTCGGCAAAAGAGTAAAGCTAAAAGTTACGTTTGTAATAGAACGTATTTGTACTTTTAATGATACAGATGAAGATATTAAAGGTTTCTTAGAAAACAGTTCTTCTTGTGCTAACAATGTGGTGCATCTTATGGAACAGCAAACAGATTATACTTGCTTTTGTAACGGGTTCGAGGTTGAAGTTTTAGAAACAATAGATCCCGGGCCATTCCGCATAGCAGATAATGACTATTAGAGATTAATAGAGACTAAGGGAGAATAAAATGGAACTCGAAAATAACAAGCCAAACGAGCCAGATCAAATTATCCGTCTTCGCGGTAGCTACGAAATGGTTCTTGGCGATGCAAACGGTGTAGAAATTTCACGTAACAAGGTAGATAATATCGTTGTTACTTCTGGGCGTTCGTGGGTACTCAAGCAAATCGCTAGCTCGCTTATCACAACTTCCCAATCAATTGGATTTATTGCCGTTGGAACGGGGACCACCGCGCCTACAACTGCTGATACTGGACTCGGTAGCGAAAACACACGTATCGCAATTTCTTCGTTTACTACGACAAATATTAACGCGGCAACTCCTTCGTGGCGTGCAGAAGCGGTATTTGCAACTAATCAGGCGAATACAACGCTGGGCGAAGTGGGTATGTTCAATTCTTCCAGTGGTGGAACAATGCTTTCACGTAGTACATTTAATACGGTGAATAAAACGACAAGTAATACGTTTTCAATCTCGTACACTTTGTCGAATTAATTAGAAAAGGAAAAAGATGAACCCAGGATTAGTATTAGGGATTCCCACATTAGGGCGTCCGGTATGTTTAGAATGGGCACTTGCCCTAAAGTCATTGAATCCTCCGCTCAACTTTAACACAGTTTTTGCGATCATTCGAGGAAAACCAGTTGCTGAAGCAAGAGAAGAAATTGCAGAACAAGCGCTTAAGTTAGGCGCGAAATATCTTCTCTTTATAGGGGATGATACGATTCTCCCGGCTCATGCACTTCGCCAATTCATTTTCAGGATGGAACAGGATCCTACAGTTGGCGTAGTCGGTGGAGTATATTGCTCTAAAAGCGATCCGCCTGCTCCGCTAGTTTTCCGCGGTAATGGAAAAGGTTCCTACTGGGATTGGAAGATTGGTGAGTTTTTCGAAGTAACTGGTTTGGGAATGGATGCAACGCTCATTCGTGTCGATATTCTTAAAGATATGGCTAAGCCGTGGTTTAAGACTGTTGACACTGATTCTTTTTCAGAAGGAATAAATCATGCAGAACTCTGGACGGAAGACCTCTACTTCTTTAATAATCTCTCAACAAACGCACCGCAATGGAAAGTTTGGTGCGAAGGAGGAGTTATCTGCGATCACTGGGAACACTCAACAAATAGATTCTACACCTTGCCTACAGAATCTCTCCCGCGAAGAGTTACGACAGTCCCTGCTTTTACGCTTAAAGGCGTTGATATCGGTTGCGGCCCTTCGTACATTTCTTTACCCGGATGCGGACAATTAGTTCGTGTAGATATTGACGAACAGTGGAACCCGGACTATCGTTGCGATGTTCGACATTTGCCATTTGGAACTGCTGAGTTTGATATTGTTCACTCATCGCATGTTCTGGAACATTTCTTCGCAACCGAAACCCTGCCACTTCTCACTGAGTGGACTAGGATTCTAAAGAAGGACGGTAAGTTTATCCTTAACTTGCCAAATATTGATTGGGCACTCGAGAATTTTAAAGATCCCGAAAACGCCCAACATGTTCACAACGTCATTTATGGCGGACACTCCACTAAGTGGGATGTGCATCATACTTATTTTAATCCAGAGAAAATCACATCCCTGCTAAAACAGGTCGGGATGGAAATTGAACACATTACGCATAACGGTTATAATATGACCGTAGCATCAAAATTCGTAAGCTAATCGGGTTGTAGCTTGCGGAAGTAGGGGAGAAAGTCACAGAAATGTTTGACTGCCTCCCCTATTTTATTTTACAGGAGAATTCTATGCTCATTTCACTTTTTCTAGCTACCATGTTAGCGCAGACAAAAATGCCAACTTCTCAAATTCGCCCGGTGGCTGGAACGCCTCCCGCGAGTTTATTCATCGTAGACTCCACTGGATCAATTCGTTTTGCAAAGTTAGGAACGGGGCTAAAGATAGATTGTAACGCGGAAGGTTGCGTAATTTCGTCTCCTATCGTTGTTCCAACTTTTGTACTACGAACTGTTGAAAGACAAGTTCTAGCTACTACGTTAAACGAATACACTCTTTCGCGAGTCCCAGTAGAAGTAGATCTTTCTCGTAATGGGCTCCTTCTCACGGATGGAATTGATTACGATGTAGTGGGCGCGAAGATCGTAATGAAGCAAAATGAGTCGTTTCAAGTAGGCGACGTTTTTAGAATTTCTTGGAAATAAGTAGGAAACATGCCAGATATTAAAACAAAATTCGGAACTTCTACAGCGTTTACGTTAACTCTTGCTTCTCTTGCTACTTCAGCAACTGCGGCAAGAGAATCTACGAATGTAGACAATACTACTGATCTTTTTGTAGACGCATTAGTTCGTGTGCATGTGAAGCTACAGGCTGGCACGCCTGCGAGCGATAAAGCAGTTTATGTATTTGTTTACGGTTCTGAAGATGGAACAAATTACACCGATAATGCAACAGGAACGAACGCGGCGTTAACTATGCGTGATCCTAGCAATTTGCGACTAATTGGAATCATATCAACCCCTGACTCAGGCGGGCTCACGTACAAAAGTTCTCCAATGTCAGTCGCAAACGCATTCGGTGGAGTTATGCCGCGCAAGTGGGGAATCGTTGTTCGCAACTTCTCAGGAATTGCGCTAACAGCTACCGAAGGCGATCACGCTTACTCATTTACCGGGATTCAATTTCAGAGCGTTTAATTAATGCGTGCCTTTTCTCCCATTAACGCATATCTTGATCGGAAAAATCCATTAGCCCAAGGACTGTGGCTCGCCGCACCCTTGCAGGAAGATGGCGGACAATTTGCACAAAATCTAGCAAATCCTAACCAGCCCGGAAGATTCGTCAACCCAGGAAGCATTGCACAAGTTAATTCTCCTTTCGGAAAAGGCTTAAGTCTAACTCCTGGCGGAGTGGATACATACGTAAGCTTTCCCAATATTGTCTGGAAAGCTAATATGCCCGCCTCTATTAGCTATTGGGTAAATGGCAATGGGGGAGACAGTTCTTCATTTGGGATTACGCGCGGAGGCACTTCGGATAGATTTCAGGCGCATAATCCATTTAGCGGAACCTTGCATTGGGATTACGGGAATGTATTTGGATCTGGGCGACTAAGCATAAGTCACGCCAGCTATACAAATAAATGGACTCATTTCGTTTTAGTTTCTAGTGGTCCCGCGAATGCCTACATGCGTATTTACGCAAATGGCATTTTAGTTGCTTCTTCTGCCTCAAGCGGTGCGCCTAGTTTAGATACCACTGGGTTTTCGTTAGGTCAATGGGATACTCACCGGCTTACTGGTTTAATTTCAAACTTCTGCGTTTGGGAGCGTGCAATTACAGCGCAAGAAGTTCAACAACTTTACGTTGAGCCGTTTGCGTATGTTTCTAATGCGGATTTTAAGCGGTTAAGTATTTTAGCTGCGGGTGCTTCTTTAATCCCTGGCTTAACCCTTTCAGTTAGTGATACTCTCTTACTTAGTGATTCTCTTGCGATTTACCTAGATCCTCCAGCTGGGGAAATAACTGCAACTATTTCAGATACCTTGAGTATGGCTGATTCGCTAGCGTTGCTAACGGATTGCTTATTACAAGTTTCTGATACACTAGCGCTTAGTGTCAGTGTACAAGTTTTCTTGTCAACTGGCCCGAATTTAGAACTAGTTATTTCTGATACGCTAACTCTTTCAGATGCAATAACAATCGTACTAGGTTACGGACTTTCTGCTTCAGATACCCTTTCACTTTCAGTTCTTTTTGCTAATTCGCTAGGGATACCACTTAGTTTTACAGATTCGCTCAATGCTTGGGCAGATGGAGTTACTATGTCATTAAACCAAGGTTTTGCAGCTTCTGATACATTGTCAATGAATGACGCAATTGCTCTTTTGTTTACAGTTGCTCTCGAGTTTGACGATAGCCTTTCACTTTCAGATAATCTTTCGCTACTGTTTACGCACGGCCTTGTTGCATCGGATGCACTTTCGCTCTCAGTTTCTGTAGCAACTGGAAGAAGTTCATTCGGTACAATTTCCGATACTTTATCAATGTCAGTTGCAGTGCAAGTTTCGCTAGGAACGCAAGTAACCACTGCTTTAACGCTAAACGTAGCAGATACATTTACAATGGCAGATGCACTGACTACATTACGCCCGTACCCAATGCAAGATTACTTGCGCAGACGTTTGAATGACGTGAGTTTATAATGACAAAAGGCCAAATTCAAGAGCGAGCTTCCGCAGCATTGGAAGATGCTGGATTAGTGCATTTTACCCGTACGAATCTAAACGAGAGTTTCCAAGATGGTTACGAACTCGTTGTACTTCTTACCCAAAGTATCGAGAAGGTTGCACAGATAACAATTCCAATCGGTAGTCAAGTAATAGATATGACGACGCTGCTGCCGGACTATTATCGGCCCCTCGCGTTTTACTCACAAAATAACACTCGGTGGCTTTTCCCTAAAACATACAAAAAGGTGCAAGACAACGCGGTATTTTGGTCGAACAGTACGGGCAATGTACGTGAATGGGCGCCACTTGGTGAGAAACATATTCTGTTCTTCCCGTCGCCTACAGTAGCGCAAACCTTGCAAATATTTTACTCTGCAACGCCACCGGAACTCACAGATACACAATCCCCCGAGTTTTACGCAGATTGCCATAAAATGCTTGAGTTCTATATCTGCTCGGATATGCTTGAGCAAGATTTACGTTATACCGAAAGCACTAAGTACTTTCAAATGTTTATGGTAGAAATTGAAGAAGTTAGACTTCGCCTGAATCGTAGAAGCTTTTTAGCAAATCTTTTGGAGTTACAATGCCGATCCACAGTGACGCCTATCTCGAATCTTTAATATCTGACTTAGAAATAGATCTCTCGAAAAAGAGCAGGTCTATTTTTGGTCGTCTTGAGTTAGCAATTACCGCAGGTACAGGAGTTTACGCTTTACCCGACGGCGTAAACGAAATACTCGAAATCTCTTGGCAAGGGCGATATTTATCTTCTATGGAACTAGAAGATTATAACAGTAGCAGTTGGTACAAACCAAATAACTTGGCTAGCAGGAAACCGCGCCCCGACTTTTTTATGCTTGCGCGCTATGGTTACACAACTGTGCAATTTCACCCAATTCCGCATACTAGCTACGCGCTAACAAACGGCAATCTTCTTACTCGTGCAGGTTATAACGCAGCGATTGTAGTTTCTTGCTATCGCGTAGCTGACACAAGTAATGACGAATACCGACTTCGCACCCGTTTACTTCGCAGTGTTATTAAATATCGCGCGATGCAACGGGCTTACCTAAAAGCAGGAAAAGGGCAAGATATGGTCGCCGCTGATTTCTTCGAAAAGAAAGCTCAGTGGATTGAACAAGAGTTTGAGAATATACAAAATATGATCCCACGCTCCGTACTTAACGGAGAAGATGAGAATAGTCCTAATGGGCGTGGAAAAGTACCGCGTCCGACTTTACCAACTACGGGAAATTGGGCATACTAAATGGAACTAAGTAGAAAGAATTGGCCGTTAGGCTGGATTCCGAGCGATAACGCTATAGGCGGACGCAAGGATGGCCTGCTACGCATGGATAACTTGTACTTGGACGACCAAGGGATCGTAAAACTAGTTCCTGGCCTAACGCGTGTAAACTCTACCGCTTTGCCGGGAACTGTACATTCTATCTACTCCCAAACTTTCGGAGCGAAGAAGATACGTTTTGTAGGACTTTCCAATGGTTCTGTTAAAGTAGCTGAGACAGATTTTTCGATTACTACGGACATTATCACTGGTGGTAATCCTGAGATTGCTTCGTTTGCAACGATGTATGGGATGGTCTTTGCTTCTAGCGGTAAAAAGATAGTTAGCTATAACATAGAAAGTGCAAAACAAGTTGGGCTTAACAAGCCGACCGTTCCAGTCGTTACTGGCAATGTTGGGCCTAATTCTGTCGTTGTAGATAACTACAACGCTGCAACAATGGCGGCAGGTAGCGGAACTATTCTTTCTACTGGAACTGACATTTGGATTACTACAGCTAGCACAGTTGGAAAAGTTTTAGTTGCGCCTCAACAAGGCGATACTACCGTTTTAACTTCTGGTAGCGTTGGCGCGGCAACTGATCGCGTACAATTGCCTTTTACAGCAGCCGACTCTTCTAAGGTTATTTCCGTACTTCTTGAATTTCACATCGACGACTTAAACTACTATGTCAAGCAGTGGACAAATGTAGACACTGGTAACGGGTCGCCCTTCAATGTTGGCATAAATGCTATATCAGTGCTTTCTGCGTTGCGTGGGGAGTTTGATCGTGAAGGCTCAACTAGCGCACTTGGTTGGGAATCTATTACTGAAGTCATCCTCACGGTAGAAGTTACCGAAGTAATCGATGTAAACTTTCAACGAGTTACGATTCACGGAGGAAGTACGGGAACGCTAAGTGGGCCTTACCAGTACAAGTTAGTCTCCGTCTCGGAAATTAAAACGGCAGGGATTACAAACTATATCGCCACTTCGCCCGCTTCTGACGCAACGGACCCGATCTATACTCACAATAGTAGCGTAAACATTTACTTTCCGATTAACCA
>JGI1221J13441_10000517_pt1 | contig 17239 bp, 15 predicted proteins | sample LakVidmifraction_4_FD_13441 | JGI IMG/M metagenome (IMG submission 13441) | reverse complement strand
TTACAAGTTTCTGATACACTAGCGCTTAGTGTCAGTGTACAAGTTTTCTTGTCAACTGGCCCGAATTTAGAACTAGTTATTTCTGATACGCTAACTCTTTCAGATGCAATAACAATCGTACTAGGTTACGGACTTTCTGCTTCAGATACCCTTTCACTTTCAGTTCTTTTTGCTAATTCGCTAGGGATACCACTTAGTTTTACAGATTCGCTCAATGCTTGGGCAGATGGAGTTACTATGTCATTAAACCAAGGTTTTGCAGCTTCTGATACATTGTCAATGAATGACGCAATTGCTCTTTTGTTTACAGTTGCTCTCGAGTTTGACGATAGCCTTTCACTTTCAGATAATCTTTCGCTACTGTTTACGCACGGCCTTGTTGCATCGGATGCACTTTCGCTCTCAGTTTCTGTAGCAACTGGAAGAAGTTCATTCGGTACAATTTCCGATACTTTATCAATGTCAGTTGCAGTGCAAGTTTCGCTAGGAACGCAAGTAACCACTGCTTTAACGCTAAACGTAGCAGATACATTTACAATGGCAGATGCACTGACTACATTACGCCCGTACCCAATGCAAGATTACTTGCGCAGACGTTTGAATGACGTGAGTTTATAATGACAAAAGGCCAAATTCAAGAGCGAGCTTCCGCAGCATTGGAAGATGCTGGATTAGTGCATTTTACCCGTACGAATCTAAACGAGAGTTTCCAAGATGGTTACGAACTCGTTGTACTTCTTACCCAAAGTATCGAGAAGGTTGCACAGATAACAATTCCAATCGGTAGTCAAGTAATAGATATGACGACGCTGCTGCCGGACTATTATCGGCCCCTCGCGTTTTACTCACAAAATAACACTCGGTGGCTTTTCCCTAAAACATACAAAAAGGTGCAAGACAACGCGGTATTTTGGTCGAACAGTACGGGCAATGTACGTGAATGGGCGCCACTTGGTGAGAAACATATTCTGTTCTTCCCGTCGCCTACAGTAGCGCAAACCTTGCAAATATTTTACTCTGCAACGCCACCGGAACTCACAGATACACAATCCCCCGAGTTTTACGCAGATTGCCATAAAATGCTTGAGTTCTATATCTGCTCGGATATGCTTGAGCAAGATTTACGTTATACCGAAAGCACTAAGTACTTTCAAATGTTTATGGTAGAAATTGAAGAAGTTAGACTTCGCCTGAATCGTAGAAGCTTTTTAGCAAATCTTTTGGAGTTACAATGCCGATCCACAGTGACGCCTATCTCGAATCTTTAATATCTGACTTAGAAATAGATCTCTCGAAAAAGAGCAGGTCTATTTTTGGTCGTCTTGAGTTAGCAATTACCGCAGGTACAGGAGTTTACGCTTTACCCGACGGCGTAAACGAAATACTCGAAATCTCTTGGCAAGGGCGATATTTATCTTCTATGGAACTAGAAGATTATAACAGTAGCAGTTGGTACAAACCAAATAACTTGGCTAGCAGGAAACCGCGCCCCGACTTTTTTATGCTTGCGCGCTATGGTTACACAACTGTGCAATTTCACCCAATTCCGCATACTAGCTACGCGCTAACAAACGGCAATCTTCTTACTCGTGCAGGTTATAACGCAGCGATTGTAGTTTCTTGCTATCGCGTAGCTGACACAAGTAATGACGAATACCGACTTCGCACCCGTTTACTTCGCAGTGTTATTAAATATCGCGCGATGCAACGGGCTTACCTAAAAGCAGGAAAAGGGCAAGATATGGTCGCCGCTGATTTCTTCGAAAAGAAAGCTCAGTGGATTGAACAAGAGTTTGAGAATATACAAAATATGATCCCACGCTCCGTACTTAACGGAGAAGATGAGAATAGTCCTAATGGGCGTGGAAAAGTACCGCGTCCGACTTTACCAACTACGGGAAATTGGGCATACTAAATGGAACTAAGTAGAAAGAATTGGCCGTTAGGCTGGATTCCGAGCGATAACGCTATAGGCGGACGCAAGGATGGCCTGCTACGCATGGATAACTTGTACTTGGACGACCAAGGGATCGTAAAACTAGTTCCTGGCCTAACGCGTGTAAACTCTACCGCTTTGCCGGGAACTGTACATTCTATCTACTCCCAAACTTTCGGAGCGAAGAAGATACGTTTTGTAGGACTTTCCAATGGTTCTGTTAAAGTAGCTGAGACAGATTTTTCGATTACTACGGACATTATCACTGGTGGTAATCCTGAGATTGCTTCGTTTGCAACGATGTATGGGATGGTCTTTGCTTCTAGCGGTAAAAAGATAGTTAGCTATAACATAGAAAGTGCAAAACAAGTTGGGCTTAACAAGCCGACCGTTCCAGTCGTTACTGGCAATGTTGGGCCTAATTCTGTCGTTGTAGATAACTACAACGCTGCAACAATGGCGGCAGGTAGCGGAACTATTCTTTCTACTGGAACTGACATTTGGATTACTACAGCTAGCACAGTTGGAAAAGTTTTAGTTGCGCCTCAACAAGGCGATACTACCGTTTTAACTTCTGGTAGCGTTGGCGCGGCAACTGATCGCGTACAATTGCCTTTTACAGCAGCCGACTCTTCTAAGGTTATTTCCGTACTTCTTGAATTTCACATCGACGACTTAAACTACTATGTCAAGCAGTGGACAAATGTAGACACTGGTAACGGGTCGCCCTTCAATGTTGGCATAAATGCTATATCAGTGCTTTCTGCGTTGCGTGGGGAGTTTGATCGTGAAGGCTCAACTAGCGCACTTGGTTGGGAATCTATTACTGAAGTCATCCTCACGGTAGAAGTTACCGAAGTAATCGATGTAAACTTTCAACGAGTTACGATTCACGGAGGAAGTACGGGAACGCTAAGTGGGCCTTACCAGTACAAGTTAGTCTCCGTCTCGGAAATTAAAACGGCAGGGATTACAAACTATATCGCCACTTCGCCCGCTTCTGACGCAACGGACCCGATCTATACTCACAATAGTAGCGTAAACATTTACTTTCCGATTAACCACCCCGACGATTTTTTCGTTACAAAGTGGAGAATCTATCGGCGTAGCGCAGTAGCAACTTATGACATTAACCCAATTGACGAACCGCGTAGGCTTGACCAGTGGTACCAAATCGCCGAAGTAAGTATCGCATTGGGGCAATATGAAGATATTCTCTCTGACGCCGAAGCGATTGAAGATGGAAAGATTCTTGACGAAGAGCAACTTTCTATCGTAGACGTTGGGGAAGAAATAGTCTCAATGGTTGCGGGTGCCTCAAGAATGTGGTACTTGACTAGCACGCAAGTTATTCCGTCTAAGATCGAATGCCCGGATAGTTACAGCCCGTTCCAAGCTATGAAGCTTTCGGGTAATAGCGCAGGGATCAACTTATGGATAGTGAAGGCGCTGGATGGTAGTTTTTACGTTGGAACTACAGAAGATGTTTACCGAATTGTTGGCGAATTTGTAACTCTTGAAGATGGGACGCTTAGTGCGTCTATTTTCTCGTTAGGCATGGGCACAGGTTACCAACCGATTAGCCGTTCTTGCACATTTGCTGGCGGCAAGATTTACTATATCTCTGGAAATGGCCCAATAACGATTGACACGAGCAGCGTAGATTTGCTAATTGGCGACACTGAGTTGCTTTATCGTAAAACAGTGCGTCACGAATTCCCCTTCGTAAATCTCGTACCCAACGGTTTGGCCATTTATGCTGTGTGCGTAACTCGCAGCCAAGTTTGGTGGTCTTTGAATATGAGCGATGGAACTCGTCGCATCTTTGTTTATGACTTTAACAAGAAGTATTGGCACGTAAGAAACTTAGACCCAATCTCATTATTCGTAGAAGATGATGGAACTATACTAGGAGGCTTCGGTGGAGGATCTGGAAATTTTCTCAACGTGCTTGATTCTGGCACTGATCTTGCTGGAATTAACGGCCAAAACATCCACTTTAGGACCGTTTGCGATGACTTTGATGCGCCTAACCAAAGAAAAGATGTCTACACTTTGCGTATCTGGGCGAAAAGCGATGTTCCTGTTTCAGTGGAGATCTCAGTTAATGGCACTTCTTTTCTTAGCGTTGGTAGTTATACTTTTGGGACTGCTAACGGTGGCAGCGAGTACTTTATTGAGTTACCCTCGCAGCTAGGTAGCAAGAAAAATTGGGCAGTCCAGTTTAAGGCAAATAATGCTACTGCTTTCGAGTTGTACGGATATCAGTTTGAGTTCGATTCTCGCCCTCCGCAGCAAAACTATATGCGGATCGCGCCAACAAATCAAGGAAGTATTTCAAGAAAAAGGTGGATGACTTATGCAATCGTCATTGATTCTCTTGGTTCTGATTTTACTATTACCCCTTACGTTGATAACGTGGCTAGTGCTCCTGTCACGTTCTCATCGACAGAAAAGCTCACAGCAATTTACTATTTTCTGGCTGAAACCGTTGGAACTGATATATCAGCCGTTGTTAAAACAACCAACACAAACAATGTATTTGAATACTACGGGCCAAACCTTGAAGAGACCGTTTCTGAAAAGTTACCGCCACCCTCGAAATACTTTGTAATACCGAGTACAGACTATGGAAACCCTAATCGTAAACGTCACTCATCGTATAAATTCACGATTAACACTCGTGGTGCAATTGTGCGATTCACGCCCCGCATTGACGGAATCAACAAAACTCCGATTACGTTTTCAACTAGTGAGAAAAGAACGCAGCCGTTCTTCTTTACTACGGATAACATCGGAATCGACATTGGAGGCATTCTCGAATCAGTCGATGGCTTACCTTTCGAGTTCTACGGAGTTATCGTCCCACAGGATTTGGAGATATTTCCTCCGCAACTCAAAGAATTTAGAATCCCTGAAAGCAATTTCGGCATTCCTGCTCGTAAGCGTGTGCGAACACTTCCGCTCCGAATTAACACAAACGGTACCAATGTTACTTTTACTCCGATTGTTGACGGGATCACGCAAGCAGTTTCTGTCTTTAATACTACTGTCCCAACAACCGTATTTCACTACTTCTCCACTGACATCTTCGGAATTGACTTCGCTGGAGAATTTGTTGGCGAGGAATGGTTTGAGTTTTACGGTATGCTTAAACCCGAAGAAGTTGAAGTTCTCCCAGTTGGCAAGAAATTCGATCAAGTTGGCCCTGCCCAATTCGACCGTATTGGCAAACTGTTAGCTTTCCGCATCCGCGGCATTTTCTACGATACCACTGTTTCTGTAGTAGTTTACGTTGAGGACGTTATAGCGCATACATTCGTACTCGACACAATTGTAGGAGTTAGCAAAGTGTACGAGCAAATGCAAATGCCTAAAACTATCGCAGGAACGGCAATGCGCTTTGAAATTGGCCCATCTACTTTAGCATTCCATCGCTACTCAGTAGAAGTTCTTGTAAATTATTCTGGGATGCAAGGAGGTGGCAAGTGGATGACTCTAAAGTAGAAAGTGAATTACGCCAACTAAAATTAGATACTAAGCGTTTAAGAGAAGAGTTAGATGCCACTAAGCGTGGGCAAATAGATGCTAAAAAGCGTAGAATTGTAAATGCCTCAGCTTCGCAAGATCAAAACGACGTTGTAATTCGCGCGGAGTTATACCAATTTCTAAAAGATCCCCCTCGATTTCCTTCTTCAGGAATGAGTGTAGAACAAGCAGGAATGTGGGTTTGGGGACGTGCAAAGTTGGGCGGCGTGCAATCAGTAGCAACCGACGTTTTAGCGCATCCTTACGTAGTTAGACTCCCGGCAGGGTACAAGCTAATGTTCGAGCATTCGTTTGTTTCATGTAAAGTAAAACCAACTACTTCTACTTATGTTGTAGATTTTCTAGTTTCTACTGATGATGCTGCTACTTTCACGAGTATCTACCCTGCTGGAAATGCGAATAAGCTCAATATTGCAGTTTCAGCCAGAAGTGGAACGCAAGACACAGTAGCAACTTCTCAGTTCTTGACAAATACCTACTTTCGTGTAGATATCCTCGCAGCGGACGGCGTAGTTTCTGGGATTGAAATGATTATTCGTTGGAAAATGGAAAAAATATAATGACGCAACTTAGCCCAAAACTAATAGGAACCCCGTTTGGGGATGTCCTTTCTAGTTTAATGAACTCAGGAAATCCAACTATCTCCTACCGTCCTCGGGGGCCTAGAATAATTGAATACTCTGGTGCTTTGTATTCAATTTATTGGCAAGTATTAAACACAACAACGTATGGGCTCAGGGTGAGTAAATCTACGGATAACGGGCTTACTTGGGCTATTTTAGATGTATCTAATGAGCCTGCGTTAGATCTCCAAGCCGCCGGAGTTGTAACGAGTTCCTCTTTTATCCGCGATTCTAAAATTTACTTAGGCTTTGATTATGTCACTTTGTCTGGGGTGACTAGAACGTATACTGTTAGGATTTATAATTTTGACTGTGCAACTGAAACGTGGAGCGCTAGTTATATTACTGGCCCAACTGGTTCAGTAGCTTCTCTTACTCAGTCAATTTTTATTGATATGTGCCTAAGAACTAATAATGAGCTAATCCTTCTTTGGACTCCGGTTCCTAGTCCTGGCCCGGCTACTTCATATATTAATATTTACAACTTTACTTCCGCAACTTGGACCACTTCAGGAGGATCTGCTATCCAATTATTTACTGGAGCAGGCGGGCTTGGAACGAATCAAGGTGAATGTTTAATTTGGGACGGAACGTATATTCACATTTTTTCTACAACTGCGGATACTGGAATAACTGGGTACTCCTTAAATGCACGGTTACATATCACGATGAACAGCGCTAATACGTTAGGCACAGAACAAAATGTTTTAACTGCTGCAAACGTAGCTTGGATTTACCCTGTAATTGGTGCCCCAGACCCAAACACAAATGCGTACTACATTGCTTATAATCATCCTCTTGAACTTTGTATTCAAGGTGGAAAATTATTTGCAGCGCAAAGAGCAAGTGTAACTACTGCGTTCGATTCAACTAATCGCCAGTTAATAGCTTGGGTTTGTTCAACGGGTGTACAAGTTCCAACATTCTCAAGCGAAGCTATAAAAACCGGGGCTAACTATACCTTTTTACCTTCGCTCGTAGTAATTGGGGGATCGCTGTATTGTATCCACATTTATGATGCAACTGGATTTTTTGAAAATGGATCAGTTCAATTTACAGTTAGAAGTAATGCAGGAGCTTGGAGTACTTCAGTTGAATTTTATAATTGGGCGGCTAATACCCCTGCGGGATGGTATGGTGGGACTTCTTTGTTTGTACAAAATATATGTATAGTCCCAAATATGCTAAATGAGGCAAAGTTTTCCATAGCTGCAACTCTTCAATACGGGTTTACTACGTCAGTATGGTTTCTAAATGTAGATTTAGGTTGCCCGACTACAACTGTTTCAGAAAATGTTATGTACTAGAGCTAAGCTCTAAAGAAAGGAAATTATGCCGTTACCAGCTTTGCTATTACCATTGCTCATGTCAGGAGGTAGCCTACTTGGGGGATTGTTTAAGAATAAGCAACAACAAGAACAAAAGTCAAGTACAACTACTGACCAAAACTCTTTTACAGAAGCTCTCTCGCGTTACTTTTCAGAGAATTCTCAAAGTGGGCTTTCCCGACCCATTTACGACCAAATGCAGGGAAACTTGCGCGACACACTTCTTCAGAAGTACATGGATCGCACTGGTTCAGGGAATGTAGATGAGTTAGTTAACGAGAATTACCTGCAAGGCGCTCGTTCTCTAAATGTAGGAACTAATCGACTCAGGCAGAATATTGCTGAAACTTTTGCGAACCGTGGACTCTCTAATTCCGCCGCAAGTGCTGTTGCGCTTAATGGGGCAGAAAACCAACGAGTCAGCGGACTTGTAAATCTTAGCAGCCAAGTGCCAATGATGCGCGATCAAATGTTTAGCCAACGATTAGGCGAAGCTAGCCAGTACCTTTCTTCTCTACCCGTTGCAACTGCGACAGATCAAGTCGGGCAGCAAAGTGGGCAGCAGGCTAATACACAAAATACGCACACTACGGGAACTTCCAACACTACGGGAACTATTACTGGTGGGCAAGGTGGCGGAATTGGTGGCGGCATTCAAAGTCTTATTACCACACTGAGTGGATTATACGGGGATGGTGCGTTTGATCCTGACGGGGGAGCAGGTAGACGAAACTCTGGCGCTACTAGAAATTCAGGAAGTTCTGGAGGTTCGAGAGGTTTTATGAACCCAGTTAACTTTCAAGGACCAAATTGGAATCCAAACCTAAGATTTAACTTCGCTGGAGGAGGCCGATAATGGAGAACTTTGGAAATGCGGTAATGGATGCTTATTTCCGAGGCGTGCAAATGCGTACGCAACGTCAACAAGTTGAAAATAATAAAATTCAAGATCAAAACGAACTCAAGCTAAGACAGCAAGTCGCTGATGACCATGCAAAGCAGTTCAAAGACCAGCAAGCACAGCAAGAGCAGCACTTTAATAAGACGCACGCTTTACAGAAAGCGGCTAATGAGTTGCATAACTTTGAAGCAAAAGGACGGTTTGAACGAGATATAAACGATCAAGTTGCAGCAGGGCGAGGAACGCGTGAACCAATTCCTGGAATGATTGGGCAGGATAATTTCGTACCTTTCTCCACTCCACTTGAAATGGGGCAAGGAGCGGCAGCAGCGCAAGCACCAGTACTTGAAGCTCAAGCAAATAAAGCTATTTCAGTAGAAAATAACGCTGCGATTAACAGGCAAGAACTTGATAGTCAAAAAGCAGTTGAAGCACAAGCTTTGCAAGCTAAAAAAGAAGCAGGGTTAGACGCTAGAAATGCAGCAACTAATACTGCGCGTTTATTAGCCGCAAACTTAAAGATCTCGGCAGCTAAAACTAGAGGCGAAACTAAAGCCGGGTTAAATGAAGCAGGAGATTCTTATGCTACCTTAAAAGAAAACATAATGGATGGCCACATTACGAAAGAAGGGCTACGTACTTCTGGTTTTACAGGTGTAAAAGAACAAACAATTGCGTTAGAAGCTGCTAAAAATGGAGTACACATTCTCGATAGAGCGCAAGAAAAAGATTTAACAAATATAGGAGAATTTGCAAACATTTATAAGATTGCAGTTAAGCTTAATGAAGCTTATAAATCACTTGACTTACCAAAAGCGTATCTATACGAAAAAGAATTAGATGCTGCAAAAGGTAAACTAGCTGCTGCAATCGGAAACGAAAAAGGAGTACTTACCCAAAAAGATATTGAACGGCAAGAAGGCAATTTACCTACAAAAATGAAAGGGCTACTTGGTCAAAATGATGAAGCTCTAAAAAACCTGTTTGTATTTTACAAAACGAAACGGGATCTCGCTCTTCGCGCAGTTAGAGGAGACGAACAACGCGCGCGATTATACAAAACATTTCAACTAATGCCAGATCAAGATCCAAGTATGCCAACGAAGATCCCGAAGCAAGGAGCAAAGTAATGCAACAATTAGAAGTTCGTTCACTTCCTAACGGGAAAAGATATTGGGTAAACCCAGATACAGACGACGTAGTTAAAGAATATATCGAACCTGCCGCCCCTGCTTTACTAAAAGGAAGCATGGATAAGGTTGGCAAAGAAGTTGTAGAAACTTTTCAAGAAGCAAAAGCTGGCCCTGCTATTGCAGATTATTTAACTGAATCTCTTCCAGCGCTTGGGTCTACAATAGGCTTTGGGCTTGGGAATGCACCTGGGTTACTTGCTGGCTCAATGATAGGAACTGGGACAAAAGATCTAATTAAAAAGATGCAGGGAACCCTTGGCGAAAACGAAGTAATGAACAATGGGTTGTTAAAAGAAACAGTAACTAACTTAGGAATGGATGCACTTGGTTTTGGCGTTGGGAAAGTAGCTAGTGGAGTATTAAAATTAGGCAAAAATACAGGAAGTGTACTCGGTGGAACTCTAAAGGATAAAGTTTTGGGGAATGGCCCTGGCTTTAAGGAAAGACTTGCTGAAAAGTTCCGACCGATGGCTGAACGATACGCCGCTCGAAATACACGAATGTCCCCTGATGCAAAAGAGTTTGTAACGAGTAATATTGACTTTCCTGGACGGGTTGACGATTTAACTGGAGTAGGTTCTGCAGCGGATACCATAACAAATCTAATGCAGCCGCAAATGGTACAAAAGCTAAACCAAGAAAGAAACGATTATTTTCTAAAACAGTTCGATACCCTCCGCGATAAAAACTCGCCTCTCCGCGTAAATTTTAATGGGACTAAAAAAGCAACTGTAGACCCTTCAGTTAAAACGAATAGTTCTGCTGAAAATGCTGACGTAATACAAGCTAACTTAAAAGAGGGTTACAAAAAAACCAAGGGCGTAGCAGATACTCTTTGGAGTAGAACTAAAGCAATGGCGGGTTTTCACGAAGGAGTTGAAACTGTAACGAAAACAACTCCGGGGGGAGTTTCAAGTATATTAGATGAATATGGGAAACCTACGAAATTGGCAGATATTGTTGAAAAAACAAAACACGCTATTTCAGGCCCAATTAATATCTCCCGTTCTAAAAGAATCGCTACTACTATTCTAAATCAAGTAAAAGCTACCTACAACAACCCTTCGTCAGAAAAACTATACGCCATGTTTGACCCGGAAGGAAAGAAGTTTTTAGCTCAATTAGAAGGAATGGTTAGCGGCAAAGGAAAAGTCTCTTTTGGCGCTGCGCTAGATTTCAAACGAGAAATGGGAGAAAAAGGTTACAAAAATCTTATTGCGTCTGGTTGGGATGAGGGGCTTGCAAAAAAGCTAAACGGCACAATGAAAGATGAGATTCGTGCCTCGATTAAAGCTTGGGATTCTGAACTTAGTGAACAAACTCTAAAGAATTTCGATAGAGCGAATGCAGTTAGCCAAAAAATAGGTGAGAACTTCAAAGACATACGTGAACTAACTAGTGCAATGAAGAACCCACTTTCTGGCATTAGCGACTTGAAAGCCCTTCTAGGGGACCATGTAGCCGCTGCAAAGGCCATCAAAAGCTCATCAAACAAGCAAGAAACAAGAAGAGCCTTAGCTAGTGAATACTTAGGCAGTATGCGGGATAGAATGACGCAAGGCGGAAGTAACATAACCGATTTGAAAGTACTAGATGAGTTAGGGTCTCGTAATCCTGAAATGTTTAACTTACTAATCCCACCCGCTGATCGTGTAGTCGCTAAGAAATTATTCGGTGTAATTAAAGAGCTTACAGAAAAACCTACAATGCAAGGCCAGAACTACTTAACATTCAAAGAAGGGCAAGCTGGCATTTCTCTTGTTGGGGACTTCGTACAAACTTTAGTTGGGAATAAACAACCAATCGCAGCAGTTACAGGCTTTGGAGCAAAAGGAGGGGCAATCATACTAGGTGGAAAGCTATTCACTGAACGGATTGCACTAAATCCTCAAGTTGCACGTAATGCTATCGCACTTAGTAAACTTCCACCCGAATCGCCTAAAGCTATTACGTTAGCTAAAACGGTCTGGGGAGCGTTGCGTGGAGTTCAAGTAAAAGTTCAAACTGAGGGACGAGAATACCCTGCGGTTATAAACGATAATGGCAAACTTGAAGAAGTAAAGCCAACGGAGCCAAAAGAGCCAAAAGGGCCAACACTACCTTGGCTAGACCTGGAACCCCCACCCTACTAAAAGAAATAGGCCAAGTAGTTTCGAATTCTACTTGGCCTAAACTCAAACAATTTGCTCGTATTCAACTAAAAGTTCGCTATACTTCTTTTGCAAACTTTCAAGCTTTCCATTTAACACAATTAAAACTTCTGTTAGTGTCTTTCTTTCTGCAATGGACTTTGCTAGCTCTTCTCCTAATAGCGTAACTATATTTACTAATTCTAAGTTACTCTTTTCTTTAAGCAAAAGTTGTACAAACTCTGCATCTTGTGTATCTAAGTTTTCCATTTCTTCCTTTCTATTTCCCACCAAACTAACTAGTCTCGCCTAAAATAATATTTATTCCCTCCTGCGTTAATTCATACACCACTCTTGTATTCACTGCCCGAATCTTGACCATTTCAGAACTCTCCAACATAGTCATAATCATCTCAAATTGATCCATTGGAACTTCGCCCAGCATCATTTGTACGAGTTTGCTCCGTTCGATTTGATACTTAGGTTGCCCCGCGATTATTTTCAGAACAAGTGCAGTTTGGGCAGCTACGTTACTGCTTCCGGCTGCAAGAGTTACTGTCTTATAAGCTTGTTTTACTTCGATACACAACTTAATCGCTTCGAAAATTTCAGTAGGCCGGATCATCATCTCAAAATCTGCTCGTGCTGCTGCAAGTGCAATTGCAATCTTGAGTACGTGAGTTCCTAAACGCGAACTAAATCCAATCTTGTCACGAAACTGCTCATCTGGTAGCCCGTAGTACCAATCATTGTACATCTCTTTAGCTTCTTGAGTTACTTTAATTGGCCCTTTTAACATCTTCAAGCTTTTCAAATGAGTTATAAGCGGCGCGTAGGACATCTTGGCTTCTTCTAAATCAAGCAAAGACTTTCTATGCCTAGCGTTGTCTTGTTTAATAATAAACGTCCTACCGAGTAGCCCACCTTTAATCGCAGATTCGGTATACACTGAGCGAAACAAGTCACTATTAGACGCTGCTAAGAGCGAAACGCAGACTTGCTTCAGCTTGTGGTTCCCGCCGATTAAATTCACAGGATAGGTTTCATGGTAATCGTATAGATCAGTAAGAAGTGGGATCGTTGCAGGATCTTGCACAGCAAATGCGCTAAGTTCTTCTGTATACAAAAGTCCTGAAGCTCCACCAATTACGTTACCTTTTTCGTCTGACGTCGCGATTGACAATTCTTTAATAACTGCTTGTAACGATGCACGCCCATTTATAAACTTAGTGCAGGCTGCCTCCTGAATCAAACGCCCCGCAAAATTGCAGGGAGAAGCTTTTCTAGCTACGCCTGAGTCAGAGAAGATTATGATATACATATTTGGATAAATGGCCTTGTGCTGGTTCTTTATAAATACGTTAGATTTAAGTGTAGCAGATATTGTTGAAATAGCTGTCCATCTCCAAAATTCGTCGGGACTTTCGGCTTCTTGCGTATAGTCCATATAGTAACGAATAAAATTGAAGTTGGGGTCAGTCATCGCTGAGGACCAAAAGCGACGTTCTACGTGAAAGATCACGTTTCGGAAAGAACGGGCGTAGGTCTGTGATAATTTTTTCCTCTTCTTTATGGTCTAAATATTTGCAAAGATCGGCGATTGAGCCACCACCGTTGCGAAGTCGTTGGTAAAATAACTTCGTTGTATAATGTGCCTCTGCCCAACTTGCAAACCAAATAGAGTAATCTTTCCCGTGAAAGCGCGCATTTGCTAACGTCCGGTCTAAAATGTCTATTTTGTGTAACAAGTATGGGTTCTTTATCTTACGAATGGGCGGAATCGTAAATCGAATGCGGGTATTCCACACGCGATCAAAAAAGATATTCTTTGTCATTGTCCAGTATTTGTCCTTTTAGGGATAGAATGTGTTCGTATGCTACTTTTGCTGCTGGAAACTCAGTGCTTTCTTTGTACAACTCTTCCCAAAGGGAATCAAGCTCACGAATGTACTTTAAGCCCAGGGCAATTTGGATTGCAATGAGCATAAAGTAATTGTACTGCTCCACTTGTAACTGTAGCTTTAATTCCTCTGGGTTAAGAATCTTACCACGTTTCATTTCTTCAGGCATCCGTTGCTTCCTTCGCTTTTTTAATTACTTCGTCTAGCAGTATTAAAACGTCTTTATGCGTGCGATGGTATTCATCATTCCATTGCGTAATCTCTAACGCAATACCTGTACGCTCTATTATCGCTTCTCTGCAAAGACTAAAAACTGCTTTTTCTAAATTATTTGTATACCCTTCTTCCCCGCCAGCAACACGTCGAATAGCTCCTCTAAGACAATAACATACAAACCCTTCTTTTTCTACTGCATCCCAGCATTTGCCCCAATGCTTTGGATCTTGAAGCAACTCTTTTGTTCGTACTGCAAGTTCATATACGGTCATTCTATCCTCTTTTCACTTTCTTCATATTCAACCAGTTTTCGTCGGACCACTTTACTTCGGCAGGGATAACTAGTTCAAAATCCCGCTTAAAGCTACCTTCTTTGAAAGAAATCGGGCGCTCCATATGCTTCTGAAAACAATCTAGTAGCTTTTCTTTGTCCTCCACAGGGACTTCCATAAGCAACGAATCATGCTTTTCTAACAGAAACTGTACACTTGGCACATCTGCTAAAACTAACGGCATTGTAAACTTTACGTGATCCGAAACGGTTGCCTGCGGAATAAAGCTATATGCCTCTTTATACAAAGCATCACATTTACGCCCAAAGAACTGGTGATGCCGTCCGTGCGGAGAAGTTAGAGTTCGCGTATTATCTACGTATTGTCTAACGAACATATGGAAGATGCCTCGAATTTTTGGAGCTTTCTCGTGAAAACTATCCAGAATCTGCTGGCAAAGATTAACTGGTTTGTGAATCATGGAAGAAAGACGATATGCGCCCATGTCATAATTTCCAGCATGTCTTGGTCTTTTGCCATAAATCTCGCGTTCATAAGAAGTTATCGCCTCGAATGCGTGCCCCGTCGTCCATGTAGCAGTAAGTTTGTGAATGTCAATTTTGTCCATTGCCTCCAATGTTTCGAAATCAGAGGAAAGCACGCATACCACGCGAGCCTCAGCTGCTCCTCCGTCTCCTTCAACGAATATATATCCGGGTGTGGGTACGAAAATCGAAGATATATCCGAGCCGAAAACTTCTCCTTCAAATTCTTCTGCTTCAAACGGACGTTTAGGGATAACTTGCAAAGATCCTCCGAATGACGCGTATTCAACTTTGCCATTCTTTGTCGTAAAAAAGTAGGAATCTTCATGCGTTGTCTGCGATGTTCTACCGCTTTTCGTACCATTTAATTTTGTACTCGCTCTCATTCTTCCGTCGGGATGCTCTGCGTAATGTAAATAACTAAGAATTTTCTGAAGCTTACGCACGATAATTATGCGTTTCAACAGAACTTTCACACTTTCTTTCTTGACCTTGTTAATGTATAGTTCTTCTAGTGCCTCTTTTCCTGTATCTAGGCTTCTTTCTCCTGAATCGTTAGCTTTCTTCCAAATTTTCGGGCATTCGAGATACTCGTACACAAACTCTGCAACCTGCTTGGGTGAGTTTATATTGAGTTTTTGCCCGTAAGCATCTTCTACTGCAAACTTGTGCCGATCAAGCGAATCTTCGTACTTAATAACAAGCTTCGACCGCTGCTGTGCGTCAATGAGTATCCCACGATTATCGCTTTGCCTGTAAATGTGGAATAGCCTGTTCTCCCAATAGTTGCTGTTATAGAACTTAGTAACGCCAAGCTCTTCTAAATCAACTAATTGCCCTTTATGTACTTGCCAAGTACTCAAGCAATCCTTAGCGTTGTAAAGATATAACTGTTCTTTCCTATCGTAAGTTGGCGAGTAGTCATGCCCTTCATCTTTGTGATACGGAATCTCGGTATAAATGCTTTGCAGAATGGAGAGACGAACATTAAACTCAGGATAAATACACCTTGCTGCCAAACTTGTATCTCCAACCACATTTTCCACTCGAAAGCCCCATTTCTCCAAGTAGTGAAGATCGTACTTAATATTTTGGTTAACCTTAGGCATTGGGTGTTGAAGGATATCGCTAATTTGTCGCCATACGGAGACACGATCTGCAATGGTAGGATAATCAAAAAGAGGTACGCTAACTGCTTCGTGTCCGTTTGTACAAAATCCGATACAGGTAATGTAACCGCGCCAAGTTTCAATATCAAATACCAAAAACTCGCCTTTTTTGCCGCGATCCCAATAGCGTTTAAGCTCATTTGCATTTTTTGTGTACCAAAGTAGTCCTCTACTCTTATGCTCAAAGTTATTCTTGCTTTTTTGCACAGCGCGAGCGTAGTCAAAATTCACTAGTGGCTCTTCGTGTGTTCGTTGCCAAACTTGTCTTGGGTGAAGCGTGGGAATAACTTTAATCGTTGCAGGCAATTTTAGCCTCGGATCTAACTTTAAGATGGACCCGCGATAATTATCTATTCCCTTGAGATCACACAAAACATTTAACGAGTGCTCGCCTAGTGCAAGAATTGCATTTGGCTGAACCATCGCTAGTTCTGCTTTTAGCGTTCGGATGTAATCTACTTCGTCCATAATGGTGCGAAGCTCTTTTTCTCGCTCGTTTTTCTTTTGCTTGAAAAAGCCATCTCGGCATGTTTTAATAATTTGCGTTTTATAGCAATCATCTAACTTAACCCCGACTTGTTTTAGCCCATATGCAACTGAGTTCCCAACTTTCCCAACCAGAGCTTGTTTTGAATTCATCTCGTCTGGATTGGGAAAGTCAGAAACAATAACAAGTTTTGAATCACTAGGACCATTACCTGCTACGTCAAACATTAGTCGTTAGCCTTGCTTGTCGAACCCACCCTCGCGTTTACAGAATCGTGAAGTTGCTGATAGTCAGGTTCCCAACCGTTAAGCATAGTTGCCTTTTCATGCCTCTCAGAAAGTGCCTGTAAGAAAACTAAGTAGTTAATACAGTCAGAAATTCGGGAATAGCCGCTAGCAGGCAAATGGCCTGCCTGCTTAATTCTCTTTTGAATTGCACCTATGTGCTTCATCATTAGCGTAACACATACTGTTTCGGGCGAAAGTCCTAAAGGCTCTGCGAGCGCTTGAAAATTTCCAATGCAATCTGCGGTCGGAGCATAATTTCCTTGCTTTTCTTGCAACAAATATTTCGCTGCACTTACTACTTCGTCAAAATGCTTACTAAGCTCTTCTTTTGTCATGTTATATTCTCTCTTTCACTAAATTGTGTAATAATTGTCCAGGAGTTATGCGTTGGTTCCATGCCTTAATTACAAACTCTTTGACTTTTGAATCCGCATACTCAATATTTGGCGGAGAAAACCTTTCGATCTTCGCCCGGCAACCAGTACATTCTACCGTACCAACTATTTGCGCGCTAACGGTACGGTTATTTGTTATTCTCGCTTTTGCCCCGCAAAATGGGCAGCGTTTTGTTAAAACTTTTGGCATATTTCCCCCAGATTAAATTGGGGCTGGCGATTAAACCAACCCCGTTGCGAATAAACTACTCTACGAAAGAAACGCCATTAGTTGTGGCGGGCAGGAAATTCTTGCAGCGAGCTTGTGG
>JGI1221J13441_10000516_pt1 | contig 17243 bp, 17 predicted proteins | sample LakVidmifraction_4_FD_13441 | JGI IMG/M metagenome (IMG submission 13441) | reverse complement strand
TAATAACCTGCACCTTCAAAAGTCTCTGTTTGACCAGCATCATTTTGAAAATTACCAAAGAAGAAATAACCATTGGATTCGTATTCAATATCAAAAATATTATTGACTAAACCTGTAAACACTACCGACTTAAATAAGGGGGCATTTTTCCACTCGTAAACAATGTTCAAATCGTTAGTAAAAAACCCATCTAGCAGTGAAACTTCACTATCGATATTACCCATATACTGTTCTCCTACATATTTAGAAATCAAGCTAATTTGAAAGATTTCATTAGGGTGAAATATCAACTGATTAGCTCCTATAATTTCTGGAGAATAGGAAATATTAGTTTCACCAAGGTTTTGAACTTCACCACCTAAATTCGCTCTGAAATCAATGTTTTTATTCCGGCTCAAGGTCAAATTAGGCCTAAGAGAAAATAATCTCGACACTTTTATATCAGCATCAATTTCTAAGCCTAACCGGTAACTTTCGCCACTTGTCTCCCTTATAGGCGCACCCACATCATCCAAAGCACCTGTCAAAACCATTTGGTCTTGGTAATACATATAGTATAAATTAGTATTGACCGAAGACTTTCCTAAATCGAGTCTCCAACCCAATTCAAAATCGTCGAGAATCTCTGGATTGGTGATGCCGTTTTCAAAATCTCTACGTCTCGGTTCTCTTTGAGCTTTACCATAAGAGGCATAGAGTTGTTGATCTTCATTAACTTGAAAGGTAGCTCCTGCTTTTGGGTTGAAAAAATTAAAGTTTTCATCCACCAAAAGATTAACCTTATCCGATGTCAACCCCCTGGTCGTATAGTTCACAAACCTTCCTTGTAGATCACCAAAAAAACTCAATTGATCATTCAGCCTCCATGTGGCCTTTGTAAAGGCTGTAAATTCTTGCTTGGTTCCAGTCCCGAAATAATAGTTGTCTCGGATTTCTGAATTTCCAGCGAACCTAGACCAAATCACTTCTCCAAAATGATCATTGGTGTAATAGCTATAAAATAATCCAGACGTAAAATCAAGTTGGTTATCTGTATAATTTATCGTGCCGTTTACCACATAATAATCGTTATCCAACCAACGTCTGCGAATCAAATCTGAATTTTCTATGGTTTCCCCACCTATTTGCACTGGTCCAATCTCATGAAAAGGTAAATTTGCATTTTCCTTGTACTGTTCAAAATAACCACGACCATAAGTATAGTTTAAACTAAGGTTACTAGTCCAATTTTGATTTAATTTTTGATTCCAGTGTAATTGATAGTGGTCTTGCTTATAATTATCCACTTCATTATCGTAAAACTGTCTATTTCCATTTTCATCAGTATACATTCCTGAAGGATTGAAGGTTCTGTCGGTTTCCAAGGTTTCTTTGTCTATACCATACCAAGCTTGGTAAGTAATATTATTACCTCCAAAGGCAAGAGCCTTGATATAGGTCCCTCCATCTTGGAAAGTCCCCTGCAAGAAGTAGGACTTTAGATCAGAGGAAGCTCTATCTATATAACCATCTGATTTAATTTGAGATAAACGGCCAGAGAATGTAAACTTGTCTTCCAAAAGTCCCGTTCCAAATTCGATCGTATGTCTTCTGGTATTAAACGATCCAACAGAACTGCTAATCTCCGCACTTGCTTCGTCATCTTTGGCTTCCGTAAGGATATTAAGACTGGCTCCAAAAGCTCCAGAACCGTTGGTGGAAGTTCCTACACCTCTCTGCAATTGAATGTTTTCTGTAGAGGAGGCAAAATCAGATAAGTTGACCCAAAAGGAACCTTGACTTTCCTGATCGTTAAAAGGAATCCCGTTTAAGGTCACATTTACCCTAGACGCATCACTTCCTCTCACTCTTATAGACGTATAGCCTATACCATTACCTGCATCGGTAGTAGAAACCACAGAAGGAAGCACATTAAGTAAAACAGGAATATCCTGCCCAAGATTTCGGCTTTCAATATCTTTTTTAGTAAAATTGGAGTGAGTGATAGGCGAGTCTGCATCTACTCTAAAGGCTTTTACTAAAACCTCATCAAGAGACTCCTCGGTCTTGGCCATATCCACATCCAAGGTTTGGTTAGACATCAACTGCAGTTTAACTTCTCGGCGATTTCCATAGGCAAATACTAAGGTGTAGTTGCCTTTTTCTAAACTTAGTTGATAATCACCATTCTCATCGGTGACAGTGCCGTAGTTTGTAGATTTAGCATACACACTTACATCTTTAAGCGGTTTGCCATTTTCAGTAACTTGTCCTTCTACAGTGTAGTTTTGTGAGAAGGATTGCCAACCCCAAAGGATCGAGCATAGTAGAAATAATTTGGTTTTCATTCGTAAAGTGATTCACGAATAAAAGGGGCAATTATTCAAAATTGGACATTAAAAAACCTGATGACCACTCTGGCATCAGGAGTACTAAGCAATGTATGACAATTATAGTTGTCATTTTCCCTTGGCAACATTACTTGCCCAGGTTCATTGGGTATGATCTCAGTCTTGCTAATGCAAAACACCCCTTTGAGATATGGTGCAAACTTATAGAAATAATTTGGAATTGACTTCAAAAAATAATCCTTATTTTAAGGGTTCAATTTCGAATCTAAAATCTCAAATTAGTGCTAGTAAAGACTAGATTTTAAGAGTTATTACTTATTTATTCAAATATAAAATTACACGCTTTAGCCATTTAGAAATTAGCAATAAAACAATGACCCCTAATAATTTTAGATTGTTTTTCTGTATTTTTGAGAGTACGTATACTATTTTATTATGACTGTATTTACTATAAATTTTAAACTTTAAGCCATGCAAAACAACGAACGCGCAGAAAAGTTCAGACAGATCGTAAAAAATAAATACTTAATTTACACTGGTTTATTTTTGAATCTGCCTAATAAAAACTTGGCTTACACGGGAATTTTTATTCCACTTCTTCATAAACTTAGTAGAGAAGGTTACCAAAAAGATGCGGAACCCAAGGAAGGAAGGAACAATCCTGAATCTGTGATGACTGCGCTTTACGAAAATGAAACCTATAAAAACCACTTCCGAAAAAATGGTAATCAGAGCTTTGTTTGGAAACATCAACGCAAGCCGAAATTCAGCTTAAGTTAAAGCTCTGGCTTTTGGCGATTGGCTTTCTTTTCTGAATGTTTTTTCTTTTTCTGAAGGCGTTTAAGTTTGGCAGATCGTGAAGGTTTCGTTTTAATACGCTTTTTTTTCTTCTGAAGAGCTTTCTTGACTAAATCCTCAAAATTTAAAATTGCTATTTTCTTATTTTGATGTTGGCTTCGGGTTTTAGAAACGTTTAATTTGAGGAGCCCTTCAGAATTGATTTTAGAAGCAAGCCGTTGTTGCAAATGGTCTTTTTGTGATGCTGAAAAGACTCCAGACTTCAGAAGATCCCAAATCAAGATCACCTTGGTTTCTGTCTTGTTAACATGTTGACCTCCAGGTCCGCCACTTAAAGCAAATTGAAATTCTAACTCTCTCAGCAGTGCCTCTTTGCTATACATTTTTTTCGGGTTGGTGTCCGGGTTTAAGCAAATCTAAAACTGTTTTTACAGGATTAAAAGTATGAGCAGGAACTTCTACAAATACAGTATTCCAGAAAGCCATACCACCATTCCATAAGCCTGGTAATTCCAATCCTTTTATGGACTCGCCGCCCACAAATTTATTTGCGACAAAGCCTTTATTAGTATCGACGAAATCTTGTAAATTAAAGGTTTCACCTTTATAGTTTTTCAAACTACAAACAATATCCACAGGGTTAAAATGGGTAGAGGCTTCCATTTTTTCTTTTTGGTCAGGTTGAGATAAATTTATTTGGGATTTTTCTACAATTTGGGGAGAAACACTGTTATCTTCATTTCTTATCCAAAACGGCCCACCTCCTGGTGCTCCTTCATTAATCACCATTCCACATACTCGTATAGGCCTGTTGAGATAATAAAAAACATCTTCTTTTGTTTGGAGTTCAACATGAATATTCAACTGATGTCTTAAGAAAGCTTTTGCTTCTTTGAGTATAGTTTTAGCACAGGCTTCTTTTTCTAAGGCTTTCAAATAGCCAAAAGCCTTGTTCTGAAGCTGAATGAGTTTCCCTGCAAGAATAGATTTATATTTATGTGTAGGTTTACTTTTTTCGTCCTCAGAGTCTTGATGAGCAACATTATCTATATTTTTGATAAACACCAGATCTCCTTCCAATGCATTCAAATTCTGGATTAAAGCTCCATGCCCTGCAGGTCTAAATAAAATATGGCCCTCATCATCTCTGTAAAGATCCCCGTTATTATCTAAACAAACAGTATCTGTAGAAGGATGTTGGAAAGAAAACTCTACGTTGAAGTTAACTCCCGTTGCTTCTTCTATTTTAGGCTTGACCTCCTTAAGTTTTTCTTGAAACTTATCCAAATGATCTTTAGAAATAGTAAAATGCACTTTTGCTTCTTTATCCTTCACGACATACCTAGCCGCTTCAAAGAGATGCTCTTGAAAAGCTGTTAGTTTTTCTTCAGTATACTTATGAAATGGGATAAGTCCTTTAGGCAAGTCTGCCATATGAAAACCTTCAGAAGCCAGCATTTGTTTTGTAAACCTCAAAGCTTTATCCCCTTGGGGTAGTATATCAAAATCTATACCTTTTCCCTTTAAGGCAAATTTTAAGTCCTCATAAAATGGGAGATGTTCGATAGCATCAAAGAAACTGACTAAATCTTTGTATTTTGTTTGATCAACAAAGGTTTCAAAGTCTATCTGTGAGGCTGGATATTCTTCCATAAACTGGTGGAGTATTCTAAACATCCTAGAGGCAGCTCCACTAGCAGGCACAAATTTGATGGCCGCTAACTTGGATTTTTGGTAAATAGTTATCAACTCGTCTTCTTCCTGAGGATCAAGAATGATGATACCATCATTTAGAGTTGCTGGCTTTACGACTTCTAAATTGGGGAATCCCCTCTTTAAATAGTTAATGTCTTTTTCTATCTTTTCTATAGAAAGATGGTGGTTTTCGATGTGAAGAAGGTCTTTAGGATGAAACTTCATGAATTAATAATTAAAGCGTTTTAATAATAGATGTGGATAGGTGTAAACGTTGCTTCAAATCTCCCTTTAAAATAGTATAAGGTATATTTCTTTGGATGAGCTCTCGTTCAAAGATCGTAAACATAGACTTTCTCTGGTTAGGTTTATCGCGTAAATCATCTTCTACCCAAGGAGTGTCTATATAAGTTAAGAAGTAATGAGCATAATGACACTCTTCTGCACATTGCTCTAAAATTTTATTCTGAAAGTTTTCGTAGTAGGCTTTGGCATAGACTAAAGTTTGCAAAACATTGGTATCGCAGAACACGTATTGCTTTGCATTTTGAGCTCTAAAATTTTCAGATTGTAGTTGCCCTTTAGCAATAGGAATGAGGTCTTCAGGTTCACAAATCTCTGCAGAAGTATTGTATTTGTCTTGTAAATAATCCCTTGCAAATTCTGGCACCCACTCCGTATTATACTTAGAGGCTAAAGCTCTAGCAAGTGAAGTTTTGCCTGTAGATTCTGGTCCATAAAGGACTATTTTAGTAAGCTCGTCTTCGGCTTGTCTAAGTTCTTTTTCCATGCTATAAATCCATAAACGGCAATAATAGTAAAAAGTATATATTGAAAGGAGGTAAAAGTAAGACCTTTGTAATAATATAATGGAACTGAGATAAGATCTCCTATGACCCAATAGATCCAATTCTCCAATCTTTTTTTGGCCATTAACCACATCCCCACAAAAAATATTCCTGTGGTGATCACATCCATATACGTTACCCAACCGTCCCATTTTTCGAATACTTCATAAACGATACAGACGAAAACTGCAGTTGCTATAAATATAAAAATAGATTGCTGGTTTTCTCTTCTTGTCGCCTTTTTAATAGGAATGAAATGAGAATCATCTACCTTTTGAGTCCATACATACCAGCCATAAATACTCATGAGGAAGTAGTAGGCGTTTATCATCATATCACCGAGCAAATTATACTCATAAAGGATGTACACAAAGATGAGTGTACTTACAATACCGGTGGGGAATACGAGAATGTTATCCTTTTTTGAAAACAAAACACTTAGAAGCCCAAAAATAATAGCGATAATTTCAAGGACCAAAAAGTGTGTTGGCGTGTCTTGGTATTCTGAAAATAACCAATCTAATAATAGATCCACATTCAAATTTTTAAACTATAAAACCACAAACTTAAGGTTATTATTAAAATAAGGATGAGAAGCCATACATTCAATTTAAATCAGAAATGAGGCGTGTAGCCACTTCTATCCGACTTTACTAGTTTCATATATAACAAGCCTCGATCCATGGCTTCAAAAGCAGTTTTTACCTCCTTCTGAAGAACGTCCATCACATGATCATACTCTCCATAGACTTGAGTACTCAGCGGATTCTCGATCACAGTTAAGTCTGAAGCTCGCAAAGCTTTTATTAAGTCTATAATGACAGGTTCAAAATCATCTTGGATGGGGGTGAGGGTTAATTCTACTGATATTTTCATAGCTCCTTTTTAATGCGCAAGTTTACTACTATTTAAAATAAAAAAGGTCAACATCGCTGTTGACCTCTAAAATACGTTCTCAGATTTTAGTTTAATCTGCCAAGATACTTCTAGAAATTACGATTTTTTGTATTTCTGAAGTGCCTTCATAAATCTGTGTGATTTTGGCATCTCTCATCATGCGCTCAACGTGGTATTCTCTTACATATCCATTTCCTCCATGGACTTGAACGGCTTCTACAGTAACATCCATTGCCACTTGCGAAGCGTAAAGTTTTGCCATAGCTCCAGAAAGATCGTAATTAAGACCATTGTCCTTATCCCAAGCTGCTTTCATCACCATATGGCGAGCTGCTTCAATACTAGTATGCATATCTGCAAGTTTGAAAGCGATAGCCTGATGATTCATGATTTCAGTTCCAAATGCTTTTCTTATTTTAGAATAGTCTTTAGCTAGTTCATAAGCTCCAGCAGCAATACCAAGGGCTTGAGCTGCAATACCAATTCTTCCACCGGCTAGGGTTTTCATAGCGAATTTGAAACCAAATCCATCTTCTCCTATTCTGTTTTCTTTAGGCACTTTCACATCGTTGAAAGTCAAAGAGTGCGTATCGCTTCCACGAATGCCCATTTTCCGCTCTTTAGGTCCAACGACAAAGCCTTCCATGTTTTTTTCCATGATGAAAGCATTAATACCTTTGTGTTTTTTGTCTTTATCGGTATGAGCAATCACAAGGTAAACGTCTGCAGAGTTACCATTGGTGATCCAGTTTTTAGTCCCGTTGATCACATAGTGGTCCCCCTTATCGATGGCTGTAGTTTTTTGAGACGTTGCATCACTGCCAGCTTCTGGCTCACTTAAACAAAAAGCACCAATTTTCTCACCAGTAGTCAACTTAGAAAGGTATTTTTTCTTTTGTTCTTCTGTACCGTAGGTATCTAAACCCCAACATACCAAAGAATTATTCACTGAAACGACAACCGATGCAGAAGCATCTATTTTGGAAAGTTCTTCCATCGCTAAGACATAAGAAACGGTATCCATTCCTCCTCCGCCATAATCTGGTGAAGCCATCATGCCCATAAACCCAAGCTCACCAAGTTTTTTAATTTGCTCCGTTGGAAATTCTTGATTTTCGTCACGTTCTATAACTCCCGGCTTCAATTCATTATTAGCAAAATCTCGCGCTGCCTGGCGAATCATCTCATGCTCTTCTGATAATTTAAAATCCATATAGTAACTGTTTCAGTTTTATTAAAAATGTGCTACAAATATAGGATTTACCCGCATATTTTTCAATATAACCAATCAAAATTTAAGATTTGTGTAAAATATGTAAGCCTTGGAAGTCTCTTTCAAGTTTCTACCTGAAACTCAGTTTCTTTGTCTGCTTTATTCTAATTTTGATGTCAATTCTAGAAGTATGAAAAGCTATTCTGTTATCGGAGTAATGTCTGGCACCTCGCTCGATGGTCTGGATCTTGCGCATTGTCAATTCTCTTTCGATACCAATACGTGGACTTTTGAAATTAAGGCGGCTATCACCTACTCTTATTCTTCAGTTTGGGTAAACAAGTTGCAAAAGGCCCACCAGCAATCTATGGAGAGTCTAAACTTGTTGGATGAAGATTACACCATCCTACTCGCAGATTACATCGGTCGATTCTTGAGAGAACATCAGTTACCTCCTATCGATTTTATAGCTTCTCACGGACATACTGTTTTACATCAACCTGAACGCCAGCTCACCTATCAAATTGGTAATCTACCAAAACTAGCGAAGCTAACGGGTCATAAAGTTATTTGCGATTTCAGACTTGAAGATGTGGCTTTAGGAGGCCAAGGAGCTCCACTTGTCCCTCTAGGCGATCGACTGTTATTCGGAGATTATGAGGCCTGTATTAACCTAGGAGGCTTTGCAAATATTTCTTTTGAAAGAGACGACAAGCGCATTGCTTACGACATCTGCCCTGTGAATAAAGTCTTGAATCCCTATGCTAAGACCTTAGGGGTGGAATTTGACGAAGGAGGTCAAATCGCCAAGGCTTCAACTCCGAATAAAAACCTTCTTTTAAAGCTCGATTCACTCAAGTATTACTCCGAGAAAGCCCCAAAATCTTTAGGCATCGAATGGTTGGAAGCTTATTTTTTTCCGCTTTTAGAATCATCGGGATTATCTTCAGAAGAAATTATGGCCACCTGCACACATCACTTCGCCAAAAAGATTGCAAACTCCATACACAATAGCTCTCGAGTACTTTTTACGGGCGGTGGTGCTTTAAATTCCTATGTATTAGAACTCATCGCTTCGCAAACTCAAGCCCAGTTAATTCTCCCGGAAGCTAAAATTATTCATTACAAAGAAGCTCTCATTTTTGCTTTATTGGGAGTCTTAAGAGACCGTGATGAAACCAATGTGTTGGCCTCCGTCACTGGAGCTTCACAGGACCATTCTGCAGGATTTATCTATTTGCCTTAATATATAATTTGGAATTTTTGAACCTTTCTCTAAACAGAGCTTTTACGAATCTCTATATTTGTTCTCAAAGAATTAAAATCTGAATTGTTTCCTATGAAAGAATTACTGACTAAATATGAAGATAAAGCTCCAGAAATTGTTTTTCACTGGAGAGATTCAGAAACTGAAGCTGAAGGCTGGACGGTTATCAACTCCTTAAGAGGAGGCGCCGCTGGCGGAGGGACACGGATGCGTGAAGGCTTAAATGAAAATGAAGTCTTATCTCTGGCTAAAACCATGGAAATAAAATTTACGGTTTCAGGTCCAGACATTGGTGGAGCCAAATCGGGAATTAATTTTGATCCTAAAGATCCCAGAAAACAGGGAGTTTTAGAACGCTGGTACAAAGCAGTTTCGCCATTATTAAAAAGCTATTACGGCACAGGTGGTGACTTGAATGTCGATGAAATTCACGAAGTGATTCCTATCACGGAGAGCTGTGGCGTTTGGCATCCACAGGAAGGTGTTTTTAATGGACACTTCCATCCTACCGAAGCCGATAAGATTAATAGGATTGGGCAATTACGCCATGGGGTCATTAAGGTGATCGAAAATACCGATTATAGCCCAGATATATCCCGCAAATATACCATCGCAGATATGTGTACCGGTTTTGGAGTTGCAGAGTCGGTGAAGCATTATTACAATATTTATGGAGGGGATGTCAAAGGGAAAACAGCCATTATCCAAGGCTTTGGTAATGTAGGTTCGGCAGCTGCTTTTTATCTGTCCAAAATGGGAGCTAAAATCATTGGGATTCTAGATAGAGATGGAGGCCTTATTAACAAAGATGGATATAGCTATGAGGACATCAAAGATTTGTTTCTAGCTAAAGAAGGAAATACGCTACAGAGTAAAGATCTTATTCCTTTTGAAGAGGCTAACGAAGCTTTTTGGTCGCTTGGCGCCGATATTTTCGCCCCTTGTGCTGCCTCTCGATTGGTCCAGAAAGACCAAATCGATAGCTTGGTAGAGCATGGCTTGGAAGTTATTTCATGTGGAGCAAATGTGCCGTTCGCCGATAAAGAAATCTTCTTTGGCCCTATTATGGAATATGCCGACCAGAAAGCGAGTGTTATTCCAGATTTTATCGCCAATTGTGGAATGGCTCGTGTCTTTGCTTACTTTATGGAGCGCAAAGTGTTAATGACCGACGAAGCTATTTTCAATGATATTTCTATCACACTCAAAAATGCTATTCAACGCACTTTTGAACAAAATAATGACAAAAAATACATCAGTAGTCATGCTTTTGAAATTGCCTTAAAACAGTTGATTTAAGCTTATAAATAGTTTTTGAGTGATAAAATTTATTGTTTACTTTAGCGTTATCTATATCATTAACAACCTATAACCCATGCTTATAACATTTGCTCAACAAACCCCTGATGTTGCAGAGGAACTTGTAGAAGAAAAAACCTTATCCATCATCGATTTAATCTTTAGTGGAGGCCCTGGAGGAACTATTATTATATTGATTTTGGCAGTTCTTCTGTTTTTTGCCATTTACATTTATTTTGAACGCATTTTTGCGATCAACGCAGCTTCGAAGACCGATAAGAATTTCATGAATCAAATAAAAGATAGCGTGACTTCTGGCAATATTGAATCTGCCAAAATACGTTGTGCCCAAGAAAATTCTCCAGTTGCCAGACTTACCGAAAAAGGCATTTCTAGGATAGGATCTCCGTTGGAGGACATCAACACGGCAATTGAAAATGCAGGCCGACTAGAAGTTTATAAGCTAGAGAAAAATGTAAGTGTACTGGCGACAATAGCAGGAGCAGCACCAATGATTGGTTTTTTAGGAACCGTGATTGGGATGGTTTTAGCGTTTCATGAATTGGCGACCAGCAGCGGACAGGCGCAGATGGGTTCTCTTGCCGAGGGGATCTATACCGCAATGTTGACGACTGTAGCAGGTCTTATCGTAGGGATTATCGCCTATATCGCCTATAATCATGTGGTGGTAAGGACCGATAAGGTCATACACCAAATGGAAGCTACTGCAGTCGATTTCTTAGATTTATTGAACGAACCTAGTTAATTATGAATTTACGAGGTAGAAATAAAGTAAGTGCCAACTTTAGCATGTCGTCTATGACGGATATTGTTTTCTTGCTACTCATCTTTTTTATGTTAACATCACCGGTAATTACTCCAGAGGCCCTAGACTTGATTTTACCTAAGGCCAAAGGTAAAACTACGTCTCAACAAAATGTGGCAGTGAGCATCACCAAAGAGTTGGACTTCTACATCAATGATGAGAAAATAAATTCCAACAGAATAGAGAGTGCCCTAAAGTCAAAATTAAATGGCATTGAAGAGCCTACGATTATTTTGAGAGCTGAAGAAGGAGTTCCAATAGAAAAAGCTGTCCTCATTATGGACATTGCTAATAGAAACCGCTTTAAAATAGTTTTGGCGGTTAAACCCAATTAAGCTGTGAGCATATTCAAAACGAAACACGAGAAAAAGTCATTCCTTATCACTACAGGACTATATCTCCTGTTTATCTTATTGATGTTTTTCTTTGGTTTACAGTATCTAGACCCACCAGAAGAACGTGGGATCGCAGTGAATTTTGGAACTACCGATTTTGGCTCAGGAGAAGTTCAGCCGACTGAACCTATCAAGACCTCTCCACAAAAAAGGACTACTCCACCTCCACAAGAAGTTGAAGAGTCGAGCACTTCAGAAGACATCAAAGAAGAAGTCGTCACTCAAGAAACTGAGGAAGCCCCCGTCATTGAGAAAAGTGAAAAAGTGGTGAAGGAGACTGAAAAGCAACCGGAAAAACCCAAAGAAAAAGTACAGCAGAAGGTTGAAAAAACTCAACCTGAACCTACTCCAGAACCCGAGCCTGAGCCTGTTCCTGAAGAGAAGCCAGAGAAATCTGTTACAGATGCCCTGGAAAGCCTTATGAATGGCCCTAAAAACAACGGTAAGGCTGAAGGTGGTGAAGGAGATGACAACCAAGTTGGGGACAAGGGAGATCCTGATGGAGACCCTAATGCCAACAATTATTATGGCACAGGAAAAGGTCTCGACGGAGATGGCAATTACCGCCTTGGAGGTCGCAAGGCCCTAAGCAAGCGAAAGTTTGTGCAGGAATGCGACGAATCTGGGGAGGTGGTCGTAAGAATTGAAGTGAACCGAAATGGTGATGTTGTAAAAGCAACAGCTGGTGTAAAAGGAACCACCAATAGCACATCTTGCCTTTTGGATCCTGCAAAGCGAGCAGCTTTAGCTACCAAATTTAACGGTGACGCCAAAGCACCTAACACCCAAATTGGTTTTATCACTTACGTCTTTAAATTATCTGAATAGATATGACTTACTCGGAAACGCTAACATGGATGTTTGAGAAACTTCCGATGTATCAGCGATTAGGAAAAACAGCCTTCAAAAAAGATTTAACAAACACCCTAGAGTTATCTAAGGAACTGGGGTTTCCAGAACAGCAGTTTAAAAGTATCCACGTAGGTGGCACCAATGGAAAGGGTTCTGTAAGCCATATACTTGCCTCTATTTTGCAAACTTCTGGCTATAAAGTAGGTTTATACACCTCTCCGCATCTTAAAGATTTTCGGGAACGCATCAAGATTAATGGTCAGGAGATCCCTGAGCAAGATGTCATCGATTTTATTGGCCATCACAAGATATTTCTAGAAACCCAGCAGCTCTCCTTTTTCGAAATGACGGTAGGCATGGCCTTCGACTATTTTGCAAAACAACAGGTAGACATTGCTATTATTGAAGTGGGCTTAGGTGGCCGACTGGACTCTACCAACATCATCACTCCTCTGCTCTCTGTCATCACCAATATAGGATTAGACCATATGGCTTTTTTGGGTAATACTTTAGAAAAAATCGCTGGTGAAAAAGCGGGTATTATTAAACAAAACATTCCTATTGTTATTGGTGAAACAGATCCAAAGACCAAACCCATTTTTCTAAACAAAGCCAAAGCAGAAACTGCTCCTATACATTTTGCAAAAGATCTAAAGACTGTACTTCCTGACTGTGATTTAAAAGGAAGCTACCAAAAAAACAATATTAGAACTGCTTTACAAGCCATAGCGGTCTTGAATCAGATCGACGGGTGGGCTATTAAAATAGCAGAAATTGAAAACGGCTTAGCAAACGTCAAATCTAACACGCGTTTCCGTGGGCGATGGGAAACCCTAGGTAAGCAACCAAGGATTATTGCAGACACAGGACATAATGAAGAAGGACTGCGTTTGGTCATAGAACAGCTTTTACAGGAATCCTACGAACAACTCCACATCATCTTAGGCGTTGTAAACGACAAGGATCTGGATAAGATATTACCCTTATTTCCAAAAGAAGCCCTCTATTACTTTTGTAAGCCAGATGTCCCTAGAGGGATGGATGCTGAGTATTTACAGAAAAAAGCTGAGGACTTCTTTTTGAATGGTGACGTGTTTACTAGTGTGGGAGACGCCTTTAAAACCGCTAAGCAATCTGCTAAAACTAGCGATGTTATTTTTGTAGGAGGAAGTACATTTACAGTAGCAGAAATTTTATAAAAAATGAAATTTTAGTTTGTGAAATCAAAATAAGGTTTATATTTACAATCCCAATTTGGGGCGATTAGCTCAGCTGGTTCAGAGCACCTCGTTTACACCGAGGGGGTCGGGGGTTCGAACCCCTCATCGCCCACTAACCCTAGCTAATGTTAGGGTTTTTTACTTTTAAATCGGGTCATTAACTCAGTTGGTTCAGAGTGTTACCTTGACAGGGTAGAAGTCACTGGTTCGAATCCAGTATGACCCACCAAAAAACAGGCTCAAGAGCCTGTTTTTTAATGCCTTAACTTTCCGATTCTTTCTTTTCTTTTCCATAGATTTGTTACTCAAATGTGGCTTATAAGGGGTTTTTGTTACTTATATGTTACTCGTTTTAACCTAAAAAACCAATCAAAATGAGCGTTAAACTTAGAGAAAAGAAGTTGTCTAAAGGAGGTATAAGTTTTTATCTAGATGTTTATAAGAACGGAAAGAGATCTTATGATACTTTGGACATAAAAATATACCCTGGAGATTCTACTCAACAGAAGAAAGAAAAAAAAGAAATTGCTAATCTTGCCAGAAGCAACAAAGAGATNGATCTTATATCTAATGGTTATAATTACCTCCCTAGTCACAATAAGAAAATAAAATTCTCTGACTATGCGGAGGCTTATCTTGATAATTANACCAAAAGGGATAAGGCTATGATTGATGCTACTATCAAACAATTTAAGACTTTCTCCAATAACTCAAATTTGAAGCTNAATGCTATTGATAAAAAAGTGCTTTTGGATTACAAAGATTATTTAGAAGAAAAAGCTGGTCTTTCTGGAGAAACNCCGTATAATTACTTTGCAAGACTTAAAAAGATATTNAATGATGCTTATGAGCATAATATAATTCCAAAAAATCCTGCTACTGGAATCAAATTCTCAAAAAGATCAAAAGATGACACAATGAAAAAACAAGTCTTTTCGACAAGTGAACTCGAACTATTGTACAAATCAGAATGCAATTATCCAGAATTGAAAAAAGCGTTCCTGTTTGCTTGCGGAACAGGTTTAGGCTTAGCTGAAATTTTAAAATTGCGATGGATAAATGTCAAAAACGGTATCTTGGACTGTAATAGAGAAAAAACGGGGAGTAGACTAAATTTCAAGCTTCAAGAACACTTGGTTAAAATGATAGGACAACCTCAAGAGGGAGATAAATTGATTTTTTATCTAGTAAATGAAAAAGAAAATCAATTAACTAATAATGGAGCAAATTTTAGATTAGGATCCTGGATGAAGAAATTGAAAATTGAGAAGGATATTACATTCTATTGCGGGAGGCATACTTTTGCAGTACAACTTCTACTCCATGGTGCAAATCTTAAAACAGTTTCTGAGCTTATGGGCCATAGTGATATAAGAAGCACTATGAAATATCTTAATTATATTGATGAACTTAAAAATAATGCAATTGATAACCTTCCAACCTATGAACTATAAAGACATTTTTGAAAAAGCTCATAACTCGCAAATTGATAAATTACATAGAATCATTAAGACTCTTTTAGAAGAAAAAAAGTCAAAAAATATACGCTTTTATCATGTCGAGGATTTAATTGAAAAAAAATTACACCAAGAGAAAGATGACTCTATAAATTTAAATAATTCACAATTAAAACTACTTCAAGAAACCTACTCGGCTCATGGAATGACTTATGATATTGATTTCAAAAGTAAAGTATTATATAATGAGTTGAAGGACAAGTTCGAAGATGTAAAAGACTCCATTAATTTTGACTACGAAGAGTTGATTTGCGCATTGGCAAAATTATATGCAACAAAAGAGATGATTAGCCTTTTTAGCTCATATTCCTATAATTTAAGGGATATGTATGATCTTTCAAGATTTGAAGGTTACNAAAACTTTAAAAAATTTGATTTAGTTCAACTAAGAAAACAAGGAAACCAAGCTCTATGTAATGAACTTTATGAAATTAAAAATCCTAATCTTAAAAAAGATAGTTTAAGTAATGTTATTTTAAGTAGTGAAAAATTTCAACTTAAAAAGCAGTACGAAAGCACATTTAGAGATATTAAATTCTACAAAGACATGACCAATTATTTCTTCGATGAGAATTCTATATCACATTCAGAATTTATCAAGCTATTTGTTGAAAGGCAAGTTTTAAATCATCCTGTAAAATTTCAATGTCATACCATTGTTGCTGCTTCGTTTATATATAATCTACAAGGCAGATTTTTTAAAAGACTAAGTATAGCCTATCTATTAAAAAATCAAACATTTGAGAGTTTCAATGACAGATACATTGATGGTCCCCTCCTTGCTTCTTCTAAGTCGAAAAATTATTTATATGATTTTCCTTCTTTATCCTCTAAACTACTTCAACACTCGCTATAATTTAAAATAATCGAGTTAATGATGGTTAATGATGGTTTACATATATCTATCATAAACCATCAAATCTTTACTTCCCCCTCATCTTTGTTGACGTTAACGCACAAGGAAAAGCTTTTCCATTTTTTTTAATGTATAAATTTTTTCAAAATGGAAAAAAACAAAATCAACCATACACATCAATATGTGTATCATTTCAAAAAAGTTCTTTCATTTAAGGAAGGATGCAAGTATTGTGATATTTCTGAAAGTAGTATGTATAAACATACTTCAAACGGGACAGTTCCATACTACAAGCCACACGGAAAATTAATCTATTTCAAGAGAGAGGATTTAGATAACTGGATGCTCCAGAACAGACATTCTACAAGTGAAGAACTTGAAAATGAAGCAATTTCTAAAAGCTTCAAGGCAGATTGGAGAGCCAAATTTAAACCTTAATCATGAAGAATTTAATTCACGATAAGGAGAACTATATCTTATCCGATGTAGAGCATTTAGAAAGAAGCCTATTGAAGCTACAACACTCCCATAAACTCGATAGTAAGACAAGGGTCTGCGTAAGTGAAATGTCAAATATACTCTTTAGCTTAAATAAGAAGCTAAAGAGGGAACCTAGGCCATCAACTCAGAATCTTGCAGATCAACTTAATAAAGCACTTTTAGAAAACCCCGATGGTGATGGGGTAATCCTCAAGGTTTTTAAGAGCCCTGATTCTAAAGTCGAAAGATGTTCAATCATGAATTTTTATCTAAGCTAAAATCATGAAAGACAAAAAATGTAGTACAAACCATTTGAACTTTAATGAAAGTTTAAAAACAAAAAATAAAATTATGAAAACGGAAACCATATCAATTAGAATATCAACGGAACTAAAACAAAAGCTTGAAAAGATCAGCGAAGAAACTGGTCTTACAAATTCACAAATCATACGACCATTGATTGAAGAAAAAACTATTGAACCAGAGACCATCGACCTTGGAGAGGGAAGGTTTTATAATACTATTTCAGATTATGAACTGATAAACAGTTTAGAGTTTTTAGAACTAATATTTTGGTTATTTGACAAAAAGAGAGAGCCTAGAAGGGATGAACATGATGTGTTTTACAAACAGCAAGTTAATACCATTGACAGAATAATGCAAAGTGAGCTTTTCTTTCAGGATTTTCTAAGTGAACTAGTAAAGGTTAAAAGAGAACTTGAGCTTATTTTGAATGATAAGTCTATCTAC
>JGI1221J13441_10000513_pt1 | contig 17362 bp, 17 predicted proteins | sample LakVidmifraction_4_FD_13441 | JGI IMG/M metagenome (IMG submission 13441) | reverse complement strand
ATAGAACAGTAGTCGCTACTAAGAAAATTTAACTTAATGATTATGACTTGTTAAACGTTTCTATTTAGTTATAAAAATAAAGGAGCCGAATATTATATTCGGCTCCTTATGGTATTACAACTTATATTTCAGTGAAAATCTTATTGAAACTAATCGAGGATTTCATTTAATAAAGCACTTGGTCGCATAGCTTTAACGATAAGCTCTTCTTTTGGTTTATAATAGCCTCCAATAGCTACCGGAGAACCCTGCGCAGCTATCAGCTCTTTATTAATTTGCTCTTCGTTTGCTTCCAGTTTAGCAGCTACTTCTTTAAAATGCGCTTTCAAATTGATATCTTTATCTTGCGCAGCTAATTCCTCGGCCCAATAAAGTGCCAGGTAAAAATGACTACCGCGGTTATCTATCTCGTTTACTTTACGTGACGGAGATTTGCTGTTTTCAAGAAACTTGTCAGTTGCATTGTCTAAGGCTTCCGAAAGTATCAATGCTTTTTTGTTGTCATATTTTTCACCTAAGTGTGCCAGCGAAGCCGCCAGGGCCATAAACTCACCAAGAGAATCCCAACGCAGGTGACCTTCTTCTAAAAACTGTTGTACGTGTTTAGGTGCAGAACCTCCTGCACCGGTTTCAAATAATCCGCCACCATTCATCAACGGAACAATAGATAGCATCTTGGCACTAGTACCAACTTCCAGAATTGGGAAAAGGTCGGTTAAATAATCCCGCAATACATTTCCGGTTACGGAAATTGTATTTTCTCCTGCTTTAACGCGGTCCAGGGTATATTTAGTAGCATCGGCCACCGACATGATTTTGATCTCTATATCTTTGGTATCATGCTGCGGAAGATATTCGTTTACTTTTTTGATTAATTCAGCATCATGAGCCCTATTTTTGTCTAACCAGAAAATTGCCGGCCATCCTGTAGCCTGAGCTCTGTTTACGGCTAGTTTAATCCAGTCTTGGATAGGTGTATCTTTTACCTGACACATTCTCCAAATATCGCCTTCTCCAACTTCGTGCTCAATTAATACCTTTTCGTCTTTATCGATAACTTTTACGCTACCTGCTGCATGAATTTCAAATGTTTTATCGTGAGACCCATATTCCTCGGCTTTTTGTGCCATAAGTCCAACATTGGGCACTGTACCCATGGTAGTAGGATCGAAAGCGCCGTGTTTTTGGCAAAATTTTATAGTTTCCTGATACAGGGAAGCATAACTACTATCTGGGATTACCGCTTTAGTATCCTGGGTTTCATTATTTTTATTCCACATTTGGCCCGAAGTTCTAATCATTGCCGGCATAGAAGCATCAATAATCACATCACTTGGTACGTGTAGGTTAGTAATGCCTTTATCAGAATTTACCATTGCCAAATCTGGTCCTTCTTCCAAATCTTTTCTGATCTTCTCTCTAATTTCCGTCCTTTTTTCTGACGGTAGTTTTTCCAGCGCGTTTAGTACATCGCCAAAACCACTGTTAGGATCGCCCCCTGCATCTTTGAGTTCCTGTCCATATTCATTAAAAATATCTTCAAAAAATACTTTTACCGCATGGCCAAAAATAATGGGGTCTGAGACCTTCATCATAGTGGCTTTCATATGCAAAGAAAAGAGCACTCCTTTTTCTTTGGCATCTTTTACCTGCTCTCTAAGGAATTTAAGTAAGGCTTTTTTACTCATTAGGCTGCCGTCTATTACCTCGCCTTTCAAAAGATGTAAATTGTCTTTTAATATTTTTTTCTCTCCATCTTTGGAAGTGAACTCAATTTTCACGTCTGTTTCTTGCGGTAGGGTTATAGATTTCTCGGTAGCTTGAAAATCTCCGCCGGCCATAGTAGCTACGTGAGATTTAGAATCTGAACTCCATTTCCCCATAGAATGCGGATGCTTTTTAGCGAAATTCTTAATCGCTTTAGGAGCTCGCCTATCAGAATTTCCTTCCCTAAGCAAAGGATTTACCGCACTTCCTTTTACTTTATCGTAAGTAACCTGAATGGTTTTTTCATCTTCGGAAGCAGGTTCATCGGGATAATTGGGCAGCTTATAGCCTTTTTCCTGAAGTTCTTTTATAGCTGTCTTTAACTGCGGAATGGAAGCACTAATGTTAGGAAGTTTAATAATATTGGCTTCTGGATCTTTCACTAAATCTCCCAGCTCAGCCAGGTCGTCACTTACTCTTTGATCTTTGGTAAGGTATTGGGGGAATTTCGATAAAATTCTTGCAGCAAGGGAAATATCTTTAGTTTCCATTCCCACATTTGCTGCTTTGGAGTAAGCTTTTACAATGGGATAAAAAGAATAAGTAGCCAAAGCGGGTGCTTCGTCTGTCTTTGTATAAATGATCTTTGCAGTTTTTGTCATTTTCTTAATTTTATAACTGTTTAATTATCAATAGTCTAAAATGCTTGAACGTCCAGTGTTTTAGGCCTTCATGCTTTTGCAAGATAATATTTTTCAAGCTTTTATCATAACTGGACAGCGTTAAAGTTCGTTAATTTATCGTAGAAAGAATAATATGCTATCGTCGCGCTCCTGTTGCCTCAGGGCCGAACTTTAGTGTTTTAGCTGAGTGTACAAAAAAGCAACTCATTTATTGCAGAATTCTCAAAATAAAAAGCCATTTCATTTTAATAGCTAAAATGAAATGGCTTCTACTGAAATAATACGTTCTCACTGAATATTTGCAATTCTTTAAGGGAAAAATCCCGGTGTGTATTATTTCAATGATTCAAAAAATACCTTTAAAAAGCTATAATTTGAATCAGATGGGTTTTTATCTTTCAAACTACTTTTGACGATGCAAAAGATGAGCGTTATATAGAAAATAAAAACCGAGTGTAGAGATTTTAACCTTTACACGAATTAGTGAAAAAAGAAATCCTTTTGTCATTCTTCCTTTACTAATTTCTTACATAAATATAGTATTAAATATTTCATTTTCAAAGTGTTTTAACTTTTTTTACTGAAATCTTTATAAATTAATTTTTGGGAAAATGGTATAAAAAAAAGCCCCACTTTCATGGGGCTTTTTAAATTGTAAGTAGGATGTGATTTATCTTTTAGCCTCCTTAATACGGGCTTTTTTGCCAGTAAGTTCTCTAAAGTAGTAAATACGAGCTCTTCTTACTTTTCCACGCTTATTCACTTCTATCTTCTGAATAGCGGGAAGGTTTAAAGGAAAAATTCTTTCAACTCCAATTGTACCACTCATTTTTCTAATGGTAAAAGTTTGAGAAGCGCCGCTTCCTCTCTTTTGAATAACTACTCCTTTATAAAACTGAGTACGGGTTTTTTGCCCCTCTCTAATTTCATAATAAACGGTAATAGTGTCTCCCGCAGCGAACTGAGGTAAATCTTTTCTTTCAACGAATTCGTCTTGTACGTACTTAATTAACGATTCCATAATTACTTATTTAAGGTAAAATCTAAATAACATTCACGGACATCGCCAGAGGTTATTTTAGAATGAGTGCAAAAGTATCAATTTAAATTAATATTACAAATGTGAAATTGTATTATTTTTCTGTTTCATCCAAAAGATCAGGCCTTAAGCTTTTAGTTCGCTCGTAAGCTTTATCTTCACGCCAGGCTTCTATCTTCGGAAAATTTCCGGAGGTAAGCACTTCGGGTACTTTCCAGCCTTTGTAATTTGCGGGACGGGTATAGACCGGCGGAGCCAATAAATCGTCCTGAAAAGTATCGGTTAAGGCAGAAGTTTCATTACCAAGCACCCCGGGAATTAACCTGATTATGGAATCGCACACAACTGCAGCTCCCAATTCTCCCCCAGAAAGCACATAATCTCCAATTGAAATTTCCCTGGTGATAAAATGATCGCGTACCCGCTGATCTACGCCTTTATAATGCCCGCAAAGAATAATGAGATTTTCCTTAAGGGAAAGCGTATTGGCAGATTTCTGATTAAATTGATCCCCATCTGGGCTCATATAAATAATTTCATCGTACTCACGCTCGCTTTTAAGATGAGAAATACATTTATCTATAGGTTCTACCATCATGACCATTCCGGCACCGCCGCCAAATTGATAGTCGTCAATTTGCTTATAGTTATCGGTTACATAATCCCTTAAATTATGTAAATGAATCTCTACGAATCCATTTTCTATAGCTCTCTTTAAAATGGAAGCTTCAAACGGGCTTTTAAGCAAATCTGGGACTACGGTAATAATATCTATGCGCATATCTCTTTATATAGGGTGCAAAGATGCTAAATAAAAATAGGCCAGATAAAATTATTCTTTCGCCTTGTTTTTTTCATCTTGTAACATGCGGCCTAATCGCTGCTCTTTTTCTAAAGCTTTGGCACGGTAAATATCAAACTCCTTCTCAGTTTCTTTCAATTTTTGTCTTGCCTCCCTGGTAGTGGAGTGGGAGTTTTTATACGTATAGATAAAAAATAAAAGTGCCAGGACGAGAACGCCTACAATTCCCCACATTAAAGCCATGTAACTACCTTTGCTAAAAGGCATGCCAAGAAAATTTATCGCGTCTTTTTCTTCATTAACACGCTTAAGATCCTCTTGTGTGTCGGCCAAATTGTTTTCAAGGCTGGTAATTTCATTATTCTGCCCGGCAATAGTAGTTTGTTTTTCCTGAAGTTCGTTTTTTAATTGCTGAACATGACTTTTAGTGTTGTTCCTCAATTCAATTAGGGCGTCATAATCTACCACTTTATATCCCTGATAGTTGTTGGAAGATTCTATAAGGTTATCAAATTCATCTTCTATAAAATTTGAAGTGGCAAGGGAATCCTGAGCGACTAAATTCCCTGCGGAACAAATTACAATTAAAACTAAAAAAATAAATTTACGCATCATTTGGGTTTATCTGGTTGTGAATTTATATGCATCAACGCTTGCTATTTTTACTTATTGTAATTTGAAACTATATTATTTTGAGGTTGAAATGCTAAAATCCTTTAAATTAATTATTTGAGCGCGCAAATGTAAGTTTTCTAAATAAAAGAAAGCCTCCTGGGTAATGAAAAAATGTCATCTTATACCAATTAAGTTTTTAAATGTTGCATTAAAAATTTGAATTATTTTTAGATTAATTTAGGAAGAAAATTTAAGCATCCCGAGTACTCGGGACGGTTCCATTTTGATAACATTTTCGAAACTAATCGAGGCTTAGTAGTAGGTAAACCTTCGCACTTTAGCGATGTATTTGGCCAATCTTATTAATTGGTGACTATAGCCATATTCGTTATCATACCAAATATAAAGCACTACATTTTTACTATTTGCGGAAACTATAGTAGCCTTGCTGTCAAATATTGCCGGAGCGTTGGTGCCAACAATGTCAGAGGAAACCAATTCGTTATCCAGAGAATATTTTATTTGTTCTACCAGCTCACCCTCTAAAGCATATTTTTTTAAAATATTATTTAAATCTGCCACACTGGTTTTAGTTTCCACTTCTAAATTTAAAATAGCTAGAGACCCATTTGGGACAGGGACTCTTATAGCGTTTGAAGTGAGCTTCCCTTCAAAAACAGGTAAACCTTTGGCAACCGCTTTTCCGGCTCCGGTTTCGGTAATGACCATATTTAATGCGGCCGCTCGACCTCGACGATACTTTCCGTGCATATTATCTACCAGATTCTGGTCGTTGGTATAGGCGTGTATCGTTTCCAAATGCCCATGAACCACTCCTAATGTGTCTTGAACGACTTTTAAAACCGGAGTGATCGCATTAGTAGTGCAGGAAGCTGCAGAAAAGATGGAGGTTTTATCTGGGTTATGTTCCTTGTGATTTACACCGTGTACAATATTTGGGACTCCTTTTCCGGGGGCGGTTAAAAGTACTTTTGATGCTCCTTTAGATTTTAAATGCCTGCTAAGGGCTTCTTTATCCCTAAAAGCACCGGTATTATCTATAACAAGGGCATTCTCGATACCGTATGCGGAGTAATCTATTTCTTCCGGTTTGTTGGCCGAAAGGACTAAAACCGTGGTACCATTTATAATAAGCGCTTTTTGCTTTTCATCCACATTTACCGTTCCCGAAAAATCTCCGTGTACCGAATCATTTTTTAAAAGTGATGCCCGTTTTTCTAAGGTAGTTTTATCTATAGCGCCACGGGTTACAATTGCCCGCAGTCGTAGTTGACTTCCTTTTCCAGTTCTGGCCATAAGTTCTCTGGCCACTAAACGTCCAATTCTTCCAAAACCATAGAGCACAACATCTTTGGGCACTACGGTTTCATATTTCTTGGCGTCTTTTAACTTATCTGAAATAAAAGCCATGGCGTTAAGGTGGCCCTTATCTTCCAAATGGTACTCGTAGGTTAATTTCCCGATATCTAATTTTGAAGACGGAAGATTTAAATTTTGAATGGCCCTGGCAATCTCTACAGAATCGAAGATGGAGATGGGTTTTTGCACAAATTCTCCCGCGTATTCGTGAAGGTTAAGAATGTCGCTTACATTGCGGTTAAGCAATTGGTTTTTAAATAAAACCAGTTCTATAGATTTGTCATACCATAAATCGCTAACAATATTTATGAATTCTACCGTAGTCTTACGGCGATTAGCTTGAAAAGCAAGTTCCTTTTCGTAAACTTTATTGAAGTTCATGAGTCCTTGTGTTATTTTGATAATTGGCGCAAAAGTATATATTTCAAACGTTTTCGTGAAAGCTTTTTGCATAAAAAAACTCCCCAAAATTTGAGGAGTTTTTTAAATTATTTATAATCGATTATTATCGCCAAACCATACGTTGTTTTTCTCCGTTTTTGTCAATTAGTGTGATTACGGTAGCTTCAGCCGTATTATTTCTCTTAAAAATTCGCTCTACATCCTTTACATTATAAACTTTCTTATTATCTATAGCGGTAATAATAGTACCTACCAGTTCTTCCGCAGGAAGTTTGGGAGAAAGCGTGCGATATATCTTTACTCCGTTTTCGGCTTGCAATGCGTTTAATTCTTCTTTGGTAGCATTAGAAACTTCAAGTTTTAAAGAATCTATAATGAAAGTTTCAAATTTGGTTAGGGTAACTTCAACCTGGTGTTCTTCGCCATCTCTAAGAAAATGTACTTCTACTTTTTCATTAGGGCGTTTGGAGTTTATATATCCGGTAAGCTCAGAAAACTTATTAATTTTAATATTATCAATTTTTCTAATAATATCCCCTTCTTTTAGGCCGGCTTTTTCTGCTCCACTTTGNCTGGATACATCGGCCACAAAAACTCCCTGACTGGTTTGCAGTCCTAATTCTTTTACAGCTCTTGGAGTTACGCTACCACCGCGAATTCCTAAAATGCCTTTCTGCACATTCCCATATTCCAGAAGATCTTCCACAATTTTTCTTGCATTGTTTGAAGGCACGGCAAAAGAATAACCAATATAGCTACCGGTTTGGGAGGTAATGGCTGTATTAATTCCTACCAGTTCCCCATTAATATTAACCAGGGCACCTCCGCTATTTCCGGGATTAATCGCGGCATCGGTTTGAATAAAGGATTGAGAAGTAGCATCATGAGTGTTCAAGTCTCTCGCGGTAGCACTTATAATTCCGGCGGTTACCGTAGATTTTAAATTAAAAGGATTCCCTACGGCTAACACCCATTCTCCTAATCTAACATTATTGGAATCTCCAAAGGGGAGATAATCAAGATTTTCGGCTTCAATTTTTAATAAAGCGATATCTGAGGCTTCATCATTCCCTATTATTTCAGCAGTATAGGTTTTATTGTTGTTTAGGGTGACCTCAACTTCACTGGCTCCTTTTATAACGTGGTTATTGGTAACTATAAAACCATCTGGTGAAATAATTACACCACTTCCGGTGCCTTGTAGAGCTTTCCCGCCGCTATGATTTCCGTACATGAGATCGCGCATAGTTCGCGGACCTTTATAAACAGCCACATTCTTAACGTGTACCACTCCATTTACCGTTTTTTCGGCTGCTTCGGTAAAATCGGCATTGGTGCCATAAATCTCCCCAGAATAATTTGCCGGGATGGTTTTAGGGGAGGTAACAGCCACAGGCGGTAAACCTGTAGGTTGCTCTTCTTCAATAAATAATTTGTAACCACCTAGGGTCAAGACTCCGCCCAGGATAGAAACGACTAGTAATTTTACAAAATTTTTCATTTTCTTCGGAATTTTTTTTAGTAATTTAAGTTTAAATTTATAATTTTCGTTTCTCAGATTTATAACTTTAACGGTCATTTAACACCAGAAAAATCGTCTTATTTATAGTATATTTGTACCCCTTAAATTCAAGAAATGAAGATTCCGTTTTATAAATATCATGGTACCGGTAACGATTTTGTGATGATTGATAACCGCACCCAATTCTTACTCAAAAACAATACCAGAATTATAAAAAAGCTCTGTGATCGAAAATTCGGAATTGGGGGAGACGGACTCATCCTTCTAGAAAAACCGGATAAGGAAAACGACGATTTTAAAATGCTTTATTTTAATGCCGATGGTAACGAAAGTAGTATGTGCGGTAATGGCGGTCGGTGCCTGGTTGCTTTCGCTAAATTCCTTGGGATTATTGATGCTGAAGCCACTTTCACCGCTATAGATGGCCCACATAAGGCGACAATTGAAAATCACGAGGTAAGCTTGCAAATGCAAGATGTAAACGAAATTAAACAATTGGGAAACAGCGCTTTTCTCGATACCGGTTCGCCCCATCACGTAGTTTTCACTAAAAATGTGCCAGCTCTAGATGTAAAATCAGAAGGGGCAGCCATTAGATACTCAAACGAGTATGTTGGCCAGGGCGGCATCAATGTTAATTTTGTGGAACCACAGGAAGAAAATACTTTTCTAGTGCGAACTTACGAGCGGGGAGTAGAAGATGAAACGCTTTCTTGCGGCACTGGGGTAACGGCAGTGGCCCTTGCGGCACACGCAGTCGGCAAAGCGACTTCAAACACCGTTAAACTTGTAGTTCCCGGCGGGGAATTATCGGTGTCTTTTAGAGAAGAAGGAGCAAAATATCAAGATATTTGGTTAACCGGGCCAGCACAACAGGTTTTTAAAGGCGAAATAGTATGCGATCCTTAGAAGGCGAAAAAGTATATTTAAGAGCACTGGAACCCGAAGACCTCGAGTTTGTTCACGGCGTAGAGAATACGGAAGAGTTTTGGGAAATAAGTGCTAACCAGACCCCTTATTCCCGGTTTATGATTAGGCAATACCTGGAAAATGCCCATCGCGATATTTACGATATTAAACAATTTAGGTTGGTGATTTGCACGCTTAAGCACGAAGCCGTTGGTCTTATAGATATTTTCGATTTTGAACCTAAAGATAGACGGGCTGCCCTGGGTATCCTTATTGCCGATGCCGACCAAAGAAAGAAAGGCTATGGCGCTGAAGCCCTTAAACTGCTTTGTGATTATTGCTTTAGCCACTTAGCACTACACCAGGTTTATGCTAATATTACACTAGATAATGAGAACAGTGCAAAATTATTTGAAAATCTGGGTTTCAAAAAAGTAGGCGTAAAAAAGGATTGGACTTTTGCCGACGGTCAATATAAAGATGAAGTTTTATACCAATTAATAAATAATGTACATTAAAAAAATTGTGATAGGCATAGCCATTCTTGGCTTAGTTGCGCTTTCAGCTTTTAGTTATTATATCTATACCAGTTTATTTTCTGCCAACACCAGTTTTTCAGAAAAGGAGCATCTCGTTTATATCCCCACAGGAACCACTTACAGAACGGTCATAGACAGTTTACGCCCTTTAATAAAAGACATAGAATCTTTCGATTTGGTAGCCGAAAAAAAAGGATATCCATCCAATATTAAAGCGGGTAGGTATGTTCTAAAAGCAGGTATGAATAACAATGAATTGGTAAATGCCCTAAGAAGTGGGAACAAGCCTGTTAAATTGAATTTTAACAACCAGGAACGCCTGGAGAATCTCGCCGGAAGGGTTGCCCAACAAATAGAAGCCGATAGTATTTCTTTGCTGAAAGTTTTTAAGGATGAAGAATTTTTGGCAGAAAATAATTTTTCTGAAGCACAGGCTTTATCCATGTATATTCCCAATCAATACGAATTTTACTGGAATACTTCTGCTGAAGAATTTCAGAAAAGAATGAAGCGCGAGTATGGGAAGTTCTGGACGCAGGAGAAGCGGGAAAAGGCCGAAGAAATTGGGCTTTCCCCAAAAGAGGTTTCTACCCTGGCATCTATTGTACATAAAGAAACAGTAAAAATAGACGAGCGGCCCAAAGTTGCCGGAGTTTATATGAACCGTTACAAAAATGGTTGGAAATTGGATGCCGATCCTACTGTAATTTACGCCCTAAAGAATAAAACCCAAAAGTGGGATACCATTATTAAAAGAGTACTTTACAAAGATTTAGAATTAGATTCCCCATATAATACCTACCTAAAAAAAGATTTACCGCCNGGNCCAATTTTTATGNCCGATATTTCTGCAATTAATGCAGTACTTAATTACGAAGACCACGATTANTATTATTTNGTGGCCGATGTCGAGAATTTTGGATACCATAAATTCGCCAAAACTTTGGCGCAACACAACCGGAATAAGCAGGAATATGTGCGATGGATTAATAAAAAAGGCATTAGAAGATAATTTTTATTTTCTCTATTTTTTTAAGAGAAGCCTAACTTCCTGATCGCTGGTTTCTTAGCGTCTTGTTAATCGAGACTGAAACTTTATAAATTACTTAACAGTCTGTTGTTCAGATTTTTAAAATTTATTGTACATTTGCACGGCAAAATTGAAGAAGGGACAGCGAGTATGTTTTCAAAGTCCCATTACTCTTCAGAAATAAAAAATGATGAGAAGGAAAATTGTAAGATTTTCAATCTTGCCTGTAGTTGCAGGCTGTATGTTTTTTAGTTTTTCTACTAAAAAAGCTGCAAATCTGGAAATTGAAGGTTATTCAACTTCCAATCTTGATCTAAATTATACCGTTGCCCTGGTAAAGGAAAACGAATTAGAGAAAGAGATTAATTTTGAACGCGCATTGCCCAAGCTGGGGAAATCCTATGACGGCTTTAAAGAAGCTGTAGCTTTTAAAGAATCGCGCGGAAACTACAGGACCATTAACGAATTTGGTTATATGGGAAAGTATCAATTTGGGATTGGGACTCTTGAATTACTGGGGATTTACAACGGTTCAGAATTTCTTAATTCTCCCCAACTGCAGGAAGCTGCGTTTTACACCAATACTTCCAGGAATAAGTGGATCTTAATTCGGGATATCGCGCGTTTTGAAGGAAAAGTAATCAACGGGGTAAAAGTAACAGAATCTGGAATTCTTGCGGCTGCCCATCTTGCCGGACCCGGAAGTGTAAAAAAATACCTTAGAAGCTTCGGAGCTCAGGCTTTTAGCGATGCCTTTGGTACTTCTATTAAGAATTATATGAAACGTTTTGAGGGGTATGATACTTCATTTATCAAACCTGTAAAAAACCCGAGAGTAGATATAAAAGCTTTTAGGGCTTAAATTTCTTTCTGAAAAACAAAAATTGCAGGCCTCTTATGGAGGTCTGTTTTTGTTTTCTGCCAGGCTGCAACCGGTTTGGTTACAATAAACTCTGTGGGCAACGTAAGATCGCAAGCTATGCAAAGTTGCGTCGTCGGATGCAAAATCTGAATAAGATCTTCCAGTAATTTATTATTTCGGTAAGGAGTTTCTATAAAAATTTGAGCTTCCTGTTTCTCTAAGGAAAGTCGTTCCAGCTCCTTAATTTCCTTTTTTCGCTCTTTTTTATCGATAGGAAGGTAACCGTTAAAGGTGAATCTCTGGCCGTTCATGCCACTGCCCATCATCGCGAGTAAAATAGAAGATGGCCCTACCAGCGGAATTACCTGTATGCCTTCCCGATGTGCTATCTTGACTACTTCGGCTCCCGGATCGGCTACTCCAGGGCATCCCGCTTCACTAAGTAAGCCTATGTCCCTGCCTTCTTTGCAATCGTTTAAAAAAGAGGGGATTTCTGAAGCTTCAGTGAATTTGTTGAGGCTGTAAAATTTTAAAAGGGATTGCTGTTTTTCAGGAACCAGTTTTTTTATATGTCTTCTTGCCGTTTTTTCATTTTCAGCAATATAAATATCAAGGTTTTCAACCATTTCCTTTACGTGCAATGGTAAAACTTTAGTTGCATTTGCCGCCCCCATGGTAGTAGGGATTAAATATAGTTTTCCTGAAAATTTAAACATTAAGATTTATTTTCCTCTTCTAATTCTTTGGCAATTTTATCACAGGCTTCATTGAGCATTTCATATACATTTTCAAAGCCCTGGTCGCCGCCAAAATAGGGGTCTGGAACATCTACGTTTTCCGCAGGGAAAATTTCATCTAAGATTAGCCGTACTTTTGCCCGATCTTTATCGTTACGTGCCAGGGAAATTACGTCTTTAAAATTGGAATTATCCATCACGTAAATAACATCAAATTCATCAAAATCTTCCACCTTAAACTGTCTTCCGCGTTGGGCTGTAATATCTAAATTTTTCTTTTTGGCAGTCGCAATAGATCGAGGATCTGGAGCAGTGTCTATGTGATAATCTCCCGTTCCGGCAGAATCTACAAAAACCTTGTTTTCATCTACCTTAGCTTTTAAAATTCCTTCGGCAAGGGGAGATCTGCAAATATTGCCTAAGCACACCATTAACACCCTGGTTTTCATAAAAAATACTTTTAAATAGTGAGTTTTTTGTTGAGGTCTTCAACAAATTTTTTGAATTGCTTATCGGTTGTGGCCAGGTTATCTACCGTTTTGCAGGCGTGTAAAACCGTGGCGTGATCACGTTTTCCAATTTGAGAACCTATACTTGCCAGCGAAGCTTTGGTAAACTTTTTGGCAAAGAACATCGCTAATTGTCTCGCCTGTACAATATGGCGTTTTCTGGTTTTAGACTGCAGGGTTTGTACATCCATCTGGAAGTAATCGCTTACCACCTTTTGAATATAATCTATTGAAACCTCGCGCTTGGTATTTTTTACGTAATTATCTACAATCTTTTTAGCCAGCTCTAGGGTAATATCTTTCTTATTAAAGGACGAGTGGGCGATTAATGAAATTATTGCGCCTTCCAGCTCCCTGATGTTTGTTTTAATATTATTCGCTAAAAACTCTACAATCTCTTCCGGCATCTCTACGCCATCGCGGTAAAGTTTATTTTTAATGATAGATACACGTGTTTCAAAATCGGGATTTTGTAATTCTGCGGAAAGACCCCACTTAAACCTGGAAAGCAAGCGCTGCTCTATATCCTGCATATCTACAGGTGCTTTATCACTGGTTAAGATGACCTGTTTTCCGTTTTGATGAAGATGATTGAAAATGTGAAAAAATACATCCTGAGTTCCAGCTTTTCCAGAAAGCAACTGGATGTCATCAACAATCAAAACATCTATAATCTGATAAAAATGAATAAAATCGTTTCTGTTATTTTTCTTCACCGATTCAATATATTGTTGCGTAAATTTTTCAGCAGAAATGTATAAAACGGTTCTCTCTGGATATTTATCTTTTATTTCTACCCCAATAGCGTGCGCTAAATGCGTTTTTCCAAGACCAACTCCCCCAAAAACAAGTAATGGGTTAAAAGAAGTTCCACCCGGTTTATTGGCCACGGCAAGTCCTGCCGATCTAGCTAAGCGGTTGGAATCTCCCTCTAGGAAATTCTCAAAATTATAACTGGGGTTTAGCTGGGATTCGATTTTCACATTTCTAATGCCGGGAATAATAAAAGGATTCTTTAATTCCGGATTTTTGTTTTTAACAGGAACATCAACTTCTTGCGAAGCCATGTTACTACGCTGGGTACTTGGTATTTTTTCTGTAAATGGCATTTTATTTCCGTAGGTGTTTTCCATTTTTATAACATATACCAATTTAGCCTTTTCACCTAATTCTTTGGTAAGGGAAACCTTTAGAAGTTTAACATAATGTTCTTCCAGCCATTCGTAGAAAAACTTCGAAGGCACTTGTATGCTAAGTGCACAATCTGTAAGTTTTACTGCTTGTATAGGTTCAAACCACGTTTTATAGGCCTGTGGAGTGATGTTATCTTTGATAAAAGTCAGACAGCTATTCCAAACTGATTGCGCAGTTTTTGACATGCTTTGTACGTATTATTTTAGGTTAGTAGTGGTTTTTTNNCTATACCAAAAAGATATAGTAGTCTCTCGACTTGAGCGGAACAAATATGTGAACAAATTATCTAATAAAAAAACCGGTTTGGTATTGAATTTCAGGAAAAAATTGTGCATACTTAAATCCGCTTATGAAAGTACGAAACCTTGTTCAATTTAGCTGTTAAAATTAGTATGAAAAGTCACGAATCATATGTTAAAGTCCGTTATGCAGAAACCGATCAAATGGGAGTTGTTTATCACGGAAATTATGCTCAATACCTTGAAATAGCCCGGTTAGACTGGCTTACAGCTTTAGATATTTCTTATAAAACTATGGAGCAAGAAGGGGTGATGTTACCCGTTTTTGAAATGAACATCAAGTTTTTGAAGCCTGCAATTTTTGAAGATGAACTTAAAATTGAGGTTCGCTTAAAAGAACTTCCTTCGGTAAAAATTACTTTTGAATATCTTATTTATAATCAAAATAAAGAATTGCTTACCCAAGCTTATACAACTTTGGTTTTTATGGACTCAAAAACAAAAAAACCTATTCGCTGCCCGCAATATATATTAGGAAAATTGAAATAAAGACCTCACAGGTATTTGAAACCTGTGAGGTCTAAACGTCTATTTTTTTAATTTCAACTTTATAGGTAGAATCAAATTTTTCAAATATCGCTTCGGCTTCTTTTTTTCTTACCGAAATATAAATTTTGCAATCCAGAGCTAATTTTTGTTCGAGTATATTAAGATTGTTTTCTTTAATAAGTCGCATCACGATATTCATTTCGGGATAATCAAAATGAATTTCAAAAACCTCGTCTATGGTATAGGTTACGATATTCGCTTTTTCCAGTGCCACTTGCGCTGCTGTTTTGTATGCATTTATAAGTCCGCCAACACCTAGTTTCACGCCTCCAAAATAGCGTACTACGACAATTAAAATATTGGTCACTTCAAAAGATTGTATTTGTCCATAAATAGGCATCCCGGCTGAGTTTGAAGGTTCTCCGTCGTCATTGGCACGATAATGAAAGTCTGTTTTCCCCAATTGCCACGCGAAACACCAATGGCTGGCTTTATGATGTTTCTTTTTTAATTCTTCCAAATAAAGATTGGCTTCTTCTTCCGTCTTTACCGGAAAAGCATAACCAAAGAATTTCGAATTCCGGTCTTTAAAAAGCGCTTCGGGAGAAGCTTTGGTAATTGTTTTATAGGTGTCTTTCATAAAAAGTGAGGTCTTTACTCGATAATCGAGATTTAAATAGTCCGAGGCTTGCCTCGAAATCAAAAATATTTTCCCTATATAATGTCTCGTAGACTTGTCCCGAGGTCTTTACTGGCTACTCGCAACCAGTATAATACTTATTACGGCCAAACCAAGCCCCAGCCAGTTTTTCTTTAGTAAAACTTCTTTAAAAAGCACAATGCCCATTAAGGTAGAAGCCAATACAATTCCCACGTGATTAAGCGTAAAAATAACCGAGTTTTCAAATCCTTCAGAGCGCAGTGCCATCACAAGAAAATATATGGAAAAGTAGTTTGGAATTCCCAGAACAAGCCCACCGGTAAGATTTTTCCAGGTAATTTTTAACTTTCCGGCGATTGCCTGGCCAACTAAAATACAACTTCCTATTAATCCGGCGACTGCAAAAATACTGGAGGAAAATAGGCCAACATCTGATTTTGAAACATAAAAATTTTCCAAATAGTTTAAGCTGGTATCTATAATTCCACTGCCAAAAAAGACCAAAAGAGGAAATATAAGATTTTCTTTCCTAATTTTTAAACCCTCATTACTCTTTATAGAACTCAGGTAAACTGCTACCAGGGCCAGTATAATCCCCGTTACTTTTAAAAATCCCAGACTTTCATTGTAAATAAAAATTCCGCAGAAAACGGGAATAGCGAGAGACATTTTTGTAGCCACCGAAACTACCGATAAACCGCTGCGTTGAGTGGTGATGGCAGCCAAATTAAAAACCGTAATAAATAAAGCTCCCAACATTAAGGCCCCGGGAAACCATTTTTCAGAAGGAATTCTTAAAAAATCTTTGCTGCTCTCCATGTATCCGAAAAAGCCAATGGCACAAGCAATAAAATAATTGATAATAATGGCCTGCATAGTGTTTACTCCATATTTTTTAAAATATTTAAATACCACAAAAATGATGGTAGAGGAGAGGATACTAAGCAGCAGGTAGGTCAAAACAGGTTTTCTTTGGCAGTAAAGAGGTTAATTACGTCTTCTTTTGTTGGGTCAATATTCCAGGTGTGTATTCCCAATGCCTCGGCTGCACCTGTATTTTCCTGGGTGTCATCAATAAATAAACATTCCTCGGGTTTTAAATCGTGTTTATTCAGGACAAATTCATAGATTTCGGCATCTGGTTTTCTAAAATTGATTTCGTGGGACAGATAGAAAGCATCAAAATAAGACTTAAATTCTTCGAAAAAAGCTACGTTTTCTTTTATCCAATCTATATGAATCTCGTTGGTATTGCTCAATAAAATAAGCTGGTATGCTTTTTCTTCGGAAAGTTTTTTGAGGAACTCGAAACGATATTTTGGAAAATCAACTAATACCGCGTTCCAGGAATTTAAGACATCGGTTTTTTCCAACCCTGAATATTCCTTTTGGTAATGCTTAATGAATGCTTCGGAAGAAATTAATCCCTTCTCGTATTGTTGATTTAATTTTTGAGTAGCGGAAGAAAGTTCATTAATTTCAAATTTCTCCATTTCTCGGAGCGTAGCCGGTTTATCGAGGTTTACAAATACATCGCCAAAGTCGAATATTATTGTTTTAATCATTTCTATACATTTTAAGTTTGTCGGTTGTTATCGTTTTTTCAGCAAGAACTTTACCTGAGAATTTTGGAGATTTTACTCCTTGTTGAAATTCAATAGGACCAGTAAAAACACGGGCTTCGTCCCAAAGATTGGCCTCAATAAAATGTTGAAGGGTTTGTGCGCCTCCTTCAATAATTACCGATTGTAAATTATGCTGATAAAGCTTATTACAAATTTGGGAAGGCAGGTTTTCTGAAAAATTCAGTTGTTCAAAAATAAGGTTTTCGTTTTCTGAAACCTGTTCTTTTTCGGTAAAAACAAGGGTTTTAATACTGCCATCCAACAAGGCAGATTGTTTTGGGATTTTAAGGCTGCGATCAATAACCGCCCTAACGGGATTGGTGCCTTGCCAGAGCCTGGTGTTTAGTTTAGGATTATC
>JGI1221J13441_10000509_pt1 | contig 17473 bp, 21 predicted proteins | sample LakVidmifraction_4_FD_13441 | JGI IMG/M metagenome (IMG submission 13441) | reverse complement strand
AGTGGAAATTATGTAATGTTTTCATCAGGCGTATCATTATATATAAATATATCTGGTACAAACTGGACTCCTTATACTATATCTGGAACTGTTATGACAGCAGGGACAGTTATCACAGGAGGATTATCTGGTGCAACTTCTGCTATCTCAGATGGAACATATATTTATATGTCAAACGGTGAAGTAGTAAGTTCTTATACAATATCTGGAGGTGCCTTTGTATTAGTTTCAACGCTAACGATTGGTGGCGTTGGTGGACTTATGAGTGAAATAAGGGGAATGGCAAATATTGATAGTACAAAAATGTATTATGGATTTACTTTTATTACTGCAAACGGAGGTGCTTCAGCTAATGATGAAAAAGAAAACTTAATATTAAAAGCATATAGTAAACCACTATAACCAAACCAAACCAATCAATTAATAATTAGGCATAAGCCTTAATATAAAACACAAGCTTAAATAGCAATGAATTATGAATGAACAAATACAAAAACTAAACGAAAACTTACAAACACTANGAGGNTGGATCCAAACTAATGCTAACAACAACGGTGCAACATTAGAACAGATTGAAGCAATGAAAGTAGAACTTAAGAACCTTAAAGCTTTTCAGGTTTCTATTAATCCAGGTGGGTCAGGAGGTACACCATCAGCAGGTGGAGTAACTTCACTTAACACACTTACTGGAATACTAAACCTTATTGCTGGAACAAATGTTACCTTAACACCAGTCGGTAATAACATTACTATTGATGTTGTAGGTGGTGGCGAAGGTGGCGCATTAGATGTTTATGTTACATATAAAATAATTACACTATAACATGTTTCCACAAGCGCTCATAAAACACAACATAGGCAACACTATAGAGTTCCAAAACACTCTTGATATTCGGGCGGAAGCATACCTGTCCGAGATCACAAGTATCGGAGATGTTACTATCCCGGTGACAAATGCGAACGACTTTACCGCAGGTACTATCCTGATTCTTTTATCTAGCCTTGGGAGTGATAATGCCGAGATAGTCGTATCTTCTTCACATACCAACACCGCGCTTACAGTCGCAGCTACTATTCAGAGCCATTTTCGAGGTAATGTCGCCCAGCAAATAAACTATGACCAAGTGGTGGTTCAGAAGTCGGCGACCATCGACGGAGTGTATGTCTCTCTCCTTACTCAAACATTACAGGTGACACAAGGTAATTCTATTATCTATGATGCTGTTGGACTTTCGACTGACTTCTACAAACTACAATGGAGAAACTCTATCACGGGCGCAGTGTCTACTCTTTCAGACCCTTTTAGCGTAAGTTCTTACGATTCAGAATCGGTTGGTGCTATGTCGCGAGCAGTAAAGCTCGCAATGGGTATACGAGAGTCAGATTTAAAAGTGGACGACTCGTTTATCTTATCTGCAATGCAAGACGCTCGCAATATTGTACAAACAAATCTATTCGGTATTCGCATGCCTTGGCTGTCGGAATTTGAATATCCTATAAAAATGCTTGCAGGAAGAAATTATGTCGACCTCCCAAGCAATATTGACTTTGATTCAACCGATAGATCTTTGCTTTCAGCTAGATTTGTTATCCCTAATATCTCAGGGCCTTTCCCTTTAAGATACGTAGACAAGAGAAGTTGGAATAATCTATCTTACTTTTTATCAGGGAGCACTCTTGCGAGTAACATAACTATCGGTGCGATTACTATTACTCTTGACAACGTCGGAGACTTCCCTTCAGAAGGTTCTGTATTCATCGCCACGAACGCACATACGGAAACGATAATGCAGGTAGAATATACATCTCTCGACCAGACAACAAACACGCTAATCGGTGTGACAGGGGTAACACGTAACGTAGTAGCAGGAACACAAGCATGGGTGAACCCTAATCAGTCTCAACCTATATACTACACTGTATTCGAGGGACGAATCTACTTTGACAGAATTATTCCGGACATCATGCAATCCAACAACCTATACATCGACTTCTATAAGAAAATGGATCAGATAACATCTCTGTATGATATCGTTCCAGAAAATTATAGAGAGATGTATAAGTTGTACTTACGGTATGCGGTCAAGTACCGTAAGGACAATGACACCTCTCAGGATGACGCTGATTATAGGTCGTTCATATCACTGATACAAGCAGTAGTGAGCAACGTATACACAGGTCAAACACAGAGGATTATTACAAGTTAGTTATTAATTATAATATAAAAAATATATGGCAAGAACAACAAATTTCGCATCACTTAACATATTCTCTTCAACAGATGAAGCGTTAGGACAACTATGTGTATTCGCAACGTTTGAATCAACTACAGATTCTCTTATCTCTTTACTAGTGCAAGACATCTTTGCTCCAGGAGCAATTATAGTAGACCTTGCTACGTCAGCTGCGTATATTAACATAGGGTCAACTGCGACACCTGTATTCTCCCTTATCGACACATCAACAGGAGGACTTCCACCTCTAGCAGATGGATCTGTTTGGGTAGGAGATGCTCTAAACGCTGCGGTACCCGTATTAATTTCCGGAGATATTACTATCGACAACGCAGGTGTGGCAACTGTAATTGGTGCAACAGGTGCATTCGAAGCTGGTGGGGCTATCACAAACGCAGGTGGAACTCTAGCTGTAGGATTTATTTCAACAGCTTTGCCACAAATCTTGACAGGTGCAGGTGCGGTTAACATCAGTACTTTTCAGACACGTTTGACAACTTCAGGTACTGGCGATGCACTTACTCTTGCAAACTCGACAAGAACCGGACAATTAAAGAAGATTTCTTATGTTGCAGAAGGTGCTGGTTCTGATACTGCTATCCTTACACCAACTGCAGGTAACTCATTCACCACAGCTACTTTTAACACTGTCGGAGACTATCTTGTTCTTATGTGGACAGGTGCATCTTGGCTCCCAGTAGACTACGTAGGTGTAGTCCTTGCTTAGCTTTTACAGAAACTCAACCTTCGGGTTGAGAAGAGGAATTAAAAATTAATTATTCTTTTCAGCTCGGAACCTTACTCATTAAATTCACCAATATGCCAGTCACCACTAGTATAAAAATTCCATATCCTACAGAAGGAATGATACGCTCATCTATTATTGATGATGTTGTTTGCCCCGAGAACTCGGTACAACTTGGACTAAATGGTAACTTTGACCGTATGGGTGCATTTACTAGTCGAAAAGGGATGACGACTTTTGCAACTCAGCGTGCAGGAAGAATCATATCTCTTGGTAGATTCGCGCAGAACTCTACGAACAACCGCAAACTTCTCATACAGGAAGATAACGATATCTATTCATGGGATGGTGTCACGATGACAAACGTCAGAACTCTTTCGAGCAATAATAAAAGTAGGTATAGCCAGTTTTTAAACCTTGTATACACAGTAAATGGGAACGCAACATTAGCAGGTAGTGACCCTATACGTACGTATGACGGGGCAACGTATGGTTCGACAAACATAGCAAGTCTTCCAAAAGGAGACTATGTTCATGCAGGATTTGAAGGGCGTGTATGGGTTGCAGACGCAGCTCTCGATAGATTGTATTACTCAGATATCGTTTCTCCTTCAGGAGTTATTGCAGGAGGTACAAACTATATCGAAAAGCTTTCACCGCAAGATGGTGAGTCATTTACAGCGTTGTACAGGCATCCACGAGCACTTCTTGTGTTCAAGCAAAACCACATATTTAGAGTTTACGGAGCATCTTCTGTCGACCCTTACCCAGCATACAATGTTGGAACATTCTCTCAAGAGTCAATCGTAGAAACAAAAGATGGAACATATTTTCATCACTCTTCAGGGTTCTACAAGTTTCAGTATGATGGTCAACCTCAAGAGATATCTAGGCGCATAACAGATTTTGTTGACGCAATAGATAGAAACTTTTACGAGAGTGTGACAGGGGTATGGGATGGTAAAGATGCGGTATTATGGTCTGTAGGAACAGTAACTGTCGAAGGTGTAACTTATAGCAACTGCGAACTACGCTACACTATATCGACACAAGTATGGACTGTCTACAACCGTACTGGCCAAGACCAACTAACTGCGTCGGTTCTTTATGATGACGGAAACGTAGTAGCCCCAATAGGAGGTACTAATATTGGGAACGTAGTCCAACTAGAAGATGGAAATACTGACCTTGGGCGTGCTATACCTTACGAATATATTACAAGATGGATCGCATTTATAGATATCTGGAGTAGGATTAAAGACCTTTCTGGTATCACTATCAATACTGAGAACGGAGCAGGTAGTCAACTTAGTGCACAGTACGATAAGGATGTTGCAAATAAGTGGGACAATATATTAGCAGTCTCTGAAAACTTTTCAACGTCATCTCCTAGCTTTGTGTCAAATGAATTTAACAGGGTCAGATTCAGAGTGGTAGGCGAATCGCAAGGAACTCCTGTCGTCCTTTACGGGATAGAGGTGCGAAAATTAGACGATAAGGGTTACCAAGAAAACTAACATGCAACTTCAAGAACTTTTTCTTAATAGATTCTTGTTCCGCGATAATGAGGATATTAACGCTAACTCTTCGCTCGCCTCAAATTATAGTAACCCAGGTTCAGGAGGCTCAGGAGGTGGAGACACTGCTCCTGCGCTTGCTATCGCCCCGGGGACGATTATTCAATCCTGCTTAATACAGTCTTCTGGAAGTGACGACCGCATAGAGATAAATCCAGATGATACATTTCGTGCTTATACAGATGGAGTGATAACAACACTTATCGACTCGAACGGAATCGTTACCGAAAACCTTACTACTGTCAACAGTACTACGCTATTCGAGACAGTCGGAGAGCTTACAGTGAGTGATATATTTATATACCAAGGCGCAAGGCAACCCATCAATTATGTTGGTGTAGTAAGTTCAATCGGAGTCTTTATATTTAGTCCTCCAGGCTGGTCGGTGGTAAGGAACTCGGTAGGGAACTATACTATCACTCACAACATGGCAGTACCTATTTTTGATGACTATGTCGTTACGGTGAGTGCTATCAACGGACACTTTAGATCACGTGTCCCGTCTAGGTCTGCAAACACGTTCGATGTCACATGGCAACAGTCAGCGTATAGCGGTGGAGGATTATACACGGGAGAGGTATCGGTAGATGTAAGTTTCTACCTTGCAGTATCTCGCTATGTTTCTCCATAGCTATACACTTTATTAACACATAACTTTATTGTATAATACATAATATGAATAATCTAAAATCAGGTTCAAGAGGACCAGAAGTCCAACAACTACAAGAATATTTACGAGGTCTTGGTCTTTACAATGGAAACATCGACGGAATTTTTGGTAACAAAACTGATGCTGCGGTCAAAGCTTTTCAGGCACAGCAAAATGTTAAAATAGACGGAAACGTAGGCCCTATCACTAGGTCAAAAATGAAATTTAACTCACAACTTGGAGACCTTATGAACGACCCTGGAGTAATGAGCGCTCTACAGGCAAACCCTCAATATGCAGATATGCTTGAAAAACTTGTTAAAACTGGTGACGTTCGAGGGAATGTCGTTATGAACTTTTCTCAAAGTGCAAACGGACAGATATTACGGGACGAAGACATGCAGGCTCTCTATGATCAAGAATATGAAGAACTTGGTGGATATTATGGTGCCATGCAAGATATGGAGAAGAGCGCTCTCAATGCACAATTAGGATTACAGAAGCGCGACTTTCAAAGGTTTTTAGAAAGTTCAGCTTCTAACTTTAAGCAAGACAAAGATAACCAAGACACAGGCTCCGCACAAAACGGTGTACTATTTTCCACAGGGCGCGAAGAAAAACTTAGAAACCTTGAAGGTACTTACCGCTCAAACGAATCTGCAGCCCGTGACAACCTTAGCACAAACATGGGTAACTCAATGCGAGACTATCAATACAACTGGGGAGGTGATGGAATGAGAAGTATGTCTCGACAGAACAGATTAGGAAGTCAGAGCTATGACGCATTTACTCCACGAGGAGTAGTTAATCAAGGTGGGATGAACAGTGTATACAACCCCTCACAACATAACTTCGCAGGAGTAAAGAAAGACGAACGAAGGAAATTTGCGAATGTCTATGCACAGAATCGTGCAGCTAATAGAGGGAACAAGCAAGGAGTTTATGGTCACCAGACCCAGTTTTAGTCACTAATTAATAATATTATGTCAATCCAAGATTTATACAACAGGGCAAAAAATACAAGGGTCGGAAGAGCCGCAGGGAATGCTATGGTCGGCTTTGGTTCATCGGTCTCAGGAATGCCCGGACTCTCATCAGCTCCTTCTGCTTTGCAAGGGATTAGAGGTCTGTTCAAACCAAGAACTCAGACACTTCCTAATGGTCAACAATTCAGTAGTCCGACACCGAACATTAGTGACCAATCTGCGTCTCCTGCATTACCAAGCTCTGCAGGTCAACAATCTTCAAAACCTACAAGCTACGGAAACATGAACTCTAGTGGACTTTCTAACACTCAAATCACAGACTTGACTAACTTCTTACAGAGTGTTAAAGGTGGGAACGTTCAACAACCAACTCAACCAAATGACATGCAAATGTTTTCTGACGAGTTATCTGGAGACCCTTCTATCGAGCAGATGTATCAGATGAGAGGAAGATTAAATAACGTTCGTAACGACTTTGTGACTGGAGAAAATAAACAATACTTAGGGATGGAAGAAGGTGAAGTTCCACAATTTTCTCCTTCTCAAATAAATGATATTAGAAACGCCAACGCCCGACCTTATGATGTTATGGGAGAAGAATTAAACGCTCGAATCTTACGTGCTCAAGACGAAGAAGACCAAGCGAACAGTCTTGCTCTTGCTCGGAATAAAGGCGAAAAGAAAGACGATGCTGGAGAGGTTGACGGGACTGCTGCTGTTTCTCGTATTGATGAAATATTAGGGAACGAGGGAGGGTTAAAAGGATCGGTAGGGACAACTGGAATATTCGGACGAAGAGGTCTTGGACGACGAGGGGTTAAACAAAAATTCCTAGCTGACGTATCAAACCTACTCAGCCTTCTTACTGTTGAAACCTTCGCACAAGCAAGAGCAAGAGGTGTAACATTCGGAGCTGCGTCAGAGGCAGAATGGAACCTGCTCCGAACTGCTGCAACGACTATCGGAGGATATGCTGATATTGACCCAGAAACAAACAAGCTCATAGGTCTTGAAGGAAGAGAGGAAGATATTATCAATGAACTAAACCTACTACGAGGCAAACTAGGAGGAGGAAGTACTCCTTCTGGAGGATTGAGCGCTCAAGTAGCTAGTAAAGGATATGACTACCAAAAGATGAAGGCAGATGGCCATTCTGATGAAGAAATTAAAAGAAAGTTAGGAATATAAAACGTCTATGGATTTAGAAAAATACAAACTATCAGACAGTAGTGATTCTCCAAAAACTATTAATCTTGAAAAATATAAGATTTCTAAAAAGCAAACCGCGGGAGGGAAGCTTCTTCGCGATGCTACTCGGACTCCAGTACGTCTTTTAAGACAAAGTTTTGGTGCGACCAAGGCAGCAGGACAACTTCTTACTGGCGATATGGAAGGTTCTCGTGAAACGTTAGATACCGTAGCTCAAGGTAGCGACAGTGAATACTTTGGCGAATTAAAACCAGTAGGAATGGAGGGTAGTTTTGGCGAGAGAGTCAAAGATTCTGTTGGTGCAGGTCTGGAAATGGCATCTTACCTTCCTATTACTCGAGCAGTAACTGCTCCAATAAAGGGCGCGCAAACAGCATTTAATGTAGGGAGAAAAGAACTAGGAAAGCAAGCAACAGGGTCATTCGTGGATCGCGTTACTACTAGCGCAAAGAGTATTGGAAAAGACATCGGTAGCGCTGCTAAGACCAGCGGTATTGAAGGAGGTTTTGGAGCCACAACATACGAAACAGGTCGACAATTAATGAGTGATGAGAAGCTCGATCCGTTAAAGATTGCTCTCGTGGGCGCAGGAGGAGTCGTAGGAGGTGGAGCGCTCGGTACCGTTGGAGGATTACTTGGCGCTACTGGTTCACGAGTCCTAAACACGCGCGATGAATGGAAAAACATATTTAGACCAAAAGGAGGAACGGAAGACCTTATCAAACAACGTCTACCGACATCGTTTGAGACTGCTTTTGGGGAAACCTCTGGGATTAGGAATACTCTCGATAAGATTGGTAACACTGCGAACAGAATGATAGGGAGAAGTGTTCCAGAGAATACTATTAGTAAGCAGATGACCGACCTTGCAACTGAAGCATCTAAAGAAACAGGTGAAGTATTCGACCGAACAAAACTGTTTGGCGAACTATTCGATAATAAGTACGGTGTATTTATTCCGGAGGTAGACGGTAAGATGGCAAATATGGATACTGCTAAACGAGAGATAGCTGGTAATGTTTCTAGTACTGCAAAAACACGCGACAATATATATAGGGTATATGAAGGCTCTAGTGTTGACCCTGAGCGATTAATAGAGCTTGCAGTTAAGCAACTTGACGATTCGAATATCACTTTCGGTACTTACCAGAAATCAAAAGCTGAAATAATTAAAACGATTACAGACAACACTGAGCAAGGTAAGTCTTTGAACCCTCGACGATTACAGGATATCATTACAACAATGGCGGACAAGAGTAAGGCTTTTACTCGCGGTAAGTATGAAGAAGATGCTCGACTCATGTTAAGTCGCGCAGCCAAAGATGCAATGCGAGATATTATTCCTGAAAAAGAGCTATCTGAAGTTGTCTCTCTGACTAGTGATTTGTCTCAGTTGAAGCGGATGGAAAAAACTGCAAACGCTTTACACAATCAAAAAATGAACGTTCCCTACCTCATCGGAAAACTTGGTAGTCTCGGAACATTGTTTGTTGTAGGAGGTATTACAAAGGGTGCTATGACAGGAAGTATGGGTGGAGGGCTTGTTCTAGCTGGTATACTTGCGACATTAGGAGAGCGCTACGTTGCGGGAGTTGTTCGTAATTCAATGTTTAATCCGCAAATAAAAGGGCTTCTCCAGGCAGGAATGAAACAGAACCCAGAAATGCTACAGCGGGTAGTCGAGACTATTTCCAAAGGAGAAAGACGGGCGTTTATTAATCAAGTGATGAACTTTGATATTGATAAATACGAACAGTCTAATAAAAGATTCCTAGACGAACTTAGTGACTCTATTAAACGAGAAGCAGAGATGGCTCCAAACATTACTAAGTCTCAGGGAAATTTTCCGGCGACGATTGAAGGAGGAGGTGCTGTACAAAACAGTGGTTTTATGGAGGTACCTGAGGGAGGTTTCAGGACTGGGATAAGGGATGTGCTAAGTCCTAATGCTCAAAGACAGGCTAGTCAGAGGCGCGGTGGTGTTCGTGAAACGCTACAATTACCAGAAGGAAGAAGTGAGAACAGGATAAGACCAACATCAAGTCGGGAACCATTAAGAATGCCCCCTGCTAACAGAAATCAAGGATTACGAGACTTTTTAGGATTCTAAATATATGAGATACGAAACACAAACGTTCAAAGATTTATCAAAGAAAGATATCAAAAACAACTTCCCGGAATTTCTTATCGTCCACCATACAGGGGGATCAGATAGAAATCCTCTCGCCGACTCATCAAACCAGTCTGTATTCGACGTGGAAAATTGGCATAAGTCACTCAATTGGGAAGGGATAGGTTACCACTTCTTTATTGATAAGTCAGGGCAAGTGTCTCTTGGGAGACCAGAGTGGCACAACGGAGCGCACACAAAAGGCTACAACATGAAAAGTCTCGGCATCTGCCTTGCTGGGAACTTCGACATAACACTTCCTACTGCAGGTCAAGTGACAAGCTTGCGTGAACTACTAAAAGAGCTTTCTCAGAAATATAATATTGATAGTTCAAAAATAATCCCCCATCGGACACATGCAAATAAAACTTGCTATGGTAAGAACTTGAGTGACTCATGGGCAAAAGATTTACTCTTGCCAGTAGTCAAGATACAAGAAGGCGGTACTCTTTGTTCTTATGCGGTAAGTGAAAAAGAAATACAGTCTCTTGGTAAAGTTATAGAAAAACAATCCGAAACAATCAATAGACAGGGTTCGACTATTGAGTTATTAACAGCGATTATTAAAAAAATATTTAAATAATATGAATGAATTACTCTTAAGCTCAGACGACTCTCACAAATTATCAACAACTGTAGAAGGAACACTAACTGTCGTATTGTCAATTATTATTATGCTTGGAGCACAATACGGATTCAGCGTACCTGAAGAATCTATCAACCTTATAATTCAACAAGTAGTTGAATCTATAGGATATTCCATGGCGATGATAGGTTCTCTAATTGCATTGTATGGTTCTGTAAAAAAGTTTTATTTTAAGGTTGTTAGTCCGGAAAAAGTATAATATAATATACTTAGCCCAGAAGTAATCAGACAGATCAGTGCACTTCGACAAACATTGATATCTGGAATGGGCGACAGGAGACTCGTGGATTCGAAATCATTTTTTTCTAGGCTTGGTTTAATTACATGGCTCGTGAGATAGAGGGAACGGTTCAAAAGTTTTCTTCCAATAAAAAACACACGATTATGTGTGTTTTTTATATTGCATTAATCTTGGGTATTCGTTTCAAAGGCTGACATAATAAGCGGTATCATGTCGAGTGCTACCCTTTCCGTGCTACGTTCGCTAAACTCTTTAGGAAGTATTTCTTCGAGACGTACCACGACCTCTTCGTACTTTTTTATTTTTGATCCCCGGGCAGTCTCTGCAACAACTACTCCAAACTCGATAGCTAGCTGGAGTTCTTTTTTAGTGTAAAGTCCTAGCCATTGTGATATTTTTTTTTGAATCCTATATTTCATAAATAAATTCTTTATATGCGTTACTAATTTGCTGTGCAGTTTTCAGTATATCCTGCTCCATCCTATCTAACTCTCGTTCATCAAACTCCCTCTCAAAAGACTTAATATCCCCAGTTACGACAAGTTTCTTTTTTGCCCTAGACCAGAAGTCTTGATCATCCCCATCTGAGTGTTCTGTTTCTATCCAGTCGAGATGACAATATTCCGGCATCTTGCCTGTCTTTTTTCTTAGCACAACAGCGTAGTAGAGAAGTTGCCCATGCTGTTGAACCTTTGCTTTAGTCCAAGGGACACGACCTGTTTTATATTCTCGAAAAACATTGAGCAAAGGATCGTATGAGTCGATAAATGACAAAGTATTAACCCCTTGTATATTCTCTTTTATTTCGTACTCAACCTCAGAGTACACCTCAAGGTCTGGGACTTCTTGTTTATACGAACCGTCTTCTATTGACAAAGCAAATCCTTTACCGAAACGTAATGCTTCAGTGTCTAATCTCCGCCCCTTGGTAAAGTACTCGCGCTTGTATCTGTCTGGGCTTGATTTCCACATGGAAAACTGAGACCAAGACAAATGCTTTTTAGGGAGAACTATTTTATCTGACAGTTCCATTAATCTCGTCTGAGTGAGTTGTTAATATTACCCGCAGGTCTTTTTTCTCCTCATCAGTAAGTCGTGAAGACCTTTCGACTTGCCCATAAATCATTTCTATTGCATCCTCACTTGAGGCTGACAAGATAGCTGACTTTGCCTTAGTGAACGATTCTGATGGCTCTTGGTTATGTTTTTCAACGGTAGTAGGTACCACTATTTCTTCGTCGGGAGCCGATAGTTTTGAGTTTTCTGCTTGCGTTGGTGTATAAGATTCCACTTTTACACCGTCAACATCTTGGTCTACAATTAATCCGAGAGCTGCGACGATAGCATAGCGACGTAGGTATGTAATCTGTGAACCAAGGTCTTGCGCCGATGAAGGTGCCATAAACGGAAGTGGTGCAATAATCTCAGTTCCTGAATCGACATGCACAATCTTTGTAAGAAGTTGAGTTCCTTCTACGAGCTGTGTAATCATAATCCGATTCTTTTGTAAGAACGGTTTAATAATTTCCATGATGTCATCGAGAACTGCATACTTATATGCTTTACCATTGATACGACCTGTTCCATTTCTTGGGATGTTAATATTCTCTGACTGAAAATTAAATAGTGCTTCCGTAATACTTTTAGCTTTTGGAGTCTCTACTTTTTTCACTACTGGCTTTTTCACTACTGGCTTTTTCACTACTGGCTTTTTTTCTATTGCTTTGTTTTTCATAACGTATATTAAAGTTTAACTGGTAAGAATCCTAATGATGGATTGTAAGTAACTGTCGCCTCTCCTGTCGAAACTGCCTTTGCCTGTATCGCTTTTAAGTCATCGGACATTGCCTTTATCTCTAGTGAGTATTGGTACGAAGGATAGTCTGATACTTTGAATTTCCCATAAGGGGTTTCTCCTATCTTTGGATCCTCAAGTAACGCCGGGATGAGAATAATTTGCAAGTCTTCATTCTCTTTTGTAATAGATTTAATCTTGGTCTTATTAATCGCGTACTTCTCTAATGCGCTCTGTATTTCTTTATCCATATTATGATGTGTATTTAACCATGTATAGTCTAATAATTTCTCTAATGACTTCTCCCTGTGTGTTCTTGGTTTCAATCGCTACTTTGTCTAAAAACTTTTTCTGATCAGGTGTTACCCTCGTAGAAAGTCTCTCGTAAATTTTTGGTCTCGCCATGTATATTTATTTTATTATAATAATTTCGACACCTTGATTATAGCACTGTTTAATAGATGTCGCCACCTCTTATAGAAATACTATCTTAGAAGCAATTTGTAAAGCTCTATCTTTTGTAATCGACTTTCTACTAGAAGTATTTTTCTCGTGTACAAACTCGTCATACGTTATCATAGTAAATACATCCTTCCATCTAATAACTATATATGAAGTGAGAGGCGGGGTGAATTGATAGTCCATCGCCTTTTGTCTTGGGTCAACATCTGAATGTTTCCACCGAAAACCATGCTCTTGCACTGCTTTTAATTTCTGGTACTGATGATCCTCTACTGACGAAAAGCTCAAGCTCTCTTTTGTTGTCTGCTTCAGCTCGTAGTACCCATAGAGAGGGGGTTTCGAAATCTCGAGGTACTTGCCAAAGATTGTCGTTAATCTGGCTTCTCGTTTTTTCATATTATTTTTCCATTAACATTTCTTGAAAGTCTTCACCATCCATTATATTGAGGTGACACTTTTCATCTAATCCACCTTTGACTACAAGATGGATATATAAGTTCTTTTTAAGGTGGTCGGCGCGAAGTACTCGCCCGATACCTTGTTCGTAATCAATGTACGCATTCGACTTCGATGCAAAGATTACACATGGGCACGTCTTAAATTCATACCCTGCCGAAATTCTTGCCTGTACGACGACTATTACCTCTTCCATATTGTCTGCCTGTTTAAATACGTCTGGGTTTTCTGTCTTGGCAGTTCTGGCGATAGCGTTGTATCCAGCCTTCTTCAAAGTATCTACGATATCATAAACCTGTGAAGTGTAGTCCGCAAATATCATCATCTTAGGAAACTCCTCAGCTCTTTCTAAAATATAGTCAAGTTTATTGTTCGGATATTTTTCAATACTTTTAATCATTTTGTCAACTTTACCCGTGCTATCAAGTTCGTACGTATATTGTATTCCGTTCTCTATCTGACGAATCTTTGCTCGAAGTGTTGCTTCCTCTGATATAAACTCCTTTGCGTCTGCTATGGCTTTTTTCTGCGAAGTAGTAAGGTCTACGTATTTTGTCTGATGAGTTTGCTCCGGGACATCTACGAAGTCCTGCAGTCGCCCGGTGTATGCTCCAAGGTTTTTTTTGAACAGTTCGATCAGTCTCTCTTTGTCCTTCTTGCCTTTCTTTTTTATCCACGTCGTCTTCCATCCTTTTTGTCTTGCGACATAAAAATCCCTCCTAAAGCTAAAGAAGTCCCATTTTTTTCCGAACAGTCGAGCAAGCGCCCATAGCTTCATAGGGAGAGGTATCATTGTGGCAGATGCAAAGTAGACACGCTTGGGGTTATGTTTTGCAAGGTACCATTCCGTTGCTTGGAATAGTTGAGAGTTATTAATTATTTCCTGTCCGTTTTTAATGTTTGTTGTTGCGCTTACTCCAAGTGCGCAATGTGCTTCGTCAAAAATAAAAGTATCACAAGGTGGAAGTTTTTTGTGGTCGCGACGAAAGTCTTCTTTTGAGATAACCTTCATGTTTATCACTATTCCAAACTTTTCAGCATTCATCTCCCACGTCTTATCGTCTCTCCCTTGTTTCAGGGCGATGACCAGTGTCCGCCCCTCTGCAAGTTCTAAACATGTTCGTGTCTTCCCAGTTCCTGTACCGAGCGCCAGAGGGACTCTTTTTGGGTCTTCGTTTATTATTACTTTCTGATGGTTATATAGTTCCATGTTAGAATCCTCCTAGACCATAATCATCTTCCGACCCGACACTATCTTCGTCCTCTGAAATGAGTGCTTCATTCTTAGTTTCTACATGCTCATACCTTTGTACGACACTTAGAAAGTTGTCTCTTATCCGGTACTTGTACTTACGCATTACAGGATCAAATAACCGCTCAAGAACTTTAATCGCAATCAGTTCCTCGAGCCATATCTTAACCGCATCAAGTTGCATACTCATCTTGTCTGCTATCCCTTGATCCGTTGCACCTAAGGAGNACTCTGCTACTATCTTGATAACACTTCTTCGCATGTTAGGTATCGAGTCGAACGCAATTTTGTAGATAAGATTTCTGTCGTTACTTGAAAGTTTTGCGTTTCCTCCTTCAGATAGGTTCATACACATAAGAGATTGTGCTAGTCCGATAAACTGACGCAGTACACGTGTAGGCATTTCAGGATCTGGCACGAATATAATGTGGGTCTTTTGAAAATTCCAGACAACTCCTGATCGTGCAAAGCATATAAAGTTTGCAACCTCATTAAAGTCATCGCGCTCCGATTCCTCAACAGATAATGTTTCTACCATCTTTTTATTCTTTACCATGAAAGCTATAACGGACTCGATGTACGCCTTCATAGCAGTCCCCATTTCTTCGGAACCGTCAATTCCCGCATCTTCGTTCTCCCATATCTTTTTCTGAACAGCGACTCTATCAGGTTGTTCTATCTGGTACATCATCATTCTGTCTCCCATAGCAGAAAGCTTTGGTAGCTCGTGATAAATAATTGTAGTACATGAACCAATAACTCCTAGGTGTCCTTCCCATTCTACGTTCTTACCGTTACCGAACCTCTTACTAAAGTGTCCATCGTAAATTTCTCGAAGGTACGACATAATAGCGGTCATATCGTCGGCTCGTTTTGATAACACAGTAGTAAAGTCTTTAAAAAGTAAAATACCTCCTTTTGGGTTTAATTTTTTCAAGAGAGATGTTTCTCCGTCTGATGACTTCATTCCTGATGCAAACGATGCTGTTGTGAGGTCGGAGACTTCTTCACATAGGCGTGAAAGTGCTCCCGTTCTCGGATCTATAACCTCTATCTTCGAGATAGAGTCTGTAATATCTGACTTTCCTCCACCAGGTGGGGCGACGAACATTATCCACACAGGCTTATTACTCTTCCCAGTAAGCTGGTTTGAGATGACTGCTGATGCAAGCATCCGTACGACTCCTCTATCTTTATAAAGTCTATAAGTATCAAAGACTTTTTGTAGTTCTCTAAATTTCATCATACTTTCATAAAATTACGCAGGTATTCTACTGCTCCTTTAAAGTCGACCCTTTGCATAACCATAGTGATATCTATAACGCTCGCAAATGTCCCGCATGAAAAACATTTAACTGTGTTCGGATATTTAGGATGATTCTCGTTATTATACAGCATTGATGGATTTTTGTCGTTGTGAAAAATACAAGGAGCCTCACCTCTGTTGTTAAATTTAATAAAGTTAGAGATAGGGATTGTTTTAATTGAGTCAAGTTCGTCCCCATTAAAACTCACTGGTTTTTTTCTTTCAAGAAAACATCTTTCTTTATGGATATTATGAAGGAATACACTAAGTATCCATCTCAAATGAATAGCCTTNCTAACGTCTGACTGTGCGTCTATAAGGTCTTGGCATATCTTATTGTAATTTACCTTATGCTTCGATTTATCGCTCGTAGTACGAAGTCTCTCTGTATTTATATCTATCGTGACAAGCTCACTAAGACTTCCTCCCTTTGCAATAAATTCTGAAATGTCACTAAAGCCATGTGGTACTACTGCTATCTTGGAATGTATCCCACTTTGAACAAGTGAGTCCCATACTCTGTACGCGCCCTTTGCGCCAGCTTCGTCATTATCATATAGTATTGTGATAGGACATCCTCGGATTATCTCGTTCCACTCGTTTTTCCATGACCCTGAACCCCCTGTAGTCGACAGTGCGAGCTTTTCTTTGACCCATAGGCACATTGCATCAAACTCACCCTCCACAAGCACTACATTGGGCTTTTCTTTGTTCTCGAAGAATCTGAGCCAGTGCTGGCCATACAGTGCTACTGTAGATCCTTTGTCGTAAGTGTACTTCATCTTTTCATTGAAGTGTCTATGCTTTCTAAAAAGCTCTTTGCCTTCAAGGTCGAATATAGGGATGGAGATCGAATCTTCCGTGGTGGAAAGACCGTACCTATCTACCTTCGCAAGAGGAATGGCGTGTTCTAAAAAATACTTTTTTATTTGTGTATTCATGTTGCTCGTTGGTGTTTAATCTGGTAATATAGTCATTATATCCCTAAGTTGGTGTAGTTCGCAAGGTTTGGTTTATTCGCTTATAAATTACATCTTTCAGGTGTATTTCCTATAAGCGATCCAACTGCTCGTTGGTTACCTAGCCTTGCGAACTACTCATGTTTAGAGGACTTAGGTATAAATCTAGCTATTTAGTTTTCCACAGGGTTTTCCACAGTCTCTTCTTTTGGAATAGGCACTTGTGCTTTTATTGACTTTAATTCACTTAGGCTGTTTTTGTAACCCTGGTTATTTAATTTGTCACTAAAATCTTTTTGCTGAATTTTTATATCCGCAAGCATTTTCGCATGAGCCTCCTCGTCTACTCTCACTATTGCTGGAACACTAATTTTTGTACCGCCAAGGATCCCCATTGATCCTGGTGGGAGCTTAGATGCTATTCCTCCGAGGATTGAAATCGCTTCTTGATAAGATGCTATAGTCGCGAGTATTTCTGACTCCCTTTTTTCCAAAACATCATTCTCTGCTGTTATATTCAGTGTATGGATTCCTGCTACTAATTCAAATATGTATTGTCTTTTCATATATTTACAAATCTTTATTTTTATAATCCTCAATATCTTTGAACATCAAAAAAGGTACGATACCTCCCTCCGGTGTTGTTTGNATCCTGGCGGAAATTAATACGTTTATCGACTTCGCAAATTCTAATACTTTTTCTGCTTTAGCTTGCGCTATCTCTTGTTGTTTTTCATTCATAAATTTTATTATACTACTATTTTATTAATAAATCACTATCGTCTT
>JGI1221J13441_10000505_pt1 | contig 17571 bp, 30 predicted proteins | sample LakVidmifraction_4_FD_13441 | JGI IMG/M metagenome (IMG submission 13441) | reverse complement strand
TCTGCATTATCTGAACTTCGTCTAGCACGAACAACATCTCCTTTATTTAGGTTTCGTGTAGAATACAAACCTGATGAGTTGGGGAAAAGTTTAGCGAAAAGTTGCTGTCTTCTTCTACTTGCTATTACTCCTGTAGTTAATGTTTTACTCATAATTATTGTATTATATAAAATCCCAGTTATTTTCTGTAACGAGTATTATTTGAGCAGTTCCGTTTTCATCTAACACTATATCATCGGGTGTGACTGTAACCCCTGCACCTTCTGCAAATGAGAGTTCTCCTGCTCCAGCGTTTCTAAAAGTTATTACTGTTCCTATTTCCCAAGCTACTGATGCTTGTGGTGGTACTGTAATTGTTTTTGCACCAGCGTTAGTGACACGGATATATTTACCGGCATCAGTAAGAACAAGGGTTCTACTGGTTCCACTTTCAGTGACTGTTTCAGCAAACCCACTCATTCCTTTTTTGTTTGATAAATATGTCATATTATTTTTTTTTCTTAATTATATTTCTTTCTAAACTTTGTTTTTTAATTTCTAGAAATACTTTTGGAAGTTCAACTAAAATACTGTCTGCACTAGATACAACTTGTTTATTTTTATTTTCAATTTCTTCTAAACCGTCTTGAACTTTTTTTAGTAACGCAAAAACTTTAGCCTCATTGTCTGAGCTTATTTTTGTAACGTGACCAATAACTTTTTCAAGTTTTCCTGATTTTTGATGTAGAGAATCAAGGGTTTCTAGTTCTTTTTTAACATCTTTTTCTAATGATTCTTTTAATTCTTTTAAAGATATAATTGATTTAGTTAGAGAATCCATCTCTGTCTCAAGTTTTGTTTTTCTGGCCTCAAGAGGAACCATCTCTTTTGTAATTAGTTTGGGTAACTCTGATTCTTTAATTTTAAGTTCTTTTAGTTCTCCTCGAAGTTCATTAACTCTTGTTTGGATATCCGTATTGGATTCACTTAACTCTATGTTTTTTTTATCTAATTCCTCATTGTATGTTTTAAGAACAGAAATCTCAAGGAGTATTTCATCCCTTTTTCCAGCCCAAGTATTTAATTGTTCGTTTTGCTCTGGTGTAATTTCTCGTTCCATAGTATTAGTATCTTAATGAATAAACACACGCTCCTGTAAATGCTCCTCCTGAAACAGTAAGAATAAAGTCTTCTCCTGGTCTAATTTTAAATCTAGGTACGTTATTTCCTCCTGTGTTTGATTGAAGAGTAATACCCTGTCCTTCATCTAGTATAAATGAAGCTAGGGTAGTTGAGCCTGCTTTTACAATAAAGTTACCAGCAGCAGCCAAATCACCAATAATTTCGTGAACGTAAATCCACGCTTCGGCGATTCCGGCAACAACTACCGTGTCTCCGACTTCTGCACTAACCGGAATTTCTATTCTTCCTTCGTGTCCATCTTGAATCATAGTCTTGTTTTTAAGTTAATAATTAGAGTAGTTACCCTACCCAACCCTATTCCCGAAACTCGGGAATAGAAGGGATAGATTAAACTGTAGTTCCGTCTCCGTCTGACCACATAAATCCTCTTAAATCTGATGCTCCAAATGTTGCAAGAGAGTTAAAGTTCATTACTAAGTCTTGGTTACCTAGCAAATCAACAACAGCTGGTTCAGCTCTAGTTGGAAGTGCTTCGATATATAGGAATCCGTAATCTTCGTTTTTCATTTTTGAATCAAACATTCCCCACATAAGACCGTCCATTGCTAGACCTTGATATGGTGAAAGTTCAACAACTTTAAATGTCTCCGTTGCTGGAGCGTTATTAAAGATGTTTGTTTGGTTAGGGGCAATCCCTTTTGCCAATGTACCCATAATAGCTTTCGCTGTTTGAGCACTGTTTGAACCTTTACGAACGATTAGTGTGTCTAAATCTGAGATAAGTGGCATTCCTCTACCATCTTTTTTAATTGAGTGTAACCGTCTTGCGGCTAACAAAGCTGAATAAGAGAATACAGGTGAGTTAGTAGCTCCGTCCACAATTACGTTAGACCAGGCGGCTCCTCCGTCTTCACGAGGGTGAACTTCTGACCAGTATTCAACTGCATCTGCACCAATTGTTGAAATCGGTTGAGGTGAGCCTACACCGTTGATAGGTGTCCATGTGAATGAAGTGTTGAACCCCTGTGCCAAAAGTGATTGAGATAGGTAGTTTTTTGCATGCTCGATAGCATCTTTACCTTCAATAAGTTTTGACTTGACTGTTCCTTTGATTTTAGCTGCTGCTCCCTCAAAAAGGAAGAAGTTAGTTTGGAATGACAAACGTACTTTCTTTGTAAAGTGCATTTGGAAATAATTTTTTGAAAAACCTTGGATTGGTGCATCAGATGCTCCAATTCCTCCGTCTCCAATAATTTCAGCCATTCCTAACCCTGTAACTCCAACGTCTGTATAAATACGTTCGCTGTTGGCCACCTTTGTCATAAAGTCTAAATATTCAGGCTTTACTGTAGGTGAAACTTTTGGTGCAATTTTTTTTACGACATTGTTTACGATAATTGCGTAATCTTGTATTGTTCCTGCTGACATGATAATTTTTTAAATTATATTATTAATAAGTTTTATTATAGGGTAAGGAATTTACCGATAATTAATTTATCGGCTGCTGCTCCATACGGTTCGACCTGTTGAACTATACCAGTTGCTGATGTAGTTCCCGTGTTATTTACCTCTGTTGAGTCTGTAAGAATCATAGCTTGACCATTGTGGGCCACATTAGTGTTGTTTGTTGTTGCGAAGATAAATGTATCTTCGTCGGATAGAACAATATATGGAACCCTGAGTTTTGCATCGACGACTGAAATGTCTTCGTTACATAGACCTAACAAATCAGCACGAACTGTTCCGTCGTCTGCTGGTACAGCAAGTCCTGCTGTTATAGCTAGGATTTCTCCTTTAACTGTAACTGTTCCTGTTGCTTTGTTGGCCTCATCTAACTCACGAGTGTTTTTTATTTTAGACTGTTTTACTGCTGTCATTTTTTTTCGTTTTTAGATTTCGTTTCCACTGGTTAATCTGACATAAGTTCCAAGGCTTTTTCTTCTGACATTCCTGTAGATTTAAGTTCATCAATTGATTCTTGCATCTCCGGGGAATAACTGTTTCTCGCAACTGTCCCTCCTGGGAACTGCATAGCGTTAACTTTATTCTGAACGTCCGCACCTTTTAAGACTCTTTCTGTGATAGTTTCAGATGGTTTAAACATGCTTTCTTGTGCGAGTTCTAAGACTGTCATTAATTCTTTTCCGCTTTTGTCTTGCCAAGCGTAGTTAGCATCAACGAAATCGAAGAATACTTCTCGTACATCATCATCTTCAAACCTACTGTGTCTTTTAATAAAAGAGTTTACGGTACTTTCAACTTCGGCTTTTTGGCGTTCATTTTGAAGCATCTCAGTGATATCCTCTTTAGTTGCTCCACCTAAAGCTCTTAGTCGTTCTTTGTCAGCTTTAATATTTTCATCCTCTTCTTCTTCTTCAGATTCTCCAGTTTCCACTCCACTCTTGTTGAGTGGGTTAATAATTTTATCAGAACCGTTAAGGGCTTTCATTTGTCCCTTGGTTGTTTTTATTTCCTCTGATAGTTCTCGACGTTGTTCTTCTGTTTTAGCCAGCTTTCGCTTTTTAACCAAATCCATAAGTTCAATCCTTTTTTCGTACGATTCATCAGATTCAAACTTACCTTTATTGGGAATACGATAATCGTATTCTTCAGGCTTCTCTTCGTCAATTGGAGGGGTGCTGGGTTCCTCCGCCTCTGGTTTCTCATCTGAACCTTCTTGTTTTTTTGGAGTTTCCTCTTTTGGAATTTCCTCTTTTTGTTCTTCAGGTTTTTCAGGTTTTTCTTCGGTTTTGACTTCCTCTTTTCGAGCAAGTTCATTTCCAGCTTTAATCGAATCAATTGATTCTTGCAGTTCTTTATCTAGTTCTGTTTCATCAACTTCTTCAACTTTATTAATCTCTTCTTCTTTTTGTGTTTTTTCAGGGTCCATATTTTATCCTACCCGTATCGTGGGTGGTGACGATGGTTAATTAAAATTGTATCTCTTGGTTTATACAATGTCAAATTTATAATGCTTTTATTTTTCTATCTGTCTGTGTAATTAATAAATTTTATGCTATTTATTCTCTCTAATTTAGATTTTAATGTTTCTAAGTTTACTGAACCTTCGTTAAGAAATGATATTGCGTGCTTTTGGAAATCACCTTCAACTGAGTCATTAAATTCTCCGATAGATTTTGAATACTCTATAGGTACAATAATTAAATAAACTTCTTTGTCTGGTTGTTTGTAGAATAGAATATTATCTTCTGGTTTGAAGACTTTGTTGAATACCTCAACTAAGTCTTCTCTCTCCACAGGTTTTCCACAGCTTTTTTTAAAACTTGATGGAACAACCCCTCCGAAAAAATAATCTTTATCTTCTACACTTTTGCCTAGTGTATTAAATAAGTCTCCTTTTAAGGCTTTAGTTTTAATTTCTTTTGTTTCTTTATCTTCGTTGTTGTTTTTATCGAACTCAGTAATTCCGTTGAAAATTTCCTCTCTTGTAGCTTTTTCTAAAACCTCTAGCCCTCTTTCTTTGGCCGCTTGTTTTAGAGTTTCAATAGTTGTTCTTTTTGTAATTGTTTTGTTTTCCATATTTTTATCCTACCCGTATCGTGGGTGGTGACGATGGTTAATTATTTTCTTTTAAATTTTTAAACGATTTGTAAAATGTTTTGCTAAAATTTTCCATTTCAGGGGTAATTTTATTTCTTACCTTCTTTATGTAGTCTTTAGTTAATGTGAAGGCTGGTGCATCCATGTTAATTTTTGCTATTTTCATTGATTCTTCTATAAGAGCAAATTCAATTGGTAATGGGTGAGTATAATTGATTCTAATTTTTTCACCTTTTTTCATGTCTTTATCCAGAACACATTCTAACTGTCTACCTACTTCTACAATATTAATTTTTTCAGTATCAACAAACGTTGCTTCTAGAACTTCTGTATTTACTTGTCCAATTAATATTGAAGTCATTTCTTCTGCACTTATCACAAACTCATCTCCACTTTTAGAAATGAATTTCATAAGTTTATCTTTAATGGCTTTTTTAGAATAAGCTACTTCTATTGAATAATTTGGTCTTTTTAGAACTACTGGTTTTTTTGACATAATATTATTCTTTACCGGATAATGAACCATTTCTAATTTCATCAAGATATTTTACCATTGCGTTTAGTATGTTGCCTTGAACTTCTAATCTTACCGCATTAACAACTGTTGCCCATTGTGTTTTTCCGATAAGTTGTGGATTAGTACCCATACAGTCTTTTATTAATTCAATAATAACTGGTGCATGAACACTTTGTGCTAAAGCTATTTTTTTTTGATTTTTACTTTGGTTTTCTTCCATTTTTTTAATCAATTATGCTAGTAAAATACTCTAGAGCTCTTTTACGATTTTCAGGAGTATCGTGAATCATTCCGCTTCCGACATAGTAATCTACATAGTCGTTTGCTAAAGATTCAGGTGAGAAATCTTCTTTGTTTGTTCTTACTGAATCAAAATATCTTCTTGATAGCCTTCCCGCACCTTCCACAGATAACAACTCACTTTGTATCTCTTCAGGACTCATTCCTGGAGTTAAAGATTTGCCGTGCTGTGTATAAGTTGAAGGGTCAGCATCATGGTTAATAGTTGATTTTGCAAGTTGAGCAAGAGCCAGGGGTGTTAGTCCATATTCACCTCCAAATCCCACATCGTAATCAATTGTTCTCGCTTGTTCGTTTCCGTTGGCAGGTACTGTTGTGTACGACCTTCTTGTGTTTCTAGGCGTGTCCGGATGTGTTCCGCTATTAGATTCTAAAAACCTAAAAGCTTCTGGAAGTTTTTCTGGGTTTACAGTTCCCCTCGGTATTTGTTGCTGAGCCACCGGGGATTGTGAAACAGCAGCTGGTTTGTCGTATAGCGGATTCGTATAGGTCTGGGAACCAAGTCCAGAAAAAAAATCAGAAATTTTTCCTGTCATACTTGATGCTTTTCCTTTTGCTGAATTGTATACGTTTGATATTTTCATAATTATCCTTGTTGTTCAGCCGCACGCCCAACTGAAGCATCGAAACTAGCTCCTAGGGGACTCTGTGGTCTTGGCATTTCATTTGGGTTCTGAGCCTGCATTGGGTCCATCCCGTCTCCAGCCATTTGTTGTCCCATTGGCATAGATTCCCCACCTCCACCTTCTCCCCCTGCCATAGATTGCATTGCTGTATTTCTTGCTTCTTGCTCCATTTGTTCTTGTTGCATTTGCTTCTGTTTATCTGAAGGTTCCATTGCAAGAATAGCTTCGTAATCATTTTTAGGGATGTAATCAAATATATCTCCTCCTTGAATTTCAAGCATTTTTTCAAGAGCCATTAACTGTGATGAAGAAGCTTCAGGGTCTTGATTTCTCATTGAGTAAATCAAAGTAATCTGATTTGTAATTACTGGGAATAGAGCCATAAATGTTTGTTTCTGAATTTCTATTGAAGGCAGAAGCATTGAATCTGGGTCAATAATAAATTCAATGTAGTCACTCATGTGGCCCGTATTTTTCATTTCATCAAATAGACCTTTAGCTGAAATTTGTCGTACGTCAGTCTTGTCCATAATTTCTCCTTCAGATGTGAAGTCAAAATTTAGTCTTAAATTTGGTGATGCTGCCGCAACTTGTCCAACTGGTATTCCGTTGTCATCTAGTACCATTTGAGATTCAACAAAGTAGTCTGGGTTTTGTTTTACAAATTCTGCTAGTTGGTCGTCAGAATCAATCATAAAGATTTTATCTGCTGAATAAATTTGAACCTGCCATGTATTTGAAATATGTGCATCTTTTTCTAATCCTGTAACAACTGAGTTTTTAGGTGGTGTAAGTCTAGTGTAAGCTGCTTCTTTCATAATAACAGTTGAACCAAGAGTTGATTCTGAATCACTACCTGCAATGATATTGTTTACACCAGTGTTTTCATCAATAGACACTTTTTGTCTATCTGCAAATTGGATTCCTTGCTGAACATTTCCTGAAGTTTTTACAACGTCAATTTCTGTTCCTGGGTGTTTAGGGTTAATTATATTTGCTCCTCTCTGATATGTAGCAGAGCCATTTTGAACTTGAGTTCCGAATAGCAACGGTGCGATTTCTGCTTCAACCTGTTCACCTGTAAGCGAGCTAATAGCTGTATACATTGCTGTGTTACCTCTCATCATTTCATAAAGACCGACACCGTATGGGTCGTTCATATTTCTCTGGAAACATCGAGCTACAACAACAGACCCATGTGAGCCGTCGTTTGGTAATTCTCCATCATAGATAACCATTTTTCCACAAGTAACAATATATCTATTTGTTAATTCGTTTTCGTAATAACCGATAGTTACACTTGTTCTTTTCTTTTCTGAATTTTCATCGCTAGCCTCTTCACTTACTGTGCAGTATTCTAATTTCTTTTTATTTTTAGCTTCTTTGGCTTCTGGATACATTACAAAGAAAAGTTCTTTTGTCATATCTTTTTCGTAATAGACTTCTGTTTGTGACCAAATATCACCATTACTAAATCCAATTCCTAGCCATGTTCTTGTGGGTTCTAGTGGCTCTCTATAAATATCATCGAATAGAATTTTAGTTGTTCCATTTCGTTGAACCTGAACTCGTCTTGGGTAAACTCTCCAAGCAGCCCATCCGTATGTAAATAAATTCTGATAAGTTATCATCAGAGTGTTTGCTCCGTTACCTCCTGTCATAGACCAACCTCTTTTCCACAATTCGTACATTGCTTTTGCGTACACTTTGTCGTCTGCGACAACTGTAGCATCCGGAAGCTTTCCAGCCAAAACAGATGTAGCAATCATAATCTTTGAGAATGCAATCGGCTCTTGTGAGTGAGGAACGCCAGATTGATTTTTGTCTCTGTTAGTTAATTTAGTTGGATATACATTAATGTCGTATGAACCGTTAGACATTTGGCTGTAAACAACTGAAGACCCCCATCCTGTTTTTTCGTATACTTTTTCACCGTAAGAAACACCAGTGTTCATTATGTTTTGGTCAATTTCTTTTTCAAGAGTGTCAAACCTTTTACGGTACTGACTATCTTTCATTTCTTTTTTCTTACCTTCAATGAACTTACAGGTTTCGTTGTAGGAATTTTTTTCCTTAGTTTTTTTATCTTTTTTAAGGTTTTTAGGATTTTTTAAATCGTAAATATCTTCGTAATTGGTTTCTTTTGCCATTTTTTATATTTTAAGTACGTTAATGCGTTTAATTATGACCCCAATGAAATAAAAAAGCAACCTATTTGTCATTTTTAATTCTAATAAGTGTTTTTTTTACGTTTTATAGCGTAATACCACCAGTCTCTTCTCCAAACATCAACTTCATGTGACTGAAGGTGGTATCTTCTTCTTCTTTTGTATCGCTCTGTCCGTTTTCCTGCAAAATAGCGTATCCGATTCCTGCTGCCATGATGCAATCGTCATTTTTCTTAGCCATAGCTTCTGGTTTACCCTTTGAGTTTCGAACGAATGTGAACATCTCATCTAAAATAGCTGCTGGGAACCCACTATCCTTTCGAAAAAATACAGCTTTTAAAGCCGCTAGTGCGAATGGCCGTGTAGCAGATGTTGTTTTCCATCCGTAAAACTTTGTTATCTTTTGTGTAATGTCGTCAAATGATTTACGGTAATACATATTAATATATCCCTTTTTCTCTAGTGCATCGTTTACCCATAATCCATCTTTGTTCACTTCGATACCAATCAGAGCCCAATTAAAAAATTTCCCGAGCTTATACGCCTCATCCGCTAATTCATCTGGTGCAACCTGAGATTTGTATAAAGCATCGCAATCTCCAGTCTTTTCGTTTATCACATATAGAACCTGTGCATCACCCCATGCCAGACCTTCAGAAGTATCTCCTCCAATAATGTATCGAGTTCCTTTTTCTGGTTTATTAAAAATTTCCAAACTCCCTGCACTAAATTGATTAAATACAACTTCTCCTTTTTCGTCAAATCCCAATTCTCCTTTTTCTCCTTTTACTGCTGTTTCCAAAAGTTTAGCAATCTTTGCTGTAGAAAAATAGTTCTGTCCCGTAGACAGGAAGGCCTCCTCTTGGGTTGTAGGGTATTCCTGCATCAGAGATTTAATAGCATCCGGAGAATTTTTTCCACCAAACTGCAACCACTTCATATAGTAGTATGTTATTTCAATATCAGTTAAATTGTGCTCCACCTGATATGAAGCCCAATCAATTTCCGATACCTCCATATCTTTTGCAGGGATAGGTTCGTAAATCTTTTTCATTTCCATATCATCGTACTGCCAATTATAGAAATGTGGCTTGAACTGCACCTGTGAAAGCTGTGGTGTTATTTTATCTCTAGTCAGCCAGTTCTCTTGAAACATTTCGTAAAATCTTCCGGAGTTACCACTCCATGCACTCTTACCATTCCTTCTAACAAAAACAATATTATCTTTTGGCAAAGTTACACAATAAACATATCCATTATATTCCAAATCTTTTATAGGAGTCATATGCGTTTTGTAGTATCCTGTTTTTTTATCACTAAAAGCTACCACTGTGTCAGTTCTTTTATTGTTGTTGTACTCATTTACTGAATACCCGGCCTTTAGGAAAATCTCATAAAAACCATCAGACAGTGGTTTGTCGTGTCCTGTAAAAATCCTTCCGAAGTCTTTAGTTTTGGATTGATTCCTTTTTGTAGTATCACCATCCCCTAAATAAAATGCTTCAATTAAAATTTTAAGTTGTCTTATCGATAATTGTTTTAATTCGTATGGAATTTTTTTAGGTTTAACATAATCTTTTAAATATTGGAATAGCTGGGTAGAATTCACAAAAATATCTTTTTCGTTTGTTTTTACGTTTTTACCAATAGCTTTTCCTATTCTAATACAACAGTCTTCCATTACTTTACGATTTTTTATTTGTGTAACTTTCACGCAGTTTCTATCTACTGAACCTTCTGCTAAAAAATAACCCATAAACTCCAACCACAAATCCATGCGAATTGTTTTTTTTCTATGAGTCTGTACCCCATTGCCACTCCTGTGAGAATATTCTGGAAGTGTAAAATATTTCTGTTCTTCTCCTTCCCAAATAAATCCTTTTTTAAAAATAAAATCAGTTTTAGACTTCTGCAAATCTTTTGCTTCAATAAGTTTGAAGTTGTGTTTTTTAGTATTCCTAGAAACCAACATCTTATGGTTAGGAGTCACTGCTAAATCTATTCTTTTGTTTTTGAAGTTTATTAAATTACCTTCAAATTTATGTTTTTGAAATTTCCAATTCTTCTCAAAATAAACAATGTCATCTTCCCCCATAGAAGCTATCTCATCCGAACGGGTTAGGTCTTGGAAGTTTTTGAATCCTTCTTTAGTTAATACTTCTGTATCGTCTGAATAACACATACCTTCTGCTGTGGACTCGATAAAAATAAATCCATCGAATGGAACTGTTGGGAATGTTCCTCGTTCTACCTCTTCAGCTCGCTTAGGATACTGTGCACACAACTTAGCAAACTCTGAAATGTGAACTAAGTGGTATGTTCCAGAACGTCCAGATACTGACACAGCAATAGATGAAGTGGAACCAGCTTCCGGTCCGTAATCCAAAACAATCTGAATCTTCCTAGAACTTTTTTGGTTAATTTTAAAGAACGCATCTTTTACATCAGCGGCCATGTTACGCACAGCAAATTCAATCTTCTTATCGAAAATAGTTGTGGCATCTTCAACCTTGTGAGCGATAATCAATCCCTCTTTGTTGGTTTGAAATAAAATAGAATCCAATATAAACAAATCAATGAAAGTAGTGAAACCCAGCTGACGTGATTTTAAAATTACATGCCTATGGAATGGCTTGTCTATATTAAGATAGTTATCAAAGAAATGCTTCTGAGCTCTGTTCATTTTAAAGACCTCCTTCTTTCCATCCTTTGTAATAATAAAGTAGAGATTCTTCAATCTCCACTCCTGATTTTTAATCAAAGACGGGTCATCCGTAAGTTTTTTTACAACTTCTTCGTTATGAGATTTACTGTCTTTGTAATTTACATCCATTACTTTTTTCGTTTAGTTTCAATTATCAGTCTTACCACAGCTTCTTCTGGTGAGTTTCCAATCTCTGAATAAGATACCGACGTTGCTTTCCAGTAGTCCATTTGACCTCCGTTCTTATTTGTTTGTGTAAGAGTGTCGAAATCCTTTCCCATAAATGCAATCATTGTCGATAAATCAGGCCCTGTGTCTTCGTCTAAAACCGGGAACCCTGCTTTTATCAGTTCTTGTATGTGCTTTTTTTTCATATCTGTTTCTGTTACTTTTTTAAAACCCTGGGTCTTCTACTTCTGCCTCCCTCACTTTTATCTTCTCCTTCACCTCCTTCTTATTCGCATCCCCTTGAATAAATGTCTGATTTTCAATTTGCTGCAATATAATAGACTTCAACTTATTCCCTCCCGATGTATCATCCTTCTTCTCTGCAAGCGGAGCGTTGAATTTCGACCATGCGTTTCCAATGGCGTTAAGTGCACCTGTCAGGTCCTTGTTAGAGAAGTCTTTGAAACCTCTAGCTTTGAACTCGTGCATAATTGAAATTGCAATGTTGTTTGAGTCTAGTGCCAACTTACTCATTGCATTATTGAATCCTTCTTTGTCTTCTATGTGAGATTTAACTGAACGAGATACTGCTGACGAGTAGCCAGAGTTTAATGCTATTTGTTTTTTAGATACACCTTGACCTCCAAACAACTGACGAGCGTAAGCCATTTGTTTTATTGTAGAGCCGTTTTTTTTAATGAATGTCATATATCAATAATATACAGTGAAGTGGAACATGTCAAAGTTTGTGTGCTAGAAATCTGGATGAGGTTCTGTTAATCCTTCTTCTTTCTTTTTTCTACGGTAGGTTCTGTGTGAGTGCCTCTGATTCATGTTCTTTTCATCCTGTGTCATTTTCCTTGTGCACATTCCTTCCTTCTCGTATTGTTCCCATGTCTTCTTTCCATTCTTAATGTGATAACTACATAAAGAGAAGTGAGTGTTACATAACCCTCTTGCTCCTCCATGTGAACTTCTGTCACAACTTACTCCATCTCGCTTATAAGTGCAATATTCTGATGTCTTCTGACTGTTTGTTTTATCCATGTAGTAATATTATCTTAAGTGGGTTTGTTTTTCAAGTGGAACCTGTTAGTAAGATTTAAAATACTTAAGGTGGTTTCAAAAATTATAAGGTGGTTAATATATGGCTAATAATAAGGGCTTCAAAAAAGGCGATTCCGTATGAGCCAACAACCACACCAAACCACCTTATAAGGGCTAAAAAAGAGGGAAAGTTCTGTACTATTTAATTTATATATTATATATATACTTTTTTCTCTTAAAAGAGTTACTTAAGGTGGTTTATTATAAAATAGGCTTAGATAGAGCCATATATTAACCAACTTATAATAAATGGCTAAAAAAGTTGTGAGGTGGTTTGCTCAATAGTAGGGCTAGTTCATTGAAATCTGAAAATAACCTTCAAAATAGTTAGTAGTAGGTTTGTTATAAACTGTGGATAACTCTGTGGATATGTGGATAACTAATACAAAAAGAAAACCACCCGGGGTCATAGGTGGTTTCTTATAATAGGACACAAGAAGATAACATGCGTTCAATAATAGTAAAAAAGAAATTGAAAGGTTTTAAGAAACTTTGGGAAAGTTTTACTTGTTTGACCCCTACTTACTATTATACACCAATTCTAAATAATGCAAATTTTATTATTTATTTTTATTTCTTTTATTTTCTTCATGTTGTGCACGAGGAATCAATCCTGTATATCCATCATCTTCATCTAGTTCTTCATCTTCATCTACATTAAGAGTCTCTTCTGCTTCGTTTTCGTCAAGAGTCTCTTCTGGAAGAGTTTCTTCTGCTTCATCTAGTCCTTCAAGTTCTACTCGAGCTTCAAGTCCTTCAAATCCTAATGCTGCTTCATCTTCATCTAAGTTTGATAAACCTTCTTCATCTACACTTAGTAGTCCCTCATCATTTCCTTCTGTCAGTTCAATTCTTTTATCGTTTTCTATTGGTTCCATATTTTTATATTAATTGTTAAAAACCTACTTAATATTATACACCCTTTTTTTATATTGCAAATTTTATAATAAAATTTTTCGAGGCGACTTTCTACAGGAATAGGGGGGTAGTTGTGGGTTGGTGGTTAGTTACTGTGGAGGTCCGATACTTCTTTTATCTGTATTCCACCCCACCCCGTTCAGTAAGGGGTCATCCCCCTCGACACTTATCATTCACAACATAACTAAGAACAACATTATAATTCAATCATTAACAAGGACACAACAAAAACAAAAGGATACATTACTTCGTAATGTAATTATATGCCTGAAAAATCAGGCAAGGCTCGGCTCGGGTTGTCAAGGTATGGTTGAAGGTAGGTTGGTGCATTTGTTGGTTGGTTTGTGCTAATAACACCCCCCACGCCATACCCCCACGATAACGCCCCAGCACATAGCCCCCAGCCAAGCCAATAAACGCAGGTATTGACAATGCCATACATATGTTGTTTGGATAGTTATCCACACTTATCCACTAGACAGCGGTGCCTATATTTGATACACTTGACACAGTCAAGGCAAACACATAAGACACCTCGACCAAATAATAATATGAATATAAATAGTATCGAATATCAGCAATTAAAAAATAACTGGGATAGCAAAGATTAGAAAACTGTTTCAGAGCAGGGAATAATGTTTTTGAGTATTTAGAAGAAATTTATTGCAATGAACCAAGTTACAAAGCAACGATAAACAAAATATAATGAAGGCTAAAAATTTTACTAGAACAGAATTAGAAAATTATATGATAAAAGATAACATCATGTTTTTTCAGTATAAAAGACTTTATCAACTAATGTATTCACAGAATGCAGGTTTTTATTTTTCAGAAATAGAAAATCAAAGGCTATACGGTAAAGTATTGCCATATACAAAAGCAGGAAGATTTCATGCAGTAACACCTAAAGTTATGCATGAAATTATAAATAACTAATAATATAATGAAAATATATATCCAAAAAATAGCAGGCGAGTTGTACGGGTTAGCATATCAAAACGGTAAAACTTACTCAACAACAGGTATCAATCACACATCAGTATTTAATAGTTTACTAACAAAGATAACACTTCACTTTAATGATTAAAGACCTACACCAAAAGAAAAGACAAAGAGCCTACAAAATCAGATCAATTATAAACAAAATTAAAAAAATACTAATATGGAAAATATAACAAAAGAAGATTTCAAAGACTTCATAGAGGTTCGAGATAGTGGACGGGTTAACATGTTTGATATTAATGGAGTTTCAAGCCTTTCAGGACTAGACAAAGACACGATAAAAACTATTCTAGCTTACTTTGACGAATTATTAGAAAAATATAACAAACAATAATATGAAAAAAGTATATATAAGGCGAAATGATTTATTTAAAAATTTGCAAATGGTGTTATGTAATAACATAACAAAAGTGGACGAGGGATTTTTTGAAGATAACATGGAGTTATTCCAGAGCGAATGCGAGGAATGCAACGGCAACGGCGAACGACCACATAGAATTGTGAGAGAATTTAATAACATAAACGACGCAAGTCATTTAACAAAATAATATGAACATCAACGATATATAAATTATGGATAAATACCAAAAAGAGTTACAGAGATTGAAACCAGAGGACGAGGTACAAGGCACAGAGGACTTTAAAGGCTATGAATTTATAGGAACAGCAGGACATGGTTATTTAGTTGTACCAAAAGAGGATAAAAACTATTCGATTGCACAGAAAATTATCAGTTATGGATATAAAGGAGATTTAGCAGTTTACTTGGAGGAAGATTGCGAGGCAGGAGAATTTTTAACAGCAATAAAATTATGATATTCAAATTAAAGACAGTGACAGATTATCAGGAGGCAGAGGAGTATAAAGAAAAGTTAGAAAATGAAGGAAAAAAAGTAAAAATTGAAGTTATAGACAATTTAAACTATGAAGTTATTAACATAATCGCAATATAATGATAAGTCAATTCAATAAGGATATGAAAATAAAAACACTTATAAACGCACTAAAAGAAATATGAAAGCAATAATCACAGAGGATTTTGAGAAAAAATACGACAGAATATTGATAGCAAGTTTCAAAAATATGCACGGCGTAGAACTGTTTTATCACTATATTCCAGCGTACAGAGTCAATAAAGTATTAAAAGCAGAACAGGACTTTATCACAAGACACGCAGACAGTTTCAAATGGTATAAAGAATTTAGAACATATCAGACAGTTAGCAGACAGACAGACTTAGCGAACTTTATAAATCAAAATTTATGGCGAATAAAACATAACTAATTATGAAACTAACAAACACGAGCAGAATATACGATATAAATACTTTTGTAATGAGAGGAACTATATCAATGACACAAGAGGAATGGGGTAAAGCATATATTTTTTTGAAAAAGAGATATAGCAAAGCAAAAAAGAATTGTGAAACTTATACCAGAGATAGTTTATACAATATTATAAAAGAAGAGCCAAAAGATAAAGTATTCAATATTGGTATTTACGCAACAAGACTAATTGTAGAAAAATACGGATTGAAAAATTACAAAGATGTTAATTATGGAATAAGAATTAAACAATAATTATGATAAACCTAGACAAAGAAGAAGACTATTACATTTTGGTAGACAGGCAAGGTGGAACTTTTGGAGGTGGCAGAATACTTGAAAGCAACGAGGAAGTTTTAGAGCAGTTTCGGGGATGGGCAGAGGCAGACGAAATGGAAAATCATACATTGAAAGGTTATTCTTTTGGCGATTTAATAGAAATATGGACTATAAACATAATGAAGTATGACGGAGTAGAATTTAGAGATTTAATGGAACACGAACTTAACGAAATAGTCTAACGACCACACTTTGCTCTCTATCGTGCTCGTGGGGCAGGTATAGAGGGTAAAATTGTGCTTGGTAGCACAGCATTATAAACATAATCATATATAAGAAAATGAACTACACAATAGATAAACCAGAAGTATGTGAAATATCAGACGATATAGTATTTTACATTTGCAGATTACTTGGTATAGAAGCAGAAGAACTAGAGAAAAACGGAGAATTTAAATTCACAAAAAAAGCAGAAGAAATATATTTCACAATTTACGACATTATAACTAACAAAATAGAAAAATAACTATGAAAAAATTTAAAATACTTTTCAGCGAAGATGTAACTTGGAGTATAGAACTAGAAGCAAAAGACGAAATAGAAGCACAGGACTTATTTCAAGAAATGGACTTGGACGAAGACACCAGAGCCAGAATGATAGATGTGCAGACAGGGGAATTATCAATCGAGGAAATAACTGAATAATTATGCAAGAAAAAATAATAGAACTAGAAACAGCTAAAAAGAATACACAGACGTTATTAGACGAGCCGAATGCTTCAGTTGATTTTAAGGGGCTATCATACTGGGCAGAGAGAGTAGAAATATTGAGAGAAGAAATTAAAAATAACTTATGAACGATAAACAAAAAGCACGACGAAAAAAATGGGCAGAGAAAAAAGCAGACGAAATAATGGACTCAACTCTGTATTGTGCAGGAGACCACGACTTGAGAGTAGACAAACATTATCTAGAGGTATGGGAGGAAATCAAAGCCGACTTAATCAAACTCATTATATGATAGACATTATAAATTTAACGATAGTGATTGTAGCAATGGTAGTTAGTCTAGTTTTATATCTTCGAGATTGACAGCACCGACACACTTGATATACTTAATACAATATTATTAACATAACAAAAACAAAATGAAAGAAAACATAAACGAATGGAAATTTGCACTTGGGATACTAACAGCATTTATTGTGCTTTTAATAGGAGTTGTATACACAGGAGCACAACTTCTACAACTTGTGATAGCGTACATGAACTAAAAAATATGTCAGGAAGAAAAATAGAATACACTATAAGTACAGAAAAAGGCTTGATAATTGAAAAAACATTTTCAAAGTGTTTAGTGACTAAATATTTGAATAGTAAAAAAAATTATAAAATAACGAAGAGATTAAGAAATAAATAATATGAAATATAAAATAAACGACATTATGGTAGATGCAAACGGATATAAAAGAAAAGTGTTAGCAGTGGTTGATAATTTGTATGGTTTGTCTTTTTACAATGACTACAAAACATTTAGTTGTTGGTACACACAAGAAGATGTAGACGAAGAAGGCTACACACTAGACATTAGCGAGTGGGAGCCAGAAAAAAATGATACCTATTACTATATTAGTTTAACCGATATGACAGTTTCTTTTTCTATTTGGACTAACAACGAAAAAGACAGTAACAGAAAAAAACTCAATCTTGTATTTCAAACACGAGAACTAGCAGAAAAAAGATTAGCAGAAATCGTAACATTTTTAAAGAAATA
>JGI1221J13441_10000504_pt1 | contig 17586 bp, 11 predicted proteins | sample LakVidmifraction_4_FD_13441 | JGI IMG/M metagenome (IMG submission 13441) | reverse complement strand
TAGTTATAGTTATTAAGTTATTATTATTAGTAATACCAGTTACTCTAATATCAGTTGGTAAATTTTGATATGTGGTTGCTGATATAGTATTACTTAAAGTTGAACCACTAATAAATGCATTACCAGTTATCGTTAAACCAGTTACAGTATTTATATTAACAGTAAATGTACCCCCAGTTGAGTCATTAATACTTAATTTATTAGCGTTGTTGTATGAAAATGATGAAATTGTTGTATCAGTTAATCCAGTAGTAAAACCAGATATATTAAAAGTACCACCTGTATTATTAAAAAATGTACAGACACCATTATTTATATTATAAGTACCCCCAGTAATAGTTACGTCACTAACTAAAGTACCTAAATTAACTGTGTAATTTACAGAATTACTACCAGAAATAGTTAGATCGTAAGTTGAATTATTAATAGTAAATCCAGTAACATGAATATCATCGCTCGGTTTAAAAAACCCACCAACATTAAAAGTTCCACCAGTGTTATTAGTAAATAAAGCGATACCAGTTCCAGTAGTATAAGTCCCACCAGTAACCATAGTATCTTTTGTTGAAATACCAGTAAGGTTTGAACCATTACCGAAAAAAGTACCACCACTAATTGTGGTTGCTGATAAAATAGTACCATAAACTGGACCAGTAAATGTTGATCCAGAAAGTGTTGCTAAACCAGTTTGTAATATTTGAATTTTCTCATTACCTCCAGAATCTAATAATGATAACAATATATTAGTACTACCAGTTAATTTTTGATTTAAATAACCAGACGTAGTATCAAATGAACTAACTTTTACTTTCGTATCAGCTGTTGATGTCGCTAAATCAGTAAAAGTAACAAATGTATTGCTATTGCTAGGTGATGTTGAACCAGTAATTGCGGCATATTGATCGGCTGTTAGTTGAAAACCAGCATTAACCGACCAAGTTCCACTTCCGTTACTTAAATATTCGGATGGTGAATCAATATCAATATAAATTGAACCTTTTGGTGATAAATGTGATGGAATCCCATTACCACTTTGTATATATATTCCACCTACCGATATGCTTCTAATATTAGTTGCCATTTATATTTCTTTTATTATAAATATAACACAACTTTTAATTATCACTTAATAATTTCCCAATTAGACGACCAAGTATAATTTTTTGATGTTTCACCACTTATCTTAATAGATATATTACCATTATTAGCTGAATAAATAATTGAGTTAGATGTCATACCGCTTGAAATTCTATCAAAATCAGAGTTTTCACCGATAATATAAGTAATACCAGAAACCTTATTAATAGCTAGAGTTCTTTTCCAAAAACCATAATCAATATTATCCTTAAATGCGTTGATATAAGACACAATAAATGAATTTGTATTATCTGTTATGCCACTTACCGTATCTATCGTTAAAAATGTGTTTGTTGTTGTTGTTGCGCTACTATTAATAAATAATCTAATAGGTAAATTCACATCAATATTAACGTTATTATCTTTCGTTAATCGTAATTGTTTTGTGTTTTTGGTAAACGTACCACCCGTTATTGAATAATCGGTTACACCAGTAATATTAAATGTACCACCAGTATTATTGATTAATGTGATCTTATTATCAGAATATGTACCACCAGTTACCCTTACATCTATTGGTAAACCTAAATACGTTGTCGCTGATAAACTACCATTAACTGTTAAACCAGTTAAGGTATTAATTGTCGTTGAAATAGTACCACCAGTATTATTAGTAAGTAGGATCGTATTATTTAAAATACTAATACCAGTAATTATTATATTAGTATCTCCAGTGAAATACCCATTAATATTAAAAGTACCACCAGTTGAATTAATTAAGGTTGTTACCCCATCTAAATAAGTACCACCAGTTACATACGGCAACCCTGTTATATTACTACCATTACCGTAAATTGTGGTTGCCGATAAAACCCCATTAACTGTTAACCCTGTAAAATTATTTATAAAGGTTTTAATTATTATGTTATCGTTCCTAGTTAGGAATAATTGGTTGTTTAGAAATGTAGTCCCAGTAACAAATGAATTTGCGACTGCTAAATTCATCGTGTAAGCCGACATTAAATCATTTCGGTTAAAATATACCGTATTACCTATAGTTGTTGTTCCAGTTGTGTAATAATCAGTAAAACCAGTTACATTTATTACATTACCATTTGTGTTTTGTAATATAAGTGTGTCAGTATTATTATTAAACGTACCTCCAGTTATTGTGTTACTATTAATCAAATTTAATAAATTAGTCCCACCACTATAAAATGTTGATGCATTTATAGTGGAAGCTGATAAATCGTTATCAGTATATAAATTTCCATCAAATGTAATAATACCATTACCCATAAATATCGTAGTATCACCACTACAAGAAACTATAGCGTTACTGTATAAAGTAGTGCAAGCACTAAGAGTTGGTGATCCACCAGTAATTGATAACGGTTCAATTATGAACGTTTGATTTATATTTGAAGAATTGAATATATGACTCATATTGTACTACCTATTAACCTAAAAATACCATCACTATAAAATGGTTTATAAACCCTAATATTAACGCTATCGTTTTGATATATCACAATTGGTGTGGTTAATATTGTACCATCAAAAATAATAACACCGTTAATAGTAATAACAATTCTAGTTATATTAGTTATATCGATTAATTGCGTGAAACTAATATCGTATTGAGATATAAATGTAAATTGTGTTTCAGATTTAGCTTTAAAATCAAAGGTAAAAGTGGCACCATTAACATTTATTAGAGGTTCAAATATAATATTACTTATCAATAATGACTCATCAACTTCCATCATAACGATACTTCTATTTATTGTTGGCATTACTTCAAAATCTTCTTCATCTAAAATATATCCTAGTAATTTAAATTCGTATAGTTGAATATAATATCTTCTATTTTCAAAGTCATCAATTTCACCTTCACCCCCAATACTTTCAATATGTAATGGCATTGGATGACCATTAACACTAATATATGCTTGTCTAGATTGAAACATTTTTTGTACCGTTAAACTAAATTTATTTAAATCTTTCATTTTATTTGTGAATAATCTAACTTCATAAAATATATCTACGGCTGTTGGTTGTGGTATTTTATATAGATCAATACCTTCTCTTACCCCATCCCAAGTTGGTACTTTGTAATAGGTATATGTTCTATTACCTGGTATGTTCCATAAACCAGATTGATTTTGACCCTGTTGTATATCTGGTTTCCTAACTAACGTAATAAACGGTAATTGTATATTTTTATATTCATCAGATGTTTGCCATGTTTTTGAAAACTCGGTCCATTTTTGTAGTGTAAGAAAAATTACAGGTACTTTTATTCCATCAACACTTAACGCTAAACCTTTAGTATCTTCAATAAATTCTAAAACACTACCATCCATATCTTCAATTAAAACACCTCTTGGTAGAAAAGCACCATTATCAGCAATCCCATCAAGTATTTCTTGTCTTCTTTCTGGCCCAATTTTTTGTGGTACTATATTTATGTTGTTTCTCCAACCTTTATTTAAAATTTTACTCATTTTAACTTCGTTTTAACTATTTATTTACCGTCAAACTCACTTGAATCAACTGGCGCACATACAACTGTATGGAAAGCTCCTTTATAACCCATTATTGTGTGTTTATTATCGTAATTTTTAATACCATCATTAACAACACTAAAATATCTTATATTAGTTTCTGTTACTGGATAACCAATATAATCACCATAATCAATACTAGTCTCTAATTCAGCTAATTGTTCTGAATATATGGAAAAGGTAAATTGACCATCTTGAATATATCTAAGACTACCACTTGGATTATACGCTTTGTTCTCAGCTTCAGCCATCATGGGTAAAACTTTAAGTTCTATCGGTGGAAAGTATCTGATACCATTTTTACTTGCTTCACCGTAAAGGTTATCTGATTCAGTCATTTTTCGATCAACTTTATATAAAATAATAGTAAAATTACCATCACCCTCAATTGCTTCACGACCAAATTCTATTTCAGCCTTAAAATCTTCTTCTGAAAAAAAACGATTTATTCTAGTTATCGGTGTTATACGTTTATTACTCATGGCTTTTATTATAAATATAATTATTTTATTAAATATTTCTATAAGACTTGATTTAATTATTAAATTAATTATATTTAATAAAATAATGATAAACCTTAACGATATAAAAGGACGTTCCGCTATCACACTATTAGAAAATTATAGTGGCATAAATCCATACATTCTTAAATTAAAACAAGAGTTTACTGAAAATAGAAAAAAAATATTAACTGAAAACCAAACTAAATATATTCTTGAAAATTCCAATAAAGTACCATTATTCATAAATAGAGTTATTGGGATTACACCGTACTTAGGTGAATCATTTAAAAATTCAGAAGAGTTAACGTTCACACCAGAAAAAATATTAGTTGAATTTATATTAGCTGATATGGAAAATTCATTTCATGTTTACGGTAAAATTAAACAAAATCAATCTGAATCAAAAATGTATTGGTTACCAAAAACACAAGTGACTCAAGATATCTATTTTGAACCCATAGATATTGATGTTGATTTTAGTAAATATAACGATGTTTTAGCCTTGAGTGGGAAAAAATTATATGATCATCAAGAATCTGGTATTAAATTTCTTTTATCTAGAAATGGTTGCATATTGGCTGATGATATGGGTCTTGGTAAAATGGAGTTCATTGATAATCAAGTATTTACACCTAATGGACGACAAAAAATAGGTAACATTAAAATAGGTGATAAGGTAATCGGTTCAAATGGTAAACCTTGTAATGTTACAGGTGTTTTCCCACAAGGTATTAAAGAATTGTATCGAATCACATTTAATGATGGATACAGTGTTTTAGTTGGCGCAGAACACCTTTGGTCCGTGTCATATAATAATTCTGGTGATAACAGATATATCACATTAAGCACTGAACAAATGCTTAATAAAGATTTAGTTTTAGGACAAATAGGTATTGGATGTGATGATAATCACCAATATAAATTTAAAACTTATTATAAACAATCAAATGGTCAAAGTAAATGGAGAATACCAATAGTAAAACCAATTGAGTTTGAAAATAACTCAACCCTTCCAATTGAACCTTATTTATTAGGGTTATATTTAGGTGATGGTCATATTAAATCACATAAAGATGATTTAACTAAATATGAAAGTTATTTAAATACACTAACGACTAAATTTATTCCAGATACTTACAAATACTCGTCAATAAATGATAGAGTATCAATGTTACAAGGTCTTATGGATACTGATGGGTATTGTATTAAAAGTAAAACTGGAATATTCGTTAGTGTTGGGTATCGTACAACCAATGAAAAATTAGTTGATGACGTAGTTGAAATTGTTCATTCTTTAGGTGGTATTGTTAAGAAATCAACCGTAATTGGATCATATAAAAACAAAGAAGGTGTTAAAGTGATACGTAAACAATATTATAGGTTAAATATTAAAATGTCTGAAGGTATTAATCCATTTAGAAATAAAATAAATTCTGACCTATATGATCAACCAAAAAAATATAAAGTTGGTAGGTATATTACTGATATTAAATTAGAAACGACTGCTGAAGCTGTATGTATTGCTGTTGATGCCACAGATAAATTATATGTTACCGAACACGCAATAGTTACACACAACACAACCCAATCAATAATCGCTGCATTAGAGAGTGGTGTTGAAAATATTCTAATACTTTGTCCATCATCAGCAAAAATTAACTGGGAACGTGAAATTAATGTTTTTTGTGATGACACAATAATTATTGATGGGAAAAAATGGGGTAAAGCTAAATTTACTATAATTAATTTTGATATACTTAAAAATTTTCACACACTTGATGATAAGAAAAAACTTAAAGATGGTGAAGTTAAAATTTTAAATAGGGATATAGTTAATTCTAATTTTGGTTTAGTTATTATAGATGAAGCTCATAATCTTAAAAACCATGAAAGTATTCGTGGTAAAATAATGGTTGATGTTATTGTAAATAATGGAATCGATAAAGTATGGTTATTAACTGGTACACCAGTTGCCAATAGACCAATGGATTTCTTCAACTTATTAAAAATTATTAAATCACCCATAGCTGATAACTGGAGACATTTTGCGGTTAGATATTGTGAAGGTAGACAATTTTTTAAAGTTATTGGTGGATTAAGAAGACAAATTTGGCTTACAGATGGTGCGAGTAATTTAGAGGAGTTATCGATTAAAACTAAGAATATTATAATTAGACGTTTAAAAACTGAAGTATTGGATATGCCCGATAAAGTGGTTACACCTATGTACCATAAATTATCGGATAAAAATATGTTAAAATATAACGAATTATGGGATGATTACTTATTAAAAAGGGAAAAAGAACTTAAAACAACTGATAATTTACAAAAAGAATTAGTTGAGTTAATTTTATTACGAAAATTTATCGCTATGGAAGCAATTCCACACACAATTGAGATTGTTGAAAATGCAATAGCTATGGGTAGAAAAGTTATCGTGTTTACTAGTTTTTCTGACGAATTAGAAGCTATTAATCAACATTTTGGTAAACTTTCGGTTAAACATAATGGTTTAATGAATTCGGTTAATAAACAAAAATCAGTCGATTCTTTCCAAACAAACCCTAAGATAAAAGTTTTTGTCGGGAACATAAAAAGTGCTGGTGTTGCTATTACATTAACCGAAGCTACTGTTGTTATATTTAATTCATTTGATTGGGTTAGTGGTAATAATGAACAAGCTGAAGATAGGGCATTTAGAATAGGTCAAAAGAACGATGTAAATGTGTATTATCAGCTATTTGATGTTCCTATATCAGTTAAGATGTGGGAGACGCTTAAACGTAAAAAAGATATAATTAATACTATATTAAACGGTAAAAGTGAAGAAGAACAAATGATCTTACTTATTGATGAAATAACTAATAAAGAAATATAAAAATAATTATGATACGAATTTATACTATTCCACAATGCGGATATTGTACTGAACTAAAAACACTTTTAACTGATGAAGCTATTTCATTTGTTGAGCTTAATGTGTTATTACCAGAAAATAATGTTGAATACGATAAAATAACTGAAATAACTAAATCGGACGATGTTCCAATTATTAAAGTTGATAAACATTTATTGATACCTAATATTTCATTTAAAACAATTAATGAGGCTGTCGACCTAATTAAAAAGTTTTTATCTGGGGAATAATACTAATTGTTTTTTTTGTTATATTTATATATAAAATATAATATGTCAGTAAGTTCAGAAGATAAAGATAGAATCTTTACACAATTTAAAACATCATTAGCTGCACCACTAAGATCTGTTGAATTAACAGATGATATGCTTTGCATTTTATTAGAAATGTGTGTTGAAGATTATTCTCAACATGTACAAGAATGGTTAATCGAACATCAATGGCAAAGTCTTTTAGGTAAGAATATAGACACAACAGATATGGCGTTTGCTTTGAGTGTTAGAGATTTAAACTTTGTTAGTCAATATACTTATGCTTATTCTAAACAAGTTGGATTACAAACTAATGGTCCTTGGGAACTTAAAAAAGATTATATTGAATTAGAAGCTGGAAGACAAGTTTATGTTATACCAGCTGGGCGTGAAGTAAACGAGGTTCTTTGGATAACACCACCACCAAGAAACCCAGCACTTTTAGCTAATTTTGGTGGTGCTGATTATGGTTTTGGTGGTGGATTTGCACAAACAGGATCTATGGGCGGTGCTGGTGGTGCTGGTGGTGGTAATGGTGGTTATTATATAGCACCAGCTTTTGATATGTTACTTAGAGCTGCTGATACTAACCTTAAAAATAGAATAGTTAGGAGTGAAATGGTACATAAAATAACGGCTGGACCAAATGGTACTAGATTGTTACATTTGTTATCCGTACCTGGTGGAAACGTAACATTTGGTTCTGGTGGGGGTCTTAATGTTACTGGTTGTTATGTTTGGTATCATTATTATGATACAACCGCTGACAACATTGATGCATGTAGAGATGCAAATCCAGATATAATTAAATTACCAAATGATGTACCTTTATCTAAATTGGATTTTTCAAGATTTAACGAACCAACTAAAATACTAGTAAGACAATTATTTATAGCTGAAGCAAAAAAGACACTTGGTAGACATAGGGGTAAATTTGGTGGAATTGTAGGTCCACCAGAGGCTGAACGCACAATGGAGTTTGAAACACTTATAAGTGAAGGTAATGAAGAGAAAAAAGAAATTTTAACTAGATTGGATGCTAGATTAGAGCGTTTATCTAGCACAAAACAACTTGAAAGAGCAGCTCAAGAAGCTAGTTTTCTAAATGATTCATTAAAATTTAGACCACTTGGGTTTTGGGTTTATTGATTTAAATTTAATATGTATTTTTTACAACCACAATCATATATTCGATATATTTTTCGTTCTGACATTATTTGATGTTCGGTTTTATTTGGGTCGAAACCTTCATTAACTAAAATATCTTTTCTATATTTAAATCTACCCTCTCGTTTATTTTTAACTAAATAAAAATAATTTGGTGGGCTATTATGTGCAAATTCAAAACCTAGTTTTTCATATACACCACCTTGTGACCATCTACGATCAGCATAACTAATTATTTGTTTAGGTTGATTTATTTTAATAAAATGTTTAAGTAATTTATCCGCCCCACCGATAACTGTTGTGTTTAATTTATTGGTGAATCTAACTAACTCATAGTTACCTTCAGTTGATTTTTGACCTAACGATGCCCTAAGCCCACCAAACGTCATTAAACTAACAAGTTCGTCTTCATAATATAGTCCTAATTTAATTTTTGAATTAACATTACCTTGTATGTGGTTATTTTCTAAAAATAATTTAGCGTTACTCGTTATCACTTCTTTAATAACACATTTTCTACCATATATTTTATTCTCTGTTAATCCAAATATATGTTTAAGTCTGGATTTTACTATATCTTGTTTATGTAACCATTCATCTTCAAAAATTTGTATTAACTGTACACCTTGTTTTTCACATTGATCAGTTTTGTTAATGTGGTATTTATTAGTTTTAAATGATTCGCTATGCCAGTATAAACCATTATACTCAATTGCTATCTTACGTGAAGGAATGTATATATCTAACTCTTTACCGTTAAGTATCTTTCTATCGTTAGAAACTATTCCAATATCTATTAATGATTTAATATAAGTAAAAATTTCTTTTTCTGGTTTAGTTTTTATGAAAGCACATTTAATACATTGTTGTGATTTACTTAAATGGTTATTTGGTGTTGCTTCAAATTCACCATGTTTTTTACATGATAATTTAACCTTTGTTTCATTATTCACATAATCAACCAACGAATAATCAAATTTATCGCCAAATATTAGTTTTGATTCGTTGATAAAATCAGCGTTAGTTTTTGTTTGTTTTAATATATTACATTTCAAACAACCAGAACCACTTAAATGACTTTGTGGTGTTTGTTCAAATTCACCATGAATAGAACAAACAATTTTAAGTTTTGTTTTATTATTTACGTATTTACTTAAAGAATAGTTATAAACATTACCGTGTATTGATATTGCGTTATTTATAAACGTATCGTTATTTTTTGTTTGGTTTAAATTTATACATGATCTACAATTACCCCCATTTATGTGGGTAATTGGCATTTGTTCAAATTCACCATGTTCTGGACATATAATTTTAATTTTTGTTTTATTATTCACGTATTCACTTAATGAATAATCATATTTATCGTTATGTCTATTTTTAGCTTTTTCGATCCATTGTTTATTAGATAGTTTTAAAGTTGATTTACATTCATAACAACCACTATTACATCTCAAATGATTTCTAGGTTCCATTAAAAATTCACCATGTACTGGACAAATCAATATTACTTTTTCATATTGTTTAACATAATTAACTTTTGAATAATCAAATTTATCACCATGTTTTTCTTTTGCTCTTTCAATAAAAAGTTCAGTTGTTACAAATATACGCATATCTTTTTTTTTAAAAACCCCATTCATCATCTATTGAATTATCTGGAGTTGATTCAATATCTTGTATTATGACTAATTCTTCTGGTGCTTCACAATAAGTATCATCAAATTCGTCATCAAGAATGACTATTTCATTGCTTCTATTACCATTTTCATCTATTTCAAAATCTTCTTCTGATTCTACTTCAGATTGTTTATTCTTAGTTACAACTACAATTTCAGATTCAGTTTTTTTATCATTTTCTGTATGTTTTTTAGTTGTTATTTTTCGTTTAGGTTTTACTACTTCACCAAATAAATCGTAAGAAGTCTCACCAGTTAATACAGTTTGTTCGATCAAATGTTCAGACCATTGTTTATATTTATCGATCTCTTTTGTTATATTTCTTTCTATGTAGAATTTATTTCTTTCAACTGTTAATTCTTCGTAGTTGAAAATATTGTTTATTTTACATAATTTTTCACCCCATTTTTTAGAAATGAAAAATTCACTATCGTCAGAAACATCAGCAATTATTATTATATCTATTGGAATTGCACCATCAGTAATAATAGCAGTTAGATCATCAACCTCTAAATGTTTAAAAATATCATCAATAGTTACTTTCTCACGCTCAATAGATTCTAATCTAAAAATAACCATTCGTTCATGGTAATCAGCTCTAATTGAATCCCATTCGGATTCATCCATATTATTAGGGACCTTATCAACTTTATCCCAGAATTTAATTTCTTTATCTTCCATACACATAAGATCTTCATATGTATCTTGATGTTCTGGTTTATTTGGTATCCCAGAAACTAATTCACATTCAGCCTTAGTGAAAGCTCTTCTATCTTTAAGTCTTTCAGTTACTTTTTTAGTTACTTTATCTTTTTTACTTTTAATTATATCTAAAAGAATATTATTCCTAACGTCTAAATTAAAACAAACTAATAAGGGTTTTACTTTTTTATTAAAAGCATCTAAATAACGTGATACGTTATATTCATCAGTATATAGTTCAGCATCAATTTGTGTTATTCTATCGTTAAATTCTTTTATTAAGACTTCATCATCAAGATTAATGCTTGCCTTTTTTATCATTTCTAATTCTTTTATTTTTTCGAAATCTTTATCAACAACACTAGGTGGGATTAATTTACAATTAAGATTAACTGTTGTTAATCCAGTTTCTTTATTTTTAATTGATTTAAGATCACCATGTGATTTAGCCGAACCAATATTTATATAATATAAAACATCAGCTAGATTAATATCAAGCCCATCTCTAATCGCCAACTCCATATGTGCTTGTTTTGGTAATGGATTTCCTTTTTTATTTTTTAAAAATGCTTTTTTCTTATAAGCATCTATTGTTAATTTAACTTTTGATTTAGATGCTATTTTAACCAATGGAATTTGATAATTATAAATTTTATCAACATACTCATAATAATACTGTATAAATGCATAACCATCACCATCTAATAGCATTCTAATTGCTTTGCTTAAAAATTCCTCAACATAAACAGACATAGCTTTAGATTTAACCGAATTACCAACAAGTTTTATTTTACCACCAATATCATTAGCGTAGTTTTTTCTAGCAAAATTAATTGTTGAGTTACATACATCGTCAATATCTAAACCCATTCTACCTTCCATGAAATTCTCATTAAATTCAGCTAAAACCGCATCCAATCCAGTTAATTCAATATTCGCATCATTTACAGTTTTCCAATGTGACCCTTTAGCTGTATATTTTATTTCAGCTATATTATCTGGTGAAGCAAAATTAGCACCATCCGTATCCATAACTAATGCTCTAAAACCATATTTCTCAGTAAAATGTCTAACCATCAACCTTAAATATTGTCTACCACGACATGTTGTTTCTTCAGCGCAATCAACATCACCCCAATTAAAAATATATGGTGCTCCGTAAGAACCAAACCAAGAATTTGCTAATATTTTAAGTGGTAATTGTTTTTTATCGTATAAATTAGCTAATCCTTTATGTTTTATTATTGCCTTACTTAATTCAATTTTTTCTATTTCAGTTAATGTATCGTTTTCTATTTTAAGTCTATTTTCTAAAGCTTTATATATTTTTTTTTCTTTTGTAGTAAGAAATTTAAATTCATCTCGTTTATCAACAACATAAGTTAATGTACCTTTCATCATACCACTAATATCTAATGATGGGAAAATACTATGCGTTAATTCAATTTTTGGGTATAATGCGGCAAAATCTAATTTAACTACATTTACTGCGTAACCAACTTCTAATAACCTAGCTAAACCACCAGTGAATTCACGTTTTGGTTGTGTTTCTGGTATACCTAAATTATTTTCGTATGACCAAGCAGCCATAATTAATTTCCATTGACCAGCAGTACCCATAGTTGAACTACGTTGAAATGTTGTTGGTAACATTTTACCAATAAGAAAAGAAGCTTGGTTGAATAAATTATCAATTTGTTCTGTCTCCCAAAGATCATCACATAAATAACGTTGTACTATGAAATCACCTTGTTTAACCTCATAACCTATCTTAAGTGGGGTTTTATCTGAAATAACATAATAATCACCATTAGAATCGTTAAAAGCGTAGTTATTTATCTTATCAGCCCAAATTGTATTTATTTTATCACCAGCAACATAAACCCTATTTTGTTTTGCTATCTCAGAATATTGTGTGATGTATTTTAACCCCCAAGCTTTTATTTCTGAATTAATCGCCATAGCCCTACGAACAGCATGTGATATATCTATAATATTATAACCCCATAAATTAGTTTGATCATAATGTTCAGTTTCACCACCAAATTTAACTGTTGATTTTTTTCTTTTTATTTTACTAATTCTATTAAGTGTTATAGCGAATTCGGTTATTGGTATATTAAGAATTTCAGCACGTTGAAATATAAAAGGCCAGTCAAAGTTTTCTGAATTATACCCAGTAATAATATCTGGTTTAACCACATCGATTATTCTAAAGAATTTTTTTATATTTTCTCTTTCTGAATCTCTCTTAGCATACCCAACACCTTTAGTCTCAACTACTATTTCATTACCTCTATTATCCCTAACACCTATTTGAAATATAGCGTGTTTATTCGCAAATAAACCCTCAGTTTCTAAATCAAATTGCATTCTATGTAAATCATCATAATCGTCCATACCTTTAAACATACGTTTTCCAGATTGGATCATATATTGTTCAGTTGGACTGAAACAAACAAAGTTTTTTCGGTATTCTTCATGAAAGATATCGATACCACCTTGTTTATAGTAGGCAATTAAATGGTTATAAGTTTTACTACATTTAATTAAAAACTTATAACCATTTGATAACCTATCTGGTGCTATACCTTCAAAATTAGTTATTCTTTGCGGTACAATTGTTATACCGAATTTAGCTCTAGCAGCAATAGATGTTTTTCTACATCCATTATATAACATTCCATCAACACCATCTTTAGACCATAAAAATGGTTCGTACTTATCGCTAATTATCTTTTTACCCTCAATTGGGTCATTAACGATAACGTCAACTGTTGATCTATCATAATATGATTCAATCGCCACTATATATTTTTGCTCGTTTGAACCTTCTAAAAAAGACTCAATTCTTTCACTACTTACTGTTGCTTCCATTATATCAATAAAAATCAAATGCTAATATACAAATATACGTTAATTATTCGTATTATACAAATAATTAATATTGTTTCTTTAATCCTTGATCTAATATATTAACATATAATTGCTCTCTTATTGGAACAATAAGTGTTCCAGTACCATCTAAAAATACTATTTCAAATTGCCCGATATATCTACTAGCTATTGATGTTTCTTTACTTGAAAATTGGTATTGAAGGTAATACTCTTCACCATCACAACCAATAGGTGTAACTTGATCAATACCAGCTCTTTTCTTTGCTATTTTTTTTATACCAGTAACTATATCTGTCATAGTAAAAGTTATTGTAGCGTTTTGTATCTTCTCAAAAAAACTTTGAAAATCGTTACGTCCGTCTTGAATCAATTCAAGACGTAATTTAGGTAATGTACTATTTTGGTTAATAAAAAATTCCATATTAGTAAATTTAATTATTTTTTAGTCAATTATTATTTCGATATCGTCCACTGATATTCCAAACGTTGCTGCCATCTTAACTCTCATTCCCAAGTAATAAATATATAATGTCGTTTCAGTATATGTTAAACCAGATGGTATTTCTGTTTTGACTAATTCATATAAAACATCAACATCTTGTTTGGTTATTGAAAAATTGTTTTGTGTGATTCTAACATCACCATCTTTCAAGTATTCGAATCCAAAATTTGATTCAAAACCAAATCTTAACATTTGGTGTGATGAGTTTAAAACACCGTCTACGATTGCGTTTGATTGTCCTGTAATTCCGTCATTAAATGACACTGCGATTTTAGTTCTTAATTTCATATTTTATTTATTATTGTTTTTATTTAATTATGCGTAAATTATTTCTGTTGTATTTATAGTTGCTATCCATCTAATGTTAGTTGCCGCCAATCCTGTAACTTCTACATTTAAGCAACCTAAAGTAGTATTTGCTGTTAATGTTGGAGTCCCGAAAGATGGTACATTACTGATTAATGTAACTGAACTAACCAATAAAACAGTTGTTCCAGCATTTGCACCTCTTGTAATTATGCCGTCAATATCCCAAGCAGCGGTATTTTGACTTGCAGATTGTTTTCCCATTATAGTTCCCTTGAAACGTATGCTGTTGTCGTTTTGTAAAACTAATTGGTTAATAGCTGACGCTACTCCCGTATCACAAGTTAATACAGAAATAGTTGCATCCGATGTATTCTTATTTAATATAAAATCGGAAATTTGATTTCCACCTCCTATACTAGAATGTGAACGTCTACCACTTACTGAATAAGTGTTTGAACCATATCCACTCGCTAAACTATGATCACCACTTGAAATACTGAAGTACCCCATAGCAACTGATCTTCCCCCACTAGCCGTACATTGTTGTCCCATAGTTGTCGCAACCAAACCACTACATATATTGAAACCACCACTAGAAAATGCGTAGTCACCAGAAACGGAATTTGAATGACCTATTGCTTGTGCTGATCCACCATTAGATGTATTACCATAACCGATTCCACTTGCGTATCTACCCGAAACAGTGTTAGAGTTTCCAGCACCAAATGCTTGCATACCGCTAACTACTTGACCAGTAGAATCCCTACTTAATTGTAAGTCAACGGAGTAATTTCCTCTTTTATTTCCTCCAACTGACGTATTATCTGGAACAGCTAATTGAAATGCCCCTGTTCCTTTTGGGACAATTGAAACGTCAGTGTTTGCTGATAGTGAAATTGCTGTTAAAATATTAACTGGAACTGTTGTATTCGGTGCAACAACTGATTCTGTATTGGTAAAATTAGTTAAACCACTAAGTGTTGATGCGTCTCTAGCTAATAATCTTCCAGTTACCCCATCCCTAACAACAATTTGTGTTAAAGCGTTGTTAACAACTAAAGGTTGAGTTAATGATAAAACACCATAATAATCTAATCTCATTTGCTCAATACCAGAACCACCAGTTGTTGATCTTGCGAAAACTAAATCACCAATTTCAGCAGACCTACTTATATTAAATATCGACCATAAACTTGCACCAGAATTTCTTGTAATAAGTCTTATACCAGCTACAGAACCAACAGTTTGAGATGCATTATAAACAGTTGCCATTATCCCACCAGCATTTGATGTTCCAATTAACGCAGATGACATAACAGTATTATCTGTACCTAAAACACTAAGTTTACCGTATATTGATGAGGTACCAATTGAAACATCACCAGAAGCGGTTAAACGCATTTTTTCAGTTGTGCCTGGACCACCAGTTACCCATCTCATTGGCGCAGTTGTGTTACCATTCATAAATAAACTACCATTAACATCAGAACCAATAAACATAGTTGTAGCGGAAACAACATTAGTATTAAACGCTGAAACATTTGTATAACTTGCATTATTATGAACTATACCACCATATGTACCACCAGTTAATGCTGAACCAAGTAATATAAGTGTTCTACTTATATTTCCTGTTCCGTCATTAGTAATAGTAAAATCAGATGAAAAATTACCGTTTTTTACAATTGATATATTACCATATCTTTCGATTGACGATGTTTTATCACCTCCAGCATCAATAGCTGTTCCACTCAAAACAAATGGTGTAATAGAATCGGATGCACCAGAAACAACATTACCGTTAATATCCCAACCTAAATTAGTTATATATTGACCAGACCCAATTACTCTTAAATTAAGTGTTGATGCGGTTAAACCGCCATTTATGTTTTCGAAAAAAGCCATATCTTAATAATTTAAATCAGTTAATGTAGATAACACCCCATTTAGTGTTGTTATTGTATATCCAGAATTCACAACACTACCAAAAGTAGTTACAGGTGATGCGGAATAATTAATTGTCGTTGAACCACTTGAATAAACCATTGAGTTTAATAGTTGTAATGAACCAAAAGCAGTTGTATTCGAAAGTGTGGTACCAGTATTAGCGTTTATTAAAGTACTGTTATTTATCAATACTTTCACATAACTACCATTAGACATTGGTAATGTTGATTTCATCTCAATATATGAATTATTTATTCTTACAGTTCCAAGTGAAGAACCCCCATTTTGAAACAACATTGATGTTGATCCAGTTGCAGTTGAAATTATATTTGAGTTATTAATATTAATAACTCCATTGTAACAAGTTGCTATTGTTGAAGCAAAATTACCAGATATTTTACCGTTAAAATTAATAGTTGAACCACCATTAGCATTAAATATTTGATTGGTAGTTACTGCTGTACCTATATAATTAATATCACCTTTAATATTAATTACATTATTACTAAATGATGTAATCACAATCGGTCTACCGATACCAGATGATGTATTTGTAAATATATTACCCTCAAAATTTAAAACATTATTTGACGTCTGGTAATTAAAAAGTGCAGATGTATATGAATTAGCTGATCTATCAATTAAATTTCCTTTGTAATTTAACGTAAAACCAACACCATTATCTGTTATATTTTTAACAATATTAGAATCGTCACTTCTCCCATTTTGGTAATATGTGTTTTTAATCTCAACATTAAATGTACCCATTAAATTTTCTGAATAAAATAAAGTCACTTTATTACCAGTACTAATACCTAATAGATTCATTTCATCACCATAAATATTTAATCTAGTTCTTCTTAAATCATTTGATCCAGCAAAACCAGTCGATGCACCAACATAGAAATATCCTTTTTGTGTAATAGCTGATCTTTTTTTAGCTGTTAATGTTATTACGTTATCAACATCAGAACCTAATATTCTAAAAGCTGATCCTGTAGCAGATTGGCCAGCAGCGTAAGCGATTGATTCTTCATCACAAATAGAAGTAAGTGTTGAAGTTAAG
>JGI1221J13441_10000502_pt1 | contig 17616 bp, 15 predicted proteins | sample LakVidmifraction_4_FD_13441 | JGI IMG/M metagenome (IMG submission 13441) | reverse complement strand
TCACTGTGTCATACCAGCCCGGAGCTTTAGTATTAAGCTCTGAGAGTACACGATCCTCCATGCCAGTTCGAGTGTAAGGTTCTATGGCTTTCCTTACACCACGAGCCCCACTTTTATATGACTTGAATCCCATTAATGGAATCAAGTTCTGCGTAGTATCGTAAATAAAATCCTTGCCGTATTCGCTTGCTGGCCTAAATTCATCTGCAATGACATCATTTGTCATGTTAAAACCAGTCATACCACCAGCAAATCCTGCTGCACCGCCCACTATTCCCCCCATTGCCCCTGTTATTGGTGCGAACGGACCACCAAGAGCTGCGCCGCCCACCGCCGCCCATGGTGCAAGTGAGGCTGCTCCTGCTAGTCCTGCTGCAATACCACCAGTTGTTCTAGCTGTTTTTTCAGCACCAGCATTTGCTATTGTATCGTATAAACCACTAGGCTGATCGCCGATGGCTAGAGCATCAAAGGGTTGAAGAAGATTATAAGCAGACTTCCCGAATTGCATTAACGATGATGGAAATTCAGACAACGCTTCTATGGGGGTATTCCATGCTGATTTTGTATAATCTGCTCCAAGGGCAGAGGCAGGGGGTTTTGGGGTTTTTGGAGTAGATTCAGCGTTGAATTGATTTATGTATTGGTCGTATTCAAAGTCAGCCAAATACTGTTCGTACTCATCCATCTATTGACCTCCATTACGGAGCGCCATGAATTGTTCACGAGTTAAAGCAGTACCATCTGAATTTTTAGGGAGAGAGCTACTTGATCCAACGGGCTGCTGATTATTAGCTCTTGGTATTCTAAAAGATTGTCCCGATTGAGCCGCCGGCAATCCATTATTTGCTTTTGGTTGAAACTTATAAATCGTAGCTTGTTGATCAAAGTCAGTAGAAAGCAGTGCTCGCATATTACGAACAGCTTCAATAGGATCTCTACCAAGCCCCGATGCTGCAAATGCTTCACCCAGACCAGAATCTATTCTTGAAAAAACTTGAGGTAGCCCAGAGTTATTTATCATCTGCTCGTTTACTGTCAAGGCAGCACCAAAATTATTCTTTTCTTTTAAGGCGATCATTATGTCACCAAGAATAGCTTTTTGACGTTGAAACTCTGGATGACTTGGATCATTTCCTCCAGATACCTGAAAACTGGCTTCCAGCGCATCTAGGTCTGAATTGATACGACTATGAGCAGCGACGGTTGCTGTGAACTTTTTACCATCATTAACTGTTGGTCCTTGGCCTGTCGCTGGATCTATTGTTGTTGTAAAACCACCAGGGGCAAGACTTTGTAATCCATCTTGACGCTTGTCTTTTGTTTCGGCTACTTGCTGGCCGTATATATTCCCACGCTCTAATGTGCTTCTTAGTGAGACATCTTTCTCTGTAATTCCTTCTGGTATTTCATTTCCAAGAACAGGGGCTAGAAATTGTCTTTGCGCTTCAGTTAATGGTTGATATCCCTGCCGTCCATACTGCCGCTCACTTATTACGCGCTCAACATTCAAAGCAGTATCCGAGTCGCCCTCTTGTAAGGCTAATCCTTGAATTACCCTGAAAGCCTCGTTAGGGTCAAATTGGTCAGGAGATAATGTTCCAAATTTTTCAGTTAAAAGATCTCTTCTTCGTTGATTTTGAGACTCTTGCCTTTGCGCTTCTGCAACTTGTATTTCCCTTGCTTGGTTTTGCAGCTCCACACCTTGCAGTGTTTCTTCTTCAGCAATCGCATTATTAAGTGTCAAAGGTGCTTTTACTTGGAATAAAGAACTTAGCCCCGCTGGCAAAGCTCCTAAAGCAATGGGTTTATAGCCTGGTGCCATTTATTTTGCATCTCCGAAAAGACCACCTAGTCCGCTCGTTAAAATATCCATCCAGCCATTATTGGAAACACCATTAGCCGCAATTTGAGCAGGCATTAAATTTGTATAGTTTGGCCCCGCAGGAAGCGGAACAGGAGCGCGAGCAGCTCCACCACCGCCACCACCACCGCCAAAAACCCTACCATACGCATCTCGAAGGTAGTTTGCCTTTGCATCCCCTTTGCCTTTTCTTAAATCTGCTGAATTATTTAATCCAGCTAATCCAGCCGCCCACGGTGATTGAGATGCCATCAAATCAGCCAAACTAAAGGCTCTGCTCCATTGATTATCCCCTGCCCTCTCTAACCTTAGAGCTTCATTTTGCTGCATAGATTGAAGCCTATCAGCGTTCTCGGAAGCAACTCGTGTCATGCGGTCAGTGTCTTGAGCCGCTGCCATCATAGGAATATTTAGCTCGTCTCTAATGGCTTTTCCTGAATTAGATAAGCCTCTCGCTGCTAAAGATCTTGTAAGTTGATTCTGCCCTTCTTGTACTTGGAATTTATAAAGAGGGGATCCCTCATAGTTTTGAGGTTCAAACATTCTAGTATTGGGAAAAAGAGTATTTGCATTCTCTCTTCCTGCATTTGGCATCCCTGGGTTTGCTGACACAGTTCCAGGGGGAGAAAAGTTAATAGGCTTTACAGCGGTTGTGGGAGGAGTAGGTTCTGTAATAGGATTAATCCCTACTTTTGGAATTTTAGTTTGAAATTTATTGGCTATCCCGGCAGCTTTTGTGCCGTATCCTCTGTTTGCTAATTTTTGAACACGGTTTAACTGCTGGCCTTGTAAGCCTCCAACATTAATCTTTGTTCCTAGTTTTGATGTAAAGTAAGCCATTTTATCCTTAATACCTTATACGCTTTCCATCCAATCCGATACCCGGAGATCTTGTTGAAGTTCTAGGAATCATAACCGGAGCTGGAGCCAATGCAGGAGTTCCCCCCATTCTGCCACTATCTGGAATAAATCTGTTCCCCATCGTGAATCCAGGATCGATACCCGTTGCCTTATTCCCTTTTGAATCAACCCAACTGCCAGGGCGACCAAAGCCTGGAGGCATGGTTATTCCTGGTGCTGGCCTAGTTCCGACCACACCAGGGGGAGTATTCCCACCAGGGGGAGTATTCCCACCAGTACCCTTTAGGATCTCATCGGCTATCTGCTGAAACCTGTCCTTGTCTTTAACATACAGCCCACCCTTTCTTTCATCCCAGAGATTTTCGGATAGAGTTCTTCTCTGAATCTCCGTTCTTTGATCTGCGTTATACTTCGTCAAGTAATCAGGAAGGATTTCATAATTAGCATCTGCGCCTTCTGTATCATCCGTACCTAAGTATTTTTCATCTCGTGTTCTAAAAAAATCTGCATTGGCTTGAGGGTTTCCGGCCCCTGCTCTTGAATATGCAGAGCCTAGTTCTTTTTGTAGTTTGTCGCCTCTTCCTTTCTGAATTTCTTTAGTAGATTTCCTGATCATGAAGGGTCTAGCAACTTCAGAAAGCCCACCTGTCGCCAAAGCTAAAGATCCTCTCCCAACCATCCCGGACATAGATTTATCGTTTTTACCCTTCATCATATCGTATGCGGATTTACCACCTAGATATGTAGCCGTTGCAATTGCAGTCAATGGACCCGCTCCCATACTAGAAGCATTGCCTATGATACTTCCAGCGGCTTGAGTTCCGGCTTCGTTCGTTGCGGCATTTGCCGCAGCGTTCCAAGCCTGATTTGCAGCTTCGTCAGTAGCAAGTCCAGCGGCTTGAGTTCCGACTTCGTTCGTTGCGGCATTTGCCGCAGCGTTCCAAGCCTGATTTGCAACTTCGTCAGTAGCAAGTCCAGTGGCTTGTTCTCCTGAAAACATATCGACCAGTCTCTCGATTGGAATATCTGGCATTTGCTGTTGGGGTTTCTGCTGTTGCGATTGTTGAGGAGTATTTGTCTGTTCACCAAGAGATAATAGCCACTGCTGATAGGGGCTCATAGGAGGCGTACCAACTGGAGGAGGAGTGCCAAAACGTACCGGTTGTGGTACCATTATTTAATCCTCACTGAATCAGGTAATGGAATATTTACATTATAAGCTGGGATACTCCCATTTAATTTAGCCATTTGCTCTGGAGCATTTACAAAATTCCCTAAAGCCTGTTGTAGCCCTAAAGAATTTTGGTAGGTCTGAGTCATTTCAGGAAGTAATTTATCCGCTGTCTGCCGATAAGGAGCATACATTTTCAAAAGCTCTTTGTAGTTTTTTTGCGTTACTTTGTTGGCTTTTTTAGCGGCTTTCTGTCTGTTGGCTTCTGTGGCCGCTGCCCCGCTGTTGCCGCCACCACCACCACCACCCGCCATCAGTTGTGCGTTGTAAGCATTGATGGCATCTGTAGAGCTTGCAAAGTTTTGCTGTTCTTTTTGCCTTAAATATTCCAAATACTGACTTCGAGTAGTATCGGCATTGGATTGATTTAAGGCACCTATTCCAGCACTTACTACAGGTTTAACCCACGATGACAAATCGCCTTTGTCATCAGTGATTAATGCCCTTCCGGTATCCCAAAGAGAGCCTATTCCCTCCGTTACTGAATCAAACCAATCCATGAAAATCCCTCAAGCATAAATATAAGTTAATGCCACAGCCCTTACTTTTTAGCCTTCGGAGTAGGTATTGGCGTAGGCAAAATTCCTTTCTGTTTCAATATCACAATGACTTCCTGAATCACACTGTTGGTCTGATTCAGAATTTCTGCATTCTGATTAACAATTTTCGCAACATCAGCTAGTTCAATCTCATTTGGAACTTGCTGTGTTTTGATTACACATCCTGACAGAAGTAATACAGTTGCGACAATTGCTAATTTCATTAAGCAGCCTCATGAATAATAAACCAGTCATAGGTTCCTGTATCTGCCGCTTCTGAAGTAACCGCGAAACTAGTCGCGTTAGTTAATGCCGATCTCCATGCCGAAACAGTTCCAGTTTCAGCGCTCGTTCTTGCTAGAAAGATTCTCGAACCTGTTCTTGCACAAGTTGTTGAAACAACCACCGGCGTTGCTCCGTTAGCTGTTAAAGTTCCAGAACAAGCCGAAGCGGCTGTGGCTTCTTGGATTGCTATGGTCGTTCCAGTCGTAGAAAGAGCTAAGTCACTACCAGCCGAGCCATTTTTAAGTATACCCGCGTCTGAAAAAGACCACATTGTAGCATCTGAAGTATTCCTAATGGCCAATGCTGCTGAAACATTGTTTATGTCTATGTAGATAGAAGATCCGCTATCGGCACCTCCGAAAATTTCCAGCGCCCCATCTGATCCAGCATTTTCATTGCCCCAAAGTTTAATCCCTGAGCCTCTAGTAGAACTATTAGCGCCGCCGCCGTTTATCTGTATACCGCTATCGTCATCACTATCGGCTGTACTAGCAAGGATTCCTAAAATTTGCGTTGCTGTAGTTCCACCATCCCCAAAGGTAAATGTATAAGCCGTATCGCTAGAAGCGTCCCAAGTGAAAAGTCTTTGAGCATCTTGCCTTACTCTTAAAATATCTGAAGTCTTGGCAATCCTACTTGTACCAGTATAAAGAGTGCGATAAGTCAATGTATCAGAGCCTATATCTACCGCATTGTCAGTTGCAGGAAGGAGTGAAGTTGTCACAGATAAAGCGCCAGGAATAGTAACCGCCTTCCCCGACAAAGACTGAATAGTAGTATTGCCAGAAGAATCTATCCCAAGAATACCAACCGTGGTCTGACCGTCATAGGTTTTTGCACCTAAAAGGCGGCCATTGCCAATAATACCAGTGCTTTGACTGATATTATCCTGTGCGAGAAGCAAGGAAGGGATTAAGAATAGAGCGGGTATTAATTTAGCCACAATATGTTTCATAAAAATGTTCTTTAAAATACTCTAATAAAATTCCAATAGGCTGTTCTGCCCACGTATTTACAACCAAAATACAGTACACATACTATAACCATTAAAATATTTTTTTGAAACTACCTATTATTTTATTACCCTGTAACCCAATTTGTACCGTTATAGAACACTGGAGCAACAACAGCCCCACCCCCAACGGCTACTGCTAAATAGGTAGGGGTTAGGGCATCAGTAACATAGCAAATCTCTCCCTGAGCTGGTCCTACTGGCAAAGTTGCCACTGTATAGCTTGGAAGTTTAACTGGCTCCGAAAAAGATTGTTTGCCTGTCCATACATTAGGATTAGTTAAATTAATTCCCAATAGTGGGGTTCCATCAACATACACTAAAGTCAGGTCAATCATTGCCCCAACAGCATCTTGAGCATCTTCATTAGTGTATGCAGAAGGAATAGTTCCGGCTAGAGCCTCGATTTTATCATATAGCGCATTTTTAGTCGGAACTTCCAGGGAAGTATCCCAACCAACTCCATAAGCCTCATCAGGAACACTTTGATCTGCTGTCCACACATTACCATTGGTGACATTCAAACTGATTTGCAGATTCCCACCAGCTCCACCATCGGTCAAAATTAAATTAGAAGCTACTGTTAAAGACCTAGAATTAGGAAGTAGCGAGCTCGCTGCTATTAGCAAAAACCGTAAATCTATAACTGTACCAAGATCGGCATTTTGCCGATTCAAAGATTCTAACCATTTTCGCCCCATGAAAGAGGTTAAATCTTTAGGCGGTGACGTAACTTTCGTAAAGCTCATCTTAACACCGTAATCTCGGCCTCCGCATTTGAAAGAACTATCGGCACATTATCAGTAGCTGAAATTTCATACTGCCTTGATTTGTAAATTCCAAGTCTATGCAAATGAATAAAATGCTCAGTGTCTCCAATGTCGCCTAAGTTAATTTCTCGGATATTCGACCAAGTATTACTACCGTTATTTCGATAGCGTAGCATTAATTTTGGGCTGCCAGATGAAATGCCGGTTCCTCTTTTCGCTTTAAAACTTAATGTTTCGAGCCTTTTCTCTTTAGTTGTCCCATTATCAATATGGCCTGTTCTTCGTAAAAACTTAAATGGACGAGAAGTAATGCCAGAAGTAAAATCCACTCTCGAATCAGAATTAAGACAAACTAAACAGGCAGCTAAATGTTTACCAACAAAAGTTTTGCCAGTCTTTAAGTCATAAGCAGTTGACCTAAAATCATACGGCAACCAAGTAGATCCCATAGAATCCCAATTGCCCCACTCTGACCAATCTTCTAGCGCTGGATTATAAACTAGAGTCCTTTGCTCTGTTGGAAAATGGAATACGCAAAACTCTTGCCCTTCTTGGTGAATTAACGCACCAATGCAGTCTGATACATCACTAAATTTAGCAATCTCTTTATTGTATCTACTAGAAATGAATTCGACATCCGTTCCAGTAAATTGAACAAATTCCCTAGTGTGAGAGAGCCACATTAAAGTATTCCCTCTTTTAATTGGAGAATATTTTGCTGCACATCCCACCTCTATTGCGCCGCCTGGAATTCTAACAAAGGGGCTACTCCCGTCATTTTCCCAAATTTCTGTACTGACAGTACCTAAAATATAAATTTGTCTTTGAACTACATGAAGGGATTTTGTATTGTCTGGATTAGCTTCTGCGCTGGCAAAGTCTAGCACGCTCCAATCTGTTATTGTAGGAATGTTAGACCAGTAAAATTTACCGTCTCCATTAATGGCAAGAATATAGCCATCTAAAAAAGCAACATGAGTAACATTGTTCGGAGCATCAACATCTGCAAGTTCTGTGACAACGCCAGTTTCACTGACGTAGTTTATTTTGCCGCCCCCTGCCATAAACACTCTGGTCCCGCTATTGCAGAAACTAACTATATTGCTACCGCTAAAAGTAACGGAGCCTACGGCATAGGCATCTACAAGAGTTTCACCTGAAACAGTGTGAAGAGTAACTGCTCCTTGATTAACGGAAATAATAAAATTCTTGTCCGGCCACATGAAAAGACCATCGTTTCTCTTTGCTGTATTGTTTGCTAACACTTCGCCTGGACGAATGTTTAATCCTTCAAGCTCATCAATAAATCCATTATATTGAATTGCGGCATCATCGACTAAGACAGCTTCATCCGCATTTTTATAGCTGCGTGTAAAAAGTGGTATTGGCACAGTTGGCATAATATATAATTTTTCACTACAAACTTACAGCTTCCATGCGCGCCAAGTCGCAAGCGTAGCATCTCGCCAAAGCTCCACGCCTTCGTTCTCTGCTAAAACAATATCAGCACCTGTGGTCGAGGTAATTCGATTAGCGGCCACAGATCCAGCATTTTGGTGCTTTAAAGTTATTGCATTAGCAGCGACATTAAAAAGACGAACATGCCGCCCTGGAGAGCCAGCATCAAAGCCAGTAATGCTGCGAGCAGCATTAGCAGTGAGTATAAATGCAACCCCGGCTGTCAGTATATAATCGTTTTGGTCAGCTGTGAGGCTAGGCATCTGAGTACGAACTTCAAACACCGACCCATCAACTACGGCCCATCGACGAGTACCGTCTTGATATAACAAGTCTAATGCAGGAGCCGATCCCATGTGTTTAACATTGCCTGTGCTCATGTCTCGATAAAAACCTCGTTGGTTCTGTGGCCCTGAAAATACGAAAACACCTCCCGATTTTTTAAATTGGATATCCATCGTACACATACGCTCATTTGTAGCGCCGATAGTGATAGAGCCGTCAACCGACCCTTGGATATGAACTGGCCGCTCCAACCAATTGACATCTATGACAGTAGCAGTGCCGAGAAGATCTGGTGCTCGTTGGTCAAGCCCAACAATATGAATCGGACCCCCCGCAACCGCCGCTGCACCGCCAATTAACCACCGATCCTCAGACCGCCAGCCATTGATAAGTAGATGATCTTTGCTGTAAATCGCAGGATGCGCCGTTAGAGTAATAGTACCAGCACGAGTGGAGAGCAAGCCGACTATGTTCACTCCACCAGCGATATGACGGATATGGTTTCTGTGGTGACGGGCAGGGCTTGACGGCGGATCTATATAGATGCCGAAAATATTGAGCCATTCCATGTTCTGTGCGTTGACATGAATCCCATCAGCATCAAGGCCAGTTGCGCCGCCAGTGAACTTCAAATCATAAGCATTAATAATCTGAAATTGCGCTGGATTCAGCGTATCTGTATGATCTCCAATTACCCACCCCTTAGATCGATAACCTTGGAATGTAATGGAATCTAAACGACCACCCCTTGTATTTAGCGGAGTCGGATCGCCAACTTGATACAAACAGTAGCCAGCGAGTTCGTTTGCATTAAGAAACACATTAGCTAGACAGAATCCTTGAGCTGCCGCAGTACATCGGATGATAGCTTTTGCGTTATCAGATGATCCAGTATAACGAATTTCAGTACGCCCGCTATCTTCTACAGGCGTAGCACCACGAATAAACACCCCATATCTACTTACGCTTATCTCGCTCTGGATATTTAATAATCCATTTGGAAGCGCAACGCAGCCGCCGGTTGATGCAAGAGAAGCGATGGCACTATTAATCGCAGCAGCAGAATCAGTGCCATTATGTATTGCCCCCCACCATTCAGCGCGAACTTCGGTAAGCGCACTAACGGCTAAAGCAACTGTTCCACTGGCCGCTGTAAATACTTGGTATAATCCAGCTTCAAAAGAGCCTTGAATTGTGAGAAGATACCCAGCAGTTATAAAGCTCCCACCTTTTTCAATTTTTAGTGGTGCTGTTAGTGTTAAATTTCCAGTCAGTGTGATTGCAGTATTAATAATAATTTGAGAGCCAGCAGTATTTAGCACCGCAACTTCATCAAGATTAGTGGCGTACTCGCCAATAAATAAATTATCTAAAGTGTAAAGAAGAACATCTGCCGCGGTTTTAACTTCTAATTTATATGCTCCACTTGCATAGACTTGCTTTCTACCATTTGAATCTAAAATTACTGGATTTGTTTCTACGATAGTTCCAGCGGAGTTGGTAAATAAAGATTTAGGCGTAGTGGTTCCAGCTTGATAGCTGTAAACTTTTCCACCATTAAGAGGATTGCCAGAATTATCAGTAAAACCAGATAATAAAAAATCAACGACATCTGCCATAAATTAATACCTTCCTCTATAAAACCCTTCTACTATGTCATTTGTCTCTACTGGCATGTCTGCATTTTTAGCCTGCCGAAAAAGCTCCTGAGCTTTCCCTGCAATGTAAGTCCTCTCGTTCATTGGCCCAGGATACTCATCAAATAAATCTTCTGCCAATCCGTAAGTAAGTGCCTTTTGAAATTCTGCCGGTAAATCGCCACTACCAGAGGCATCATCAAAGTCTTTTAAAGGGTAAATGGATAAAGTCTTAATTGTGTAGACTGCATCAGGAACAGGCCATAAGTAAAAACTTGGGTTCGGAGTAGGTTTATAGGCAATTGCTAAAGGTCTGCCGGTAGATGCTTTGTCGGGAATATCTTGATACCTTGAGTAGGAAATGACTTCTAGTGGAAGGTCTTGAGTGGAATCTACTACCCAAGCCTTATCTAGCCCAATAATAGCGTCATCTTCGCCGCTTAAATCTGTAATGGTATATAATAATTGAGTGGAAACAGTAGCAAAAGAGCTTTTATCAAAGCTCCACAAAAATAAGTGCTTATTGCTCCAAGACTTAACTAACTGCTGAAGGGCATCTACTCCCTGAGCAAGCATGTTTGCGCTAAGAACTTCCCCTGGCTCTAAAGCTCCAACTATCCTAAACGCCCTTTGTATGACTTCATTCCTTGTTGCAAGATAATCAAAGTCAGTAATTGCCATGATAGCGTCATTTTATAAAAAGTGTTTAAGAAGGGGAGCTTTCGCCCCCCCTTTTCCTCTTTACTGCTGAGGAGTTAATCTAACTGAAAGCCTAATCAAACCAGCCACTGATGCTGTTCCGCTTGCGGCAGTTGTAACCTTGTAGTCAATGGTATCTTCGGCAGTGTACTTATAAAGATGCCCTGCATGGTTATTTAGAACCACCACCCCTGCTGCTCCCGAACGCCCAATAGTAGATGCTGTGATAAACCTATCATCATCAGTTCCATCTCCTACTGCACTAACAATACCAGTAGAAGAATCAAGAGCGTCTACAGATAACAATACGCTTAGTATTGTAGAACCTGCACCGACTTTGACCATCTGCACAACGTCATTGAGAACAAAAGCTGTACCTCCAGCTCCACCACCACCATTTGCTGCTGTTGCGATTGCTGCTACAATATCAAATTCGCAATAAATAGTATCGTCGTGCTCGTCCTGGCGGCTCTGCACTCCAGTAGCCGCTTTTATTGAAACATAAGTTGCCATATTAATTCTCTCCTAAACTTTTATCTATTAATTTCCCGAATAAATACCCCCATTTCTGGGGGCATTGACCTTAAATGGTTGTTACGTCAGTAGCCGCAAATACAACTCCGACTGTTCCGTAATCCTTGCTGTTAAACACAGGCTTTCCAGCTTTCGCCATCATTTCCCATGCGTAACCCTGTTCATTACCATAATCGAACTCTTCTTGTACTGTATTAGGTCTTTGTCCCCACGCCCATACAAGTGACTGCGCTCCCATCAAGGCTCCGAAAGCTCCAACAACTGCCGCTCCACCGCCATTAGTGAAAAGAGGAATTCTTTCTGTTTCATGGATAATTACATTGTCCCATACTGCTGTTGCACCCTTAAAGAGTGGGTTATTCTTCCCACGCTCTTGAGCATCTTTCATAGCTGACTGGAATGTAGCATCAATTCGTAAATCATACATTACGGCCGGGTTGACAAGTAGCACATACCACTCTTGCCCGTCCATCTTAACAGGACGAATTCGGTAGGTCTGACCACCTCCACCAGTTTTAGCCCATACTCTTAAAGCAGAGATAAAGTTTGGTGTGATCTTAGAATTAGCCGCTGACAAAGCTGTCTTTGCAGTTGATGCAGAAGTAGTTCCACTTGGAGCACCCGCCACTCCGTCTCTGTAAAGAATCTTTGTAGGACTTGCCAAAAGAGCATTAACAAGCAACTTGTCAATTTTTTCAGCGCCCCAGATTTTTAGCTTTTCACGGCTAACTGTTGGGATACTAAACATTGCCCTTTGAACATCAAGTTTTCCTCTTGTTCTAGTTCCATGTCTGTATTGGCTCAAAACGATTGAATAATCATGGCTAGTCAATCCTTCTTCGTTCCCTTCAAGCACTTGGCCTTCAGTAACGCCGTCCCCAGTTAAATTCGGTACAATCCCGAAAGTAACCTGATCGCCCTGGTCTTTAGTAAGATCAGTTTGAACCTGTACGAGATTATTGTCGGACTCTGACATAAATCGTGATACGAAATAGCTCTCTATTTCAACATCACGAAAAAGCCTTTCCTCCCAAAGTTTTTTTGTTAGTGCGTTGTTTGTTGCGAAAATTGTTTTCATTTATTCCTCTAAAAAATTAATTTAAAGGAACTTTTTCTTCAAAAGCGATTAGTGACGAGTGGCATTCTGTAAGGCAGAATTCAAATCCGTTTCCGACATTTGAGCGATAGTATCCTCACTAAATACATTAGCAGTAGCTTGAGCCTTAGAGCTTGCCGAAGTTAAAGGAGGAGCGGCATTAAGCCTTTTTTGCACATTCTGAATCACTTGAGCAGGACGGCCCTTTAGTCTGCCGATCTCCTCATTTTGCTTCAAAATATGCGCTGCAAGAATCCTACGGTCACTATCTGCCGACTTAAATTCTTTTTTCTCCATTGCCCTCTTACCCATTTGAACTAAAGCCTCTGGAGTCGTAAACTTCCAAGGGTTAGTTTTAAAGGCAGTGACATATTCCTCTGGTACTCCATCGCCCCTAAGCATCTCAGACATATCATCTATGCTGACTTTCTCCGTATCAATATTCTGAAGGAAAAAAGTTTGAGCCTCAACAATTTGTTCTGCATCTGCTGTGTGCTGGTCTATCGCAACAAGGTCTTGATCAATACTTTTAATGCGATCCCTATCGGCCATTGCCTCGCTGGGATTTTCCGCAAATTTATCATCAAGCCCTTCCACTAGTCTAGCCCTGTCTGCAACACGCTCGGCTTTTAGCCTCGCATTTTCCTGACGTAACTGACCAAGCTCTGTTCCACGCTTCTGAATAAAAAGTTCCTTTTGGTTCCCTTCATCCTTTAGTCGCTTGTTTTCAGCAACGATGCCCTGAACTTCTTCCGGTGATAATTGTCTCTCCGGTTTTGAGGGTTCTGCTCCAGCCGTTGCAACTTCTGGAGAATTCACCCTTTTAGGCTCATTCACAAGTGCGGCTGGTTTTGGATTCGGATTCTGACTTGGATCGTTAGATTCAGGAGCCTCGGAAGAACCACTGTCTACTACTTGTGTTTTCTCTTCTTCGGTTTGTCTCGCAAGTTCAGCATCTATATCTTGAATGGAGGCTTCGTGAAGCTCCACCATGTCATCAGATTCATCCTGTACTGCTTCGTTTCCTATATTTTCTGGATCCAAATTTCTCTCCTTTACCCAGCAAGCGAACTAGCCAGTTGGTTAGCGTACTCGTCGGCCTGGGTTATCTCTTCTGCATTATTTGCACTTTCCGCACCATTTGCCAATAGGGCATTTTCTGGCGGTGCTCCAGTCGGGATTAGTCCCATCTCTTGAGCTTCTTCTGGGCTAACCGTATATTGCCCCTTCGCTAGTAAGGTTTTCTTAATCTCCGTGTTGCTAGTATTCGCAGCCGTCTGAGCAACTTGAGCTGATTCTTGCTCCATCCCTTCAGTAACTTCTCTTCTTAAATCTGCTGGCATGTCGATAAATTTAAGTGGCAATACTGGATTAATCTGTGCGCCCTTAGCCATCATATCAAACAGCGCCATTGCAATTCCAAGCCTTGTACTTGGAGAGAAGCTGCTTTCAGACACAATAACATCGTAGTCCATCAAATCAGCATCAGAAAGCATCTCAATAAGTTCTGCTCTCGAAAACTGGCTAAAATCTTCCCCCCCGACTTCAAACTTCTGCTTAGAATATTGCGAGTTTAATAATTTCATCATTCTCTCTGGAGAATAATACCGCTGAATCAAACTTATTAATAATTTCCCCAATCTCTGCTTCGCAAAAGATAAATTATCAAATAAAAACTGGTTGCCTCCCATCATTTGCTTTTGCTTCTGCATCCACAAAGCCCCAGACTCATTCGCCCCGCCTTGAGGTACTACAACATTCATAAGCCTTTGCAAATTCTCTTGATTGAGCTGCATTATCTGTACATACGCCGCTGGAAAATCTGCACCAGATTCTAACTTCGGAATATCATTCGGACTATTAACCGTAAAGATTGACCCCGGCTTACTTCTATTTTTCTTGAACCTTTCTTTCTCGTTATTGTCTTTAAAAGTCTCGTCCGTAACATAATACACAGAAGCACCCAAACGATTCATGGTATCCATCGCCTGACTTCTATTCTTATTCAATTCTCGTTGTGGATCTTTTGCGGCTTCGACCTTCCCCCAATATTCCCCATTTTGCCTATATCCATAAACAGCAACAGTAAAAAAATCATGCACCGGCAAGTCTGCTGGGTTTTCGTCGCTTAATATAATATTCCCACAAAATTTAGTGATGTGCATCCTCGTTTTCATCTGACTTATAATTTGAAAGCCAGGAATCGTGCTTGCTAACTCAATATCTCTTTTCTCCCAATCGTACGCCGTGAAAAAATAATTCTCCTCTTGGTTAAACACCACCGTCACTGATACATAAGTTTTTTGCGCGACTTGCGCCAAACGATACTGTTTTTTCTGAACATCAATCAGCGGAAAAGAACCATCCACCGTATAAGGAACTGTATCGTCAATTTTTTTAGCTAGCCTGTAATCAGTATTCGTTCCACTTATCCCATTATCATTCAAAGCATCTATGTCTGGATACTGCCCAGCATAAGCCTTAAAACTTCCTTCAATCTCTTCAGCCTTATCTCCAAATAATTGCTTTAACTTTGCAATACTAAACCACCTTGACCTTACTTCGTACTCACAATCAGATAAATCTTCTTTTTCATGAGGCCCATAAACAATATCATCCCAAGGAAACCTCTCAACCTTAATCTCCCCCTCAATGTTATTATTAAAATCCATGTGCAATGAAAAACTGCCAAACCCCGTAATGCACTGGTCTTTAAAAACTTTGCTCTCCTCTCTTGGAAAATAACAAGCATCCAAAATCTTTTTCGTCACAATATTCAACATATCAGCTACTCGCTGATCGCCATCCTCTTGCGGCAGATACCTAATGTCCGTCCTCTGCTCCATCTGATACCCCAACAAAGCATCAATGTTAGGCGCAATTTCATTTATAGTTAATGCCGCCCTGTCAAGCCCATTTAAATTCTTACTCATCCACTCAGGCCATTGCTTCCCTTTGTAAAAATCCTCTGACTCCCTTCCCTTCTCCCTACAATCAGCAGTAATCCCTAAAGCCTCCCTCCAAAGAGACAAACACTCCTTAATTCGCTCCCCGTCATCCTTCTTAGTTTTTTTCTTCTTTTTCGGATACTCAATTATCTCGTGCTCGTGCAAAGATTCAGGAGTCGCCCCAGAAGGACGCATTATCCAAGTCCCCTCCTCTTTGCCAGGATCGCCCGGAGTACCAGGCTGAAACTGCATCCCCATCTGTACAGCTTGTTCAATCTGCATCTGGTCCGGTAAGCCATCCTCGCCAACAGGTGCCGGCATCTGCTCTCCAGTCATAGGGTCAATTAAAGAATCAGGCACCGCTTCCACAGGCTCTCTCGGCGGGTCAAATATTACCTCATGCTCATGACCATCTTCAGCAGGACTCATCCCAGCTAGGCCAGTTTCAGAGTTCAAATAAACAATGTGGCAATGACCATCATCAAAACGAGTAGTTTTCTTTAATTCTTGCATATATTTTTTCTTTATCTAAACTACTTGCCACCCACCACCACTGCCACGCTTACTCTGAGCCTTCCTAAAAGCTATGTCATACTTAGACTCTACCTTTACCTCTTCTGGATGCACCCCAAAACGATAATCCTTAATCATATCGTAAATATAACTCACCATGTCCAATCCGTCATCATGCCAAGATGGAAATCTATCCATCTCCATGTGAAGCCTCTTTTGATACGCCGCCGGAATACTCTCCAACATGTGTACATTAGAATTCAACAAAGGCCCACTCAGATTAGCCTCTATCCTCTCCTGCTTCCCCCTGCCAGCCGGCTTTAAAATCTCCAAGTTCCCAGCCTCTATAGAAAGATACTTTCCCTTCGCCCTCAACGCCGCCGCTATGTGAACCTCCGTCGTAGACATCGCAACCTTCTCAATTCCAAGTTTCAATATCCTTCCATTCCTGCAATACATCTCAACAGCCGTCTCCTGCGCCTTCACTAAATCCATCTCCTCTATAATGAGGTCAAGGATGTATATCTTGCTAGCCCCTTTGTCATTTCTATAAGGCTCAACTCCTATAACCCCAAACGCCCAAGCATCAGCCGCCCTGTCAACTCTCCTACCCTTGTCCCCAGAACCATCAATCAACATAAACTTATACAGCCTCTTAGGTAAATCCGCTCGACTCACTAAAATAAGCCTCTCCTTGTCTAACTTCTGATGCCCCCTCGGAGTCGGATCCAATAACTGCTGACAATGGAAAAAATACTTGTTCCCACTCCTCTTTCTCCTTAAAGTTCTTTCCGGAAGAAACACAGCCCTTCCATTATATTCCCCATTCTCCGTAGCTGGCTTTTTCCTCGTCTTGAAAAGAGGCTCTCCTGTCTCAATATCCTTCTTGTCCCGAATATAAGTAAGCGGATCATCATGACGATAAAAAGTTCCAACAACAGTACGAACAACATCCCTCGTGCCTAAATTCTCAGACATATCAAAATTATTGCAAATCTTCTCCATTATCTCAGCAGACTGATACTCTTGAGTCACAATATCGTCATAAACTAAATCAGTCATGTGAGGCCCAGCCGGTAAACCCTCAACTAATCCCCAACTCGATACAGTCGGCTCCCTGAAAAAACCCCTCCTCCTTACTATCAGCCCTCCCTCCTCAGACCACTTCTCCGCTTCGCGAGAAGGATCCTCATACAAAATATCCGGGAAACACTTAATCAAAAATTGTGACTCAAAAAGCGCCTTAATAACATTCTGAATCTTCACTGCAAGAGGCTTCACAGCACAGAAAATTCCTATCCTTCTTTCAGGATCATTCAAAATCTTCTGACAACTCCTAGCTATACTGATAATAGTAGTTTTTAAATGATCCCTCGCCCAAACTTCTAAACTGTCCCCAGTCTCGTTCTCAATCTCCTTACAGGCTTCAACTACAAATGGATGATTCGCTAAAGGATTCTTCATTACAAAATAAACAAAAAACCAAAGATCAATTTCAATTATATTCCTGTAAAGATTCAGCTCGTTAAATAATGGCTCTTCCTTCTTCTCTTCCACAGTTAAATTTCGTGCTCGCTCTACCAAATCCATTAACTTGTAATAATTAACCTTGTACTCACAATCACTCCTCTCTTGAAACGGCATCCCATTAATCTCAATTACTCGCTCGTTAAGAGTTACTCCTTCAGGAGGTGCTTCTAAAATTGTCGAATAAGCCCATGTCATCATGACTTTAAACCTAAAAAATATTTTCGCAGTGGGTGATGGGTTATATACCTATACACGGGTGGGGGTACTTGATGGTCGTACGGTATCCCCCCCCCTTGTTATCCAGTCTCATTAGGTACATATATCTAACTCTCACTCACATTAAATATAAAGGTG
>JGI1221J13441_10000501_pt1 | contig 17680 bp, 21 predicted proteins | sample LakVidmifraction_4_FD_13441 | JGI IMG/M metagenome (IMG submission 13441) | reverse complement strand
TAATGAGGCAGATTGGAAGGCTACAGAAGGTATTCCAGGCCTTATTTATGATTCTTTACCGGATAAATTTGGGAATGACCTTCTTCGTACATATTTCTCGGATAAAGGACTTACCGAAAATGATATAGATGTTTTTTCCAAATTACAATATATAGGTACTAGAGGTATGGGGGCATTGGAGTTTAGCCCAGCTTCAGAGATTGAGCAAACCGAAGATATAATTTCTTTAGAAGAGATTGAGAAAATTTCCATGTTAAGTACAAAGGGAAAGGAGGTACTTAAAACCAATCTTGAAGATAAAAATGCATTGCTTCAAATTCTACATATAGGCACATCAGCTGGAGGAGCAAGAGCTAAAGCATTAATCGCCATAAATAAAGAAAACGGAAACATCAAATCGGGACAACTGCCACTCGGAGCTGACTATGAATATTTTTTAATTAAAATAGATGGAGCCAATGAAACAGAATTAGGTGAACCAAGTGGCTTCGGAAGACTCGAATACACTTATTCTCAAATGGCAAAAGATTGCGAAATTCAAATGTCAGATTGTTCATTATATAAAGATTTGCATTTTCTAACGAAGAGATTTGATCGCAATGAGAATGGAGAGAAAATACATATCCATTCGTTATGTGGTTTACTTGGTTTAGACTACCATAAAGTGGGGAATTATTCTTATGAACATTATTTCATGGCAGCAAGAAAATTAGGTTTAGGTCAAGATGCAATGGAAGAAGTGTTTCGAAGAATGGTTTTTAATGTGTTAGTTCATAATTGTGACGATCATACAAAGAATTTTTCATTCATGATGGATCAAGAAGGCAATTGGTCTCTAAGTCCAGCATTCGATCTTTGCTACTCCTACAATAATTCTAATGAATGGGTAAACGGGCACAACATGAGAGTGAACGGTAAAAGAACTAAAATTTCTTATGAAGATTTAATGGAAGTGGGAAAGAAATTTAATATCAAAAAACGAAAAATAATATTTGAAAATATAAAAAAGGTTGTTGATAAATTTCCTGAATATGCCCATAAAATTAAAGTAAAACAGACGTTAATTGATGAAGTTGAAAAAAATAGACCAAGAATAGAAATAACCTAAATTTTCTAAAATTAAGAAAACACTAAATACGTATCTTCTTTTTTTGCTTTGACGATTTAGGAATAGAACCTTCTGGAAAACATTTTGGAAAAGATTGTAATGTAATAGGTGAAATACTGCTTTCTACTCATTTTCGAAAATAAAAATTTCTAAACACTTGCTCTAATTTAGTTCCAAACGAGTTTTCTTTCATTATGTTTATCTTTTTTTCTTGATACGGCATAAATTTTAAAGATTGAGAATCTTTAAAATTTTGAGCGAGTTGGTGCGTTGGAAAACAAAAAAATCAAAGCTGCATAAAACTTTGGAAACAATTACGGCTTGTTCACTATATTTTAGACGGCACAAATTGAAAAGATTGAGAATCTTTGCAATTTTGAGCGAGTTGGCGCGCTGGCAAGAATGCTTCTAAACCCCTAAAATATGTGCGCTCACTCGCCTATTGTTTTAACCAAGGTTTTATGAGGTCGAGTTTAATATATGGATTCTATTTAATATAATGTGTTATTGATTATTCTTCCCAAACAAGACTAATAACTGTATTATATGCGGGTGTTACAATACAAAATTCATAAAAATTAAAATCATTATCATTTTCCCATTTTTTTAATTCTAACCAAGTGGATTTCCAAATAGGTTGTTTGGACTTTTCTTTAAGGTGGATTTTTCCTTTTTCAAAGAATTCCATTGCTACAGAGTCTTCCGGTGGTGCCAATTTAGTATTATCAATAATATAGTGTGGGAAATCTATATTTCTCATCCAATATTTTACTATTTTATTATATGAATGGAACAAACAAATTGGATGATCACCTAATTCTAAATATTTAAAAGCAACTGACGTTAAACTTGTTTTAAAATAACTTGATAAATCTCTCAATAATTGAGGTGAAAACTTTATTCCTTTTTGCTTTTCATAGAAAATCAAACTTGGCATTAAAAGTTCTGATGCAAATTGATTTGCCTCATACTCTATTCTACCACTTCTAGCTTGTTTCTCTTTATTGTTAAACCAAGACATAGTTGCTTCATTATCATTGTGTATATCTATTCCTTTGTGCATAATTAAATGACCGATTTCATGAGCAATTGTGAATCGTTTTTTTTCTTCAAAAGAAATATCAGTATTAATCTCAATAATTGTATTTTTCTTGCCAAAAATAATGCGTCCATCAGAATTAATCATTGGTTTATGAACTATAGTAGCACCTAAACCACTAGCAAATAAATCTAATGGAAAATCTACTAAATCATCAAATCCATTATCAAGTAATAAATCTCTAGCACATGCAGAACCTTTTGTGTATTTAATCAATTTCTTCATCTAATTCATCCATCAAATCTACCAAATTTTTACCTTTTATAATTTCTTTTATTTCTTCTTCTGTCAACTTATCCAAATTTCTAAATTGAACTGATAGTTCTTTATCTTCAATTAATTTTTTTAGAGAAGCTATAGGTCTATCAATATTTTTCTCAATTGCTTTTTGAAATTTAGACACAATTATATCTAACAAATTATCTGTTTTTTCTTTAACAGCGATTGCTTTATTCATAAACTTAATTCTCTTTGAGAATTTAGATATTTTTTCATCTTCTTTTAATACATCAACTCCATCATCTTTTAAAGATTCTTTAATAATGTTGACATCTAAATTTAAATAAAATTCTGTTATGCCTTTATCTATATTATTCTTTAACTTACTCATGATTATTTTTGTAAAATGTTTTTACGCCTTTTCTGTAAACGTTTTAAGGCATTGTAAATAGTAGTAACATCTAGCTCAAGAAAATCAGCAATTTCTTGAGGTTTGAATATTTCATCACACCAACACTCAAAAATTAATATTTCGAGGTCAGTTGCTTCAGCAGCTTTAAGTTTATTTAAGAAATTCTGTTTTTCAATCTTGTAATCTATTTTCTGTGTAGTCGTATCTTCAAAGCTAACTTCATCAGAAATTACTGGAATATCTAAAATATAAGATTCATCAATATTTTCTTCGTCAAGTATATTTTTTCGCCTTTTTTGTTTTTCAATTGAAGAAGAAATATCACTTTTAAGTGATCCAAAAACGAACCCTTCAAAATCTATTTTATTTTTATCCCAATTTCTAACACCTGAAAGAGCTTTTTCAAATACTGCGAACACAAAATCTAATGGCTCCAAGCTATCATAGTTTTTTTTGTTGTATCCTAATTTACTGATAGTAAATGCTTGCATTTTTCTTATCAAGCTTTCTATATTACAATTTTTAAGAGCTTCTGATATTTCATTGTTAATTTTTAACATAGAAGTGCTTTCTATTTAGTTATATGCTTATGGATTTTATTTTTTTTCCATATAAATGGCAAATTATGAAATATTATGAGCATAGTACTTATAGATAACATTAAAATTAAAAAAAAGAAATGGCAACAAACAAACCTGTTGGAGACAACGTAAGAAAAGGAGCTGTAAAACAGCGCTCGCAAGTATTAAACCCAAAAACGAACCTTTATGTAAAACGTGATTTAGAAACGGGAAAGTTTATGGATGTTAAAACTACAGGAGGAAAATTTAAAGGAGTTAGAAAAGAAAGATAATAAATTAAAATGATTGATAAATCTATAAAAATTTAAAATTATGGTAGAAAAAAGTAAAAATGAAAATGCCCCAGGGCAAAACAAAGAGTTTACAATTTATGTAAACGCGAATCCAGAGAAATGGGTTGGTAAAACTATTTCTTTTGAACAAGTTACGAAACTGGCTTTTCCAAAACCACCTTTCCCCAATACAGAATATCAAGTAGTATATGCTGAAGCACAGGGTAACAAAGAGGGAACATTAGCAGAAGGTCACGAAGTTAAAATTAAAGAAGGAACACAATTCGATGTCACAGCAACTGATAAATCATAGTGAAGACCTTCAAAGGTTACAGAAATTGAATTTGGTAATGGACATTAAGAATGGTTTCTTATTCATTTATAGGATACCGTATCTAACATCTTCTAAAGAAGTAAAGTACGGTATCTTAGTATCTAGATTACAACTTGCGGGGCATAGGACGCAACCAAATCCTGAGCATACTACTTATTTTCAAGGTGAGATGCCTTGCAAATTGGACGGAAAACCATTTAATATTGTTGCTAATCCTAATAAACAAGTAATTGCAGATGGCTTTGAAGTTAATTTTCATTTTTCAAGTTTACCTAAGCCTCATGGCTATAGTGATTATTTTCATAAAATGACCACCTATATTAATATGATAACTGCACCTGCTAAAGTTATAGATGAAAATGCAACTGAAAAAGGAAATCAAGGAGACCTTACTAATGAGGAAACGGTTTTTAATTATATGGACACTAACTCAAATAAGCCTGAATTAAAGGAACTTACTAAGAAGTTTGAAAATCAAAAAATTGGCATCGTTGGTCTTGGAGGTACAGGGTCATATATTTTGGACTTAGTTTCTAAAGTTCCTGTTAAAGAGATCAATATTTATGACGGGGATTGGTTTTACAATAATAATGCATTTCGTTCACCTAGCGCAGCTTCAATAGATGATTTAATAATCCCGAAGAAAAAGGTAGAATATTACCAATCTATTTATTCAAAAATGCATAAAAAAGTTATTAGTCATCCCTACTATTTATCTGAGGATAAATTTGAGGAACTCCTTCAATTTAGTTTTATTTTTTTAAGTATTGATAAGGGTGATATTAAGAAAAAAATCATTGAGTTTCTTGAATTACATAACATTCCTTTCATTGATTCAGGAATTGGTGTTGACTTTAAGAATGGGGCATTAACCGGACTTATAAGAAATACGACAGGTAACGTTAATAATTATGATCACTTCTGGAATAGTCCATATATATCTTATCAAGAAAATCCAGATAACGAGTATAAAAATATTCAGACTGCTGAATTGAATTTATTGAATGCTGGTTTTGCTGTGATAAAATGGAAAAAACTTTATGGCTTTTACCATGATCTTACAAATGAGCATAATATGTTCTATCGAATAAATGCAAATAAAATTCAGAATGATGAGACTAGAACATAGATTTGTAGAATTCATTCCAAAAGAACTTGAAGATAATGTTTTATATATTTCTATAAGATTTAGAACCGCTATACATAAATGCGCTTGTGGTTGTGGAATAAAAACCGTGACACCACTTTCTCCTACTGATTGGAAGTTAATATTTAATGGTAAATCAGTTTCTTTAAGACCATCAATAGGTAATTGGAGCTTTCCATGTCAGTCTCACTATTGGATTAGTAAAAATGATATTGAATGGGCTCCAAAGTGGGATAAAAAAATGATTAAGAAAGGTAGAGAGGAAAGTAAATATGATAAGAATAGGTATTACAACAACAGTAATCAAGTTTCTGCTCAAGATGATTCTAAAACAAAAAGTGTTTGGTGGAAATTTAGTTGGTTGTTTAAAAAATAGCAGATAATAATCATTCCACACACATTACACTTCCCTCCTTTTGTCAGTCAGTATAATAAGTGTTCCATTAAAATTTTAGAAGAAACTTTTTACTATAAAACTTTTCATTTTATGAAAAGTATCATAACGCTAACATTATAACACAAATTATATTAAGTACAATTTACAAAAAAATATTCTATGTAATCCTAACAAATTAGTATCTTCATAATCCTTTTCCATTCTTATAGTATCTAATCCAAAAAAAGATTTCAGCAAAAAACAATTTAAAAATCTCTTTCAAAGTTTTAATAATTTCATTTAAAATTTCTTTCATAATTCATGTTTAAAATATTTATTAGTTCCGAGCAGAATAGCCAATGCAACTGCTTTAGCGTTTCGTGTTTTTAAAAAATAATCTGCTTCATCAGCGTTGGTTACAAAACCTATTTCAATTAATATTGCCGGGCAATGAATGATAGTTTCTCTTAATACCTGAAAATCTCCAAATTTTATTCCTCGTTTTTTTAGATGCAAGTTTTGCGAACTCTCATTAAGAACTGTAGATCCCAAAGCGATAGATTTTTTAATATTCAATTCTTCAATTTTAGAATTGAACACATACACTTCCATTCCTTTAGATGAACTTTTTGATGCATTACAATGAATGGAAATGAATAAATCTGCTTTTAGTGCTTTTGGCAATTTGCTTCGAGCAGTAAGTGAAATAAATGTATCTCGATACCTTGTCAAATAAATATCTAACTTATCATCTAGAATAGTTCTATTCAGCCTTACAATTTCTTTGGCAATATTCAAAACCACATCCTTTTCTAGGATTCCATTTAGACCAATTGCCCCTGAGTCTTTTCCTCCATGACCAACATCAATTACAATTCGTTTTTTGACTATTGGATTTTGAGTAAAACCGGCACACATTTTTAGCAGAATAAGCAGAAAAACGACGTTTTTGAGCTTCAATTTCAAATTTATTTTCATCATTTCAAGTATTTAGAACACCTAAATTCATATAATTTAATGTGCTTTGATTTCAATTGCCCACAAACCAATTCAAATAATATTATTTTGTTATTTATTTGAATATCAGTTATTTAAATACAAATATATTGTATTTTTCATACATCAAAAATGTTAATATTTTAAAACCTTATCCGTATGAAAAAATCAATGTACTTGACCTTGCTTTTGTTTTTAATTTCACTATCCACTTTTGCACAAATTGGAGGGATTGAAAATTCTGTAAATGATGTTTCAGATACCATTCGTGCCATTTTTCCAATTATTTTAGGTGTTATCTTTTTAATAGGTTTCCTGTTTAATGCAGGGCACTTTTTTGGTGAAAATGCAGATTTAAAAAAAGGAATTACCCGTGTATTGGTATTTGTTTTGATTGCAGGAGCTGTCGTAGGAATTTTTACGTATCTCATAGGTATCGTTGTTTAATGAAAAAGTTTGAAGTCTATAAGAATATTAGAAAGCGTGCCTTGATTATGGGCTTGCCAATATCATTGTTTGCATTGATGATGTTAGCTGTAATTGGGTCCTTATTATTCATCATATTTTCTTTTAGTTTTTATGGAATTATAGGAGCATTTATTGTGAATGTCATGCTCTATATATCTCTGACCCATCTAACCCGTAATCCTGAACTATTATATTTTAAAAAAGTATTTCCGCATAGTATTAGCAATAAAAAAGGAAGCCAAATTTCTTATGAAAAAAATTAACTTATCAGCATATCACCCTATCCTCAGTATTGAAGAAAATGTCGTGTTCGCTAACAATGGCAATGTTGTCCTTTGTTACAAAGTAGATTTACCTGAAATTTATTCTTTGTCAGAAAAAGATTTTGAAGTGATACACAGTGCTTGGTTTCAAGCATTCAAATCGTTGCCGGTTGGAACTGTTATTCATAAACAGGATCTCTATCAAAAAGCAGTTTATAACGCGGAGAATCTCCCCAACAATAGTTTTTTAGAATGCGCTACTCATGACTATTTTAAAGGGCGTGAATATTTAGAACATCTCAGTTATCTATTTTTTACGTTGCCCTTTAATAAAGCGCTGAATGCATCTAAATACACCAATCCGTTTCGAAAAGTTGAAAAGGGAATCCACAAAAAAATGGATAGAAATGTACAAGAATTTATCGTTGGCGTTGGTGATGCTGTTTCTTATATCAATAACAGCAGAAAAATAACTTTGTCACCAATATGCAGTGAAGAAATACTGGAGCTCACTTACAATTACTTTAATGGATTCAATGAAGGCTCTGATACCGATATTTTATTACAAAAAAATAACATTGCTATAGGAGAGCATTATTTTGATGTTTTGGCAGTAAACAGTGAGTTGTGTTTTGGAGAAAGTGTTCAAAGCAGTAAAACCAACAATAAATTCACCTCTGATAATTTTATCTTTCATCAAGGTTTTATTGATGGGCTGGGATTGAATCTCAACGAAAACCACATCGTCAATCAAATCATTTATTTAGATGACAAACATAAGTGGCGTAAACTCCTGGATAAAAAAATTGAAGAACTCAACAAAAGTTCAAATTTCGGCACTCAAAATAAAGTGGTCTTAAAAAAGATTGAAGAAATTGTTGGTAAAATTAATGAGGATGATTCGTCCAGAATTATTCGAGGACATCTGAATATTATTTTCTGGGACTGCGAGCCGAAAAGGTTAAGCAGCATTGCTTCAAAAATAAAAACGGAGTTTAAAGAATTGGATATTATTCCATATTATCCAAAAGGAGAAGAACGAAAACAGTATATTATGAATAGTTATTGCTGTTTTTCTTCCAACTTTTCCAATGAAGATTTATACATCACCGATTTAAAACACGCACTGTGTTTGTATCTTAATAACACCAACTATTTATCAGATGAGACCGGCATTATTTTTAATGATAGACAACATAACATTCCTGTACTAAAAGATGTGTGGGATGAACAAAAGAAACGGATCAAAGCTCGGAACTTTGCCATCTTCGCTCCTACCGGTGAAGGAAAATCTTTCTTAGCCAATAATATCTTACGTCAGTATTTTGAAAGTGATGTGCGCTTGGTTATTATCGATTTGGGTGGATCGTATTCAAAATTTGCAAAACTGTACCCTGAAGATCATATTATTCTTCGTTATGAACAAGGAAAAAATCTAGGTATCAATCCATTTTACATAAGTAACATCAATGACATCACTCCTGAACGATTGGAAGATTTATGTGTGTTTTTATTGGAATTGCTTGCTTCAGACGCTCATAATTCCAAAGCGCAAGAAGTTGCTTTAAAAAAAATCCTTCGCTATTACTATAAAAATATAAGTTCTGATCATTCCTTATCGGATCTTTACAATTTTATTGAACAGGAAAAAGAGACCTTGTCATATACACTACACCTGCAAGCTGAACATTTCAATATAGGAGATTTTCTACACATTATGTCTGAATATGTAAGAGATGGTTTGTACAGTTTTCTTTTTGATGTGAGTGAAGACCAAACCTATAAGATTGAAGATAAAAAACTCATTGTATTTGAACTGGATGAAGTCAAGGACAATAAGGAAATATTATCGGTAATGTTGAAGTTGATAAAATCAGCCATTCAACGTACTATCTGGCAAAACAAAGCTGAAAAAGGAATCATTCTGTTTGATGAGTTCGCAAAGCAACTCAAGTTTGAAAATGTTTTGGAAAGTGTAGAGTTCTATTACCAAGCCATNCGTAAACAAAATGGAGCCATCGGAATTATTCTACAATCCATCAATCAGTTACCAATCAATGCAACTTCGGCAAGTATTTTAGAAAACACTCAAGTGATTTACAGCCTTCATAACGAAAAAGGCTATGACGAATTACAAAAGCGACTCAACCTCTCCAGCCATGATTTAAATCAATTAAAATCCATCAGAAATAATTTGACCGGAAGTCGAAAATATACAGAAATGTTTATCAAAATTGGAAAGGAGAGTAACATCTTCAGGTTGGAAGTGCCCAAAGAAGTATATGCAGCCTATCTCACTGATGGTTCTGAAAATGAAGCCATCATGGATCTTTATAACAAAACAAAATGTATGAAACTGGCTATAAACGAATTCATTAAGCAATCATAGCCTGTAATAAGTACAACCTATTATAAATTTTAAAACAAAAATGATGAAAAACACCATCAAAAAACTAATTCTATCTTCTGTATTCATTTTATTGCTCTCAACTCACACTGTGGGATATGGTCAAGGGATGCCTGTTTATGACAATACCAATTTTATAAGCCTTGCTAAATCTTTAATAGAATCTGCAAAACAAACTTCACAACTCCTTAAGACCGTACAATTTTTAAAAACCCAAAAGGAAAACATAGAAAAAGTAAACAATGTGGTAAAACAGCTCAAAGCTGTGCGAGAACTTACCAGAAATAATCAGCGTTTGTTTGACATTGTACGCAATGATTTAAGGACCATTCTCAACTCACCTTATATCAAACCTGAAGAGATTACCAGAATATCAAATTCCTTTAACGCCATCGTTGAAAGTTCCTTGGAAGATTTGGATTACATCAGTCAAATACTCTCCAGTTACAGTTTAAAAATGACCGATGCCGAGCGGGCTGAAATTTTAAAAGAGAAAGAATTAAATTCCAAAGAAATGGTCGCTGAAATTGAGCAGAAGACCAAACGTTATCGTGATATTATTTCCTTTCGGGAAATGCAATCAAAAATAAATCAAAGAGAAACCAACTATTAATGATGGCTGCTATTTTTTTAGGCATAGGATTGGAGTATATAGATGCTGTATTTACCACTATCAAGAATAGTGATTTTTCACAGTATACCATTACTGGTATGAAAACACTGGCGGTATTGTTCTTTTTAATCAATATCCTAAAAAAATACAATGAAGGCATCGTCGACAAAGAGGGCTATACGTGGGGTTTAAGTCCGGGCGATTTAGCAAAGAATTTTGCAGTCATCATTTTGGTTATTTTCTCAACCCAAGTACTGGGAGTATTTGATAGTATTCTGGTAGCCATAGAAACCCAGTATAGAGATACGGCTCCAGCACTTCTCCCATTACAATTACAAGATATTGACATTGAACAGGATGTAGGCGCCTTGGAAGCCGCTAAAAAGGCAATGGCATTATTATATGAGGCCTTAGTGACACCGCTCTTTGGAGTAAAGATCCTGTCTTTTATTATCAGCTTATTCTTATGGGTGTTGGATTTGTTTATTTACCCACTATTTTTAGCTGAACGCTATTTTTTGTTGGGGATAATGCAGGCCTTTTTTCCATTGGTCATTAGTCTGGCTGTTTTTGAAAAGTTTCGATCTATGGCTTATACATTTTTTAAATTGTATGCTGGAGTGTATATGTTAGTTCCTGCTTTCTTTCTAGTCAATGTTTTTGTAAATAACCTATATCGTGAAATCAATACTAATTTTTGGACCAACTTATTAGGTACTTCTACCAATAATAGTACTATCAAAATACTTATTGAAATGGGTTCTATTGCATTTATAGTTTTTCTAAAATTCAAACTCTACAGAAGAGCGACCTCTTTTGTATTTAGACTATTTTCTTCCTAAACTATTTTTAAATAAAATGAAAACACCTTATAAAAATATCTATACCGTATTAAAACTGAATCGATTCATTGTCCTTGCTGTTGTATTTGGTGCGATTGTAACAAGTACAATTTCAGTGATACTGGTATTTAAACTTCATCAGCAAACCATGAACAGTGCTTTTGCCGTCAATACTGATGGAAGCATCATTCCTTTAAAGTTAGTTTCAGTACAAGAAAATATAGAAGTGGAAGCTTTGGCACATTTGGAACTCTTTCATACCTATTTCTATCATATTGATGCCAGTAATTATGAAAAACATATGGAAAAAGCGCTATGGTTAGGCAATAATACTGTAGATGCTTTATACCGACAGAAAAAAGCAGATGGGGTGTACAATCGTTTGATTCAATATTCATTGATTCAAAAGGTGGTAAGTATCAAATCTAAGGTCAATATTCAAGCTGAACCCTATACGTTTGAAACCACTTGTGTTTTTGAGATTAACAGGGGTTCAACTATAGACACCTATGAACTCAATACCACAGGAAAATTGATTCACGTAGATCGCAATTTTCCCAATAATACTCATGGCTTATTGATTACGGACTTTTATGAAAAAACCTTGCGTAAAATTGACAACCAAACCCATAATGAACACTAAAAAATTAAGAAAATGAACATTGAAAAAAACAAAATAGTATTTGTAACCATCCTTATTTTGATTGTCATTTTTATAGGTGCATATACGATGACCCTATTGCATAAAGATGATGACACTTACATTGATTCAAAACAAATACCCATTCCTGAATTAGAGAATGAAACTAAAATATACAATTCAAAATTAGATGCCATTAATGCGTTGAAAGATGTCAGAGAAACCAATGCGCCCAGTATCTATGATGAACGCTTATTAGATTCAACTGGAGTCTATGATCCGGATTTATTAGATAAGGAAAAAATGCAAATGGTGGATAGTATTTATAATCAAGGGCGCATTAATTATACCGAAAATAGCTATAGGCGTTTAAAGCCTAAAAGTATTGAAATACCCCAAAAATCCTCCATAGATACTGTATTTCCTGAAATAGCACAAGCAATTTCAGCAGAACAATTGAGTTTAGAACATCAAGTGTTCTTTGCTTCTGCACCTGTAATAAACGACATATTCGGTAACACTAAAAACAATTTAATAATTTATGCAGCTGTCAATGGTGACCAAGTTGTAAAAACTTTTAGCCGTTTAGAAATGCGATTGACCAAACCTGCATTTATTAATAACGAGTTACTTCCTAAAAATACGTATCTCTATGGATTTGTAAGTTTTAAACCCAACAGAACACTCATCCACATCACCAACATTAATCATAAGCCGGTTAGTTTAAAGGCATATGATTTACAAGATGGCAATGAAGGAATTTATGCCATTAATAATTTTAAAACTGATGCATCAAAAGCCATGGTGGATGATGCCATTGATGAAATTAACATTCCTAGTATTCCTTCAATAGGAGTTCTTAAAAAAGTATTCCAGCGTTCCAATAAAAATGTTAAAGTAACCATCACTAACAATTATCAACTTTTATTAAAGCCGAAAAGCTCGGCATTCAATTAAAAAAATTACTTATGAAAACAATGTTCACTTTAATAGTATCTATTTCTTGTGTAATGCTTCATGCACAAAACATTGAAAAATTAGACACCATTTATGTAAATGACACGAAAATAGTATCGCTTTTTTTTCCAAAGCCAATACGTCAAGGTATTGTAGGTAAGTCAAATTTTGTATTTTCTTATCATAAAGAAGAATTGCACTATTTTGGATTGTTACAAGGGACTCTTGGTGCGGATAGTAATCTATTGGTGATTACTTCTGATGGCCAAGTCTATTCTTATATCTTGAAATACGCTGACAGGCTATCAAAACTAAATTATTTTATAACTGAAAATGAAGGCATCGGAAATGAAGAACCACCCTCTATCGTTTTAAAGGTTGATAAAAAGATTTCATTAGCTAATGACAGTTTAGTTTCAAATCAGTTTATGGTTCATAAACAAACCTGTTCTGAGTTACTTGTGACTTCAAAGAGAAAAATAGTACGCTCAAAAAGAAAAAATCAAATCAAGTTATCAGTAAAAAACAGTACCTATAAAAATAATGCCCTATATTTTTCGATGGAAATTAAAAATAATTCCGCTATTGATTATGATGTGAATTTTTTACGTTTTTTCATTTCTAATAGTATTGGTTTTAAGAAAAAATCTACTCAAACTATATCTAAGGAGCCAATATTTACTTATTTGCTAACCAACAAAATAAAAGGGGGTACCAAAAGCCAATTCATGGTAGTTTTTTCGAAATTTACTATTGACAATCATAAAAAAATGATGATTGAACTTAATGAGTTAAACGGAGAAAGAAATATAAAACTTAAGATAACTGGGCGGTCAATGAACAGCACTAAATAATTTTAAGATTTTTGATTTGTCTACCCAAAGAACCACCAGAACCTGTAAAAAAATTAAGAATATGGTTAAATTAGATCTGGTTTTTGTTTCCTCCGAGATATAAATTTTCTCATTCAACATATCAATTGGGTAAAATCGGATACAAAATGGATATATCTAAAAAAATAGCTTTTTAACCAGAAATTTATCAAAACATCGAAAGACTATCGAAAATAGCTAAAAAATATAAAATGGTAGCATTTATGTCTAACTTCATTGGAAAATCTGGAGAGTACATATGTGCAGGAAAATCATCAATTTGGAACACTGAAGGAAAGTTGATAGGACAGCTCGATGACCAAACAGAGAGAATTTTAATATATGACACAGAAACAGAATTAGTAACTTATGAAAGAATAACAGCCGCTAACAACCGTGTAAGCGCAATAACAGCAGAATTTCCCGTCGAAAATTATCGCTTTTTTATTAACTTAGTTTCGTCAGCTGAAAAATACTCTCGCATTTTCCCCTTACTGACTCTTACTTAAACTCGTTACCTTCTGAATCATTTCATGTTCTTAATTTACCATTAAAAATGATTAGCCAGATGTTTCCAACATTGATGTTTAGATTTCTGGAACAGCCGCAATATTTTGAGTGTACCCAACCATTGGAATTAAAATTATGATGAATATAATGGTAACTATTTTTAATCTATGAGTCTCATTTTTTTTAAAAAGAGCTGTGCTAAAAGAGTGTAGAAAAAATACCCCACATATTTTTCTACTGAAGAAATAAATCTTTTAAAACACAACTCTATTTTATATTTTCTTTTTTACTTTGTAAATTCTATAGTTCTTACTTCTACTTTTTCACAAATGATTTACAATTTACCTTATCTAAACTATCTACTTTACTATCAAATATTTATCTAGTACCTTTTTCAACGTTTGGGAACTTATTGGTTTTGAGATAAAATCATTACAGCCTGCTAAAAGTACTTTTTCTTTTTCCTCTTTTGTTGAATAAGCTGATTGTGCAATAATAGGAAGATTTGGAAATTCTTTCTTAATTTATCTCGTAGATTCACATCCACACATCACAGGCATTTTTAATATCCATTAGAACTAAATCAATGTTTAGGTTCTCTTGACTGTAACAAAGAATGTTGCTCCTTTTCCTTTTTCAGATGCTACTCTTATATCTCCTCCTAATAATTGTATGCTTTTTTTCGCTATTGATAATCCTAAGCCTAACCCTCCTACTTTTTGTGACAGTTCTTTTTCTTCTTGTGAAAAAAGTTCAAAAATTAAATCATAATTTTCTTTATTTATTCCTATTCCTGAATCTTTTACATACAACTCTATTTTATCGCCTCTTAATTGATATCCCAGCTCAACAAACCCCTTCTGTGTAAACTTAAATGCATTTTCTATCAAGATGCCAAGAACTTTTTTTAGTATTTTTTTATCTGTTAATAGGATACTTTGTTTATTAGGTAAGCCTTTCTTTATACAAAAAGAAACTTTATTATTTTTATTTTTTAGCTGAAAAACAGAAAATAATTCCTCTAATAATTTATTTAAATTAACTTTCCCTTCTTGCTTTTTTAATTGATTTGTATCCAAGATAGAAATTTCTAAAAGATCATCAATAACATGTAATAATTGGGTACTACTATTTTGAATAATTTCCACATATTCAGATTGTTTTTCCTTTGTTAAATCAGAATCATTTAATAATTCTGAAAATCCCAGAATACCATTCATTGGAGTTCTAATCTCATGTGAAAGATTCTGAATGAACTCTCTTTTTAAATTAGCACTCTCTTCAACTTTTTCTTTTGCCTCCAATAGTGCCTTCTCCGAATTTACACATTTCGTAATATCGCAGTTAGCACCTCTATAACCAATTAAATCACCTTTATTGTCGAGTATTGGAATTCCACTCATTGAAAACCAAACAATACCTCCGCTTTTTGATATGGAAGAATTTATAAAATTATGAAATATTTTTTTTTGTTTAAAAGCTTCAAAAATGATTTTCTTTAATTTTTCACGCTTTTCTTCTGGGAAAAAGTCATAAAAATATTTATTATTAACTATTTCATTGGATTTATATCCTAACATTTCTTCAACTATTCCACTAGTATAGGTGTATAATCCTTTTGTGTTTACTTCCCATATCCAATCTTTAGAAACTTCAATTATTTGTGACAATCGTTCTTCGGATAGGGTTAAATTTTCGAGCGCTAACTTCTTTTCGGTAATATCACGAATAATTCCTGTAAAATATGTTTGTCCTTCTTTATTCTTCCAACTTGATAAAGAAAGTTCAACTGGAAATTCGGTTCCATCTTTACGCAATGCAACGATTTCGATCATTTTACCAATTAACGTTTCTTTAGCTCCGTGTTTTGTTTGCATATCCATATTAGTGTTTTTACCCCTCCTTATATATAGCGAATAAGTGAGTATATGTTATTCGCCTCAAATTTTTTTAAAAGGTTTTGCCTATGTGTACTAACTGTTTTAACAGAAATAAATAATTCTTCAGCTATTAACTTACTTGTTTTACCTTCTGCTATTAAGATTAATATTTCATGTTCTCTTTTCGATATTCTTACATCAGGAACCAAAATATTATTTATTTCATTTTCTAAACAAGTTATCCTTTTATCTATAGCTAAATCAACCTTTTTTTTCCATTTAATATTAAAAGCCATATCCTGTTGATTATTTATAATTCTGGTAACATCATTTACTGTGATTATTCCCAAAGAAGAATCATTCATCTGGACAGCCAAATTTAAAAGAAGTGAGCTCTGTAGTCCACTAATTAAACTTGCCGTAAATCTTAATTGGAAAACAACATCTTTAAGTATCTCCTCTCCGCTTTTTATAAAATCTATGATTTTTTTAGAAATAGCAAAAAAGTTATCTGATTGATCGGGATTGATTGATTTTATAATCTCATTTAATGTCTCCTCTTTTTCTTTGTCAAACTTTAAATTATAATTTTTAGAAAATCCTTTTTTATTTAAATTTTGTAAATTGGTAACACATAAAAAATCGGGGCTTATTAGCTCAAGATAATTTTCTAAACTAGCACCAGAAAACTCATCAGGCTTATTTATGGCTTTATCCTTCTTTCTAAAGAAATTAATGATATAATGATTCATAAGCTTACTGTCATTTGGGGTTTAAAAATATAATCCTATAGCATTAAAATTTGTTGCGATTCCATCTCTTACTTGTGTAAGTAAAACACCAGATTCATCTCCTAAATAATAAAGAGTATTGATAAAAGTTTTTAAAAAGGGCGGGGTAAATTTGTTGAAATCATGTTGTGGGGTATTAATAAATTTTAGTATCACTAAACTACATATTTACAGTTTCTCCTACAATACTGATAAATCAGTATTTTTAACCCTCCTTATATATAGCGAATAAGTGAGTATATGTTATTCGCCTCAAAAAATTTTAAAAGGTTTTGCCTATGTGTACTAACTGTTTTAACAGAAGTAAATAATTCTTCAGCTATTAACTTACTTGTTTTACCTTCTGCTATTAAGATTTTCACGTTCTCTTTTCGATATTCTTACATCAGGAACCAAAATATTATTTTTTGAGTTATACACTTAGTATCTGTTTTATTTGATTTTGATAAATAGTTAAGCCTTAAAAAGCTTTTTTCAGGCAAATTATTTTGTAAATGATAGATTCACACCAGTGATATAGTTCTTGCAAAAATTGACAATAAGAGAATTTCCACTTGTTGATCATCCTTTTAAAATTGAATGCAGCTGCAGCAAGCATAATATTGATGTTATCACCCACAACTCCTTTGTAGAAGTTTCTTTCCAATCGATAATCTGTCTTAAGATGCCCTATTACGGGTTCTATTGCGGCTCTTTTCTTATGAGCTTGTTTTAATATTTTGAAAAGAAAACCAATTTTAGAACAGGAAAGAGTTATTTACAAGCAAATGTTTTGTCAAGGAATTTTGGTTGATCCCTAAATAAAATATAAAACTTCTTTTATTATGCTTAATTAAAAAATAGAAGCTATTTCCCTATAAACCCTTTCGTAATTTAATCGCAAATCCTCATCA
>JGI1221J13441_10000496_pt1 | contig 17744 bp, 34 predicted proteins | sample LakVidmifraction_4_FD_13441 | JGI IMG/M metagenome (IMG submission 13441) | reverse complement strand
CGCTGCATGGCAGGGGCGGCACGCGCAACCCAAAACCTTGCCTAGCAGTATCGCTTTGGCTGACGCGATTCTTGCTGCGGGTTTCCGGCTTCCTGTCCCAGCAGAGCCAGAGCAAGATATTCGAGGCAGGATTGCCGACTTGCTCATTCGACGGGCGGATAAGGAAGCCCCTAACGCGAAAGAATCGTTAAGGTTTATGGCCGGTGTGGTCAGGTCTGGCGATGACTTGCCCGAGTCGATGCTCGGGGCTGCCCCAGTAGAGCCTGAGACCAAAGGTTTGCCTCATTCTCGCGCTTGTGGTTGGCGTGAGCACCCGCACGGAACGTCGTGCAGCTCGAACTGCCCCACCTGCGCGGGGCAAGTTTCAGAAACCGAAGGAGGAACAGTATGAACGAGACACTGGGGCACCTGCAAAAGTTGCCGCCACTGCGGGACATCGAGGACGCCTACGTTGTCAAGAATCTCGGCATCACAGTGTTCAGCGCTGGCGAGTTGCGTGAGCGGTTTCGCGCCGCAATCGCACAACCGGCTATTCGGAAATCCGAAGAGCCTGAGCCGCAGAAACCCATCGACGTGGTATGCGATGCGTGCTTTGCCAAGCCGGGCAAGGTGTGCAGCCAGCCGACAAACGTGGGGCGGCGCGACGTTGCGTGGTTCCACCTTTCACGAGAACAAACGGCGCGAGGATGGTGAGCGAAGAGCTACAGGCCGTGGCCGATGCGATGGACTCGCGCATGATAGCAATTGAAGAAAAACAGAAAGCGGTGAGGACTATCCCCGTTCGACCGTTCGAGCGCACCGACGAAGAATGGCTAGCAATAGCAGAGAGGTTAGAAAATGAAGCACGAATGGAAGAAGCAAGACGATCTGCGAGAGCTGAAAAAAGGAGATCGCGTTAGGGCAGTGGGCGAAGGGCTAGTACTGACTGGCGTGATTGGCACAGTCCATACGCTCACCTCTGGCGAGGTTGAAGGGATCGGGCTGTGGGTCGATGGACTAGGAAACCAGTTCATCGAACTGAGCGTGAGGGGCATCAAGATTTGGGTGCCATTGACGCCGCTCCCGACAGAGACGGGAGTCTATTACGGCAGCATATTCGGCAGCGACGTGCCATTTCACCTCGACGAGGAGGGCAAGTGGCACACTTGGTCGACGCAGGTTCTCAACCCCGCTCGGCACTTGCCGATGGTCAAGCTAGAGCCGGTTTCAGAAACCGCAGGAAAAGTCCTGCACGAAATCTCCCGGCTGGCAACCATGCATGAAGATAAGGTTCTGGTCAACCGCGAAGCGATGATGAAGATAACCAAGAAGTTTGGAGTGGAGCAAGGATGAGGACAAGACACGCAAAGCTAATTCGCGGAGCAATCAAAGACGGGCGGAGATTCGGGAGCGCACTCGGCGCGACATGGTCAGCGGAGAACACGGGAAAAGCCTTGTACCCACGCATCAGCGGCCTAGAGAACCGGGCATACATCAGGGCGTTCGTCAAGGCAAGAATCGACAGGAGGAAAAGGAAGTGAAGTATTACGCAGCGGTAGACGTAGAAACAACNGGNNTNAAGCAAGGCCCGGANAAGTTGCTGGAANTNGCNGTGTTCATCGTGGACGCGAANACGCTGGACATCGTGGANGCGCTTGGCTATNNNGCGGTGGTCAAATACGATCACCGCGTAGCCGGTCGGATGCGAGCAGCGGCAGACCCGTTCGTGCGAGACATGCACGACAAAACAGGGCTATGGCAAGCCCTTAGTTCGCCAACGGCTACCCCGCTTGCGCAGATCGAAAAAGAGCTANCNCAGTACTTGTCGGTGTTNGCNAANCCGGGAGAAATGCCNGTNATGGGCAACAGCGTGCGTCTGGACATGAATTTCATGGACACTTTCCTGCCCGAGGTTTCCGGTTACCTGAGCTATCACATGCGGGACGTGAGCACCGTGGCAGGGCTTGCCGCTGACTGGTTCGACGTGCCTCGCTACGAGAAGGGGTCAGACCACACGGCGCGACGCGACATCTTGGAGTGCATCGAAGAATTGAAGTACTACCGAGAAGCGCTGTTCAGTGTTTGACCTCATGGACGCCGACCTTTTCGACGCATTCGTGCTGTTGGGCTTTGCTGTGCTGATGCTCATGGTTTCGACGGTACTGGCAGGGGTAGCCCTCGGTCGGTGGCTAGACAAGCGACGGAGAGCAAAGCACCGGGCGGGACTGCACGCGGCAGCGACGGACTCGATACAGGTCGCCGGAGAGCTTGCCGGTAAAACGGTCAAAGTCACAAAGCTCAAGGCCGGTCGCACAAAAAAAGCCAAGGCAATCGCCACGGCATCGCATCTGCTAGAGAAGGTGGACGAGAAATGAAACACGCAACAGTTGCGTTAGTTCTTGCATCGGCTGGGTTCCTCCTGCTAGTAGGCAGTGCGGTAGCGCTCGACTCGGCGTTTGCGCCGGTGCCGATAGAGACGTTCGACCAAAGGATGCAGCAGCACTTCGGCGATGGGGTGTCGGAATCCACCGAAACAATCGCTAAGACGTTCTGCATATTCCTAGAGTCGGGCGAAGATTTCAGCCAGACAGTGGAGTCGGCGGTGCGGCTCGGAGCGGAGTCGAACATCAGCGCAGACGACACTGGGGTAATCCTTGGCGCTGGAATCGTCGCGTTCTGCCCACAATTCACGGCAGACGCAGAGGCGTGGAACCAGGGGTAGGCCATCCGGCCAAGGCGTAGACATCGACATAAGAACGAAGACAAGTGCGCTGGATGGTCGGGCGCAAATTTTCCACTTTGCCTTCGTCGCCTTGGCACCACAGTTTCAGAAACCAGACAGGAGCAGCATGAAGATCAACTATCCCGGAACACCGGAGAGCAACGCCGGTGGCCCCACCCTGCGTCTCGACCAACTAGAAGCCATCAGCACCATCAAGCGTGAGGTTTCAGAAACCGGCAGGAGTGGGCGCGTCCTGCTCGGCGCTGGCATGGGCAGCGGCAAGACGGTCATTAGCTGCGAGGTAATCATCAAGACGGGAGCCAAGCGCGTGCTGATCGTGGGGGTTCGTGACGCATACTCCCAATGGGCCAAGACGCTCAAAGAGCAGGGGCACACCGAGCCGATGCTGCGCCTCAACAAGCCTGAGAACTTCAATAAGCTGATCGACGGTGAGGACGGCATCTTCTACGCTGGACTAGAAATGCTACGAGCCCAAGACTGGGAGAGTAGGACAGAGACCTCCTACATGGACGCAGACATCATGGCGATGTTCGGCTCGGGGCCAGACACGGTCGGTCGCACGGAGACGTTCTCCACCCACCTGAACACATACAAGAACATGAGGGCGGTCGACTTGCTGTTCTCGGACGAGGCGCACAAGCACTCGAACCAGAAAAGCAATTCGATCAAGACGATGGAGACAATCCCCGCGAAAGCCATCGTCGCGCTGAGCGGGACATTCTTCGGCAATAAGTTCATCAACGCATGGAGCGTCACCGGGTGGCTGTGGGGCAAGGACGTTGTCGGAACCAAGACGGCGTTCACAAAGCAATGGTGTACTGAGGTTCCTGTCATGTCGAAGGACGGCAAGAAGCGCATCAGGACAGCCAGCGGCTTTCCGCTGTCCAAGATCACCGGCGAGAAAAACCCCGGCGAGTTTGTGCAGAGCTTGCCCTGCTATGTGTTCGTGGCGACACCCGTAGGCGACGTGCCGGAGCCAGAGATCGTAAAGGTGGAGCTAAGGGAAGAGCAGCAGCGCCAGTACGACGAGATGGAATCCAAAAGCCTGACGTGGATTCCGACAGAGATCATTGGGTCACGAGAACCGCTAGTGGCAGACCTCGACCTAGTTCAGCGTATCCGGCTGCGCACGGCGGCGCTCGGCGCAATGACGCTGATTCCCGGCGAGACGGAAGAGGATGCAGACAAGATCACGTTCAGCCCCGGATGCGATTCGTCTGTGCTGGATGCGGCGTATAAGGTTCTGCACCGACCAACGTGGGTAGGCCAGAAAGTCCTGATCCTGACGCATTCAAAGCCATTCGCAAACGAGGTCGCTAGGCGGATCGGGCAAAAGTATTCGGTCGGCCTCAAGACTGGCGGAGTGTCCCCGGCGAAGTGGGATGACGAGAAGGCGCGTTTCATGATGCCGGTTTCAGAAACTAACTCGATCCAGTACTTGGTCGCGGTAATCTCAGCGGTCGGCACCGCCATGGATGGCCTACAGGCGAACTGTTCCAAGGTGTTGTGGCTGTCCGAGGACGAGAACAACACGAACAACATTCAGGGGGGCAACAGGATTTGGCGTGACGGGGTCGACATCGAGAACTACGAAGCGGCCAAGCTGGTTCCCAGCAAGACGATAGCTGAGGGCATTCTGAAAAAGAACGACTCGCATCGAGCCGACGTGCTGGACAGCGTGGCCGGTAAAGGGTAGCATGAGTACATACGAATAGGAGAATATCAGCAATGAAAAAAGAAACAGATCAGACAGACCCCCCGCTCAGCAACACGAGGTGGATGGACACGATGCTTACCGGGCGAGACAGGGAGGACATCATGGAGCACGAGAAGTCTCTGCGCTACATAACTCTTGGCATGAGTGGGCAAGAAATACGGGAACGCATTGCCCGCATGGAAGATGAAATCCGGCGCATGGAGAACATGAAGCAAGTAGTGATCCGCATGAAGCGCATCACCATGTCGACAATGTTTGGAACGTATGAAGATGAACAAACGCATTAGCGAGCCAGCCGAAAACCCGAGCGAGTCTTTCACGAAGACCTCGCCAGACGGCAGGCTCAAGATGGTTTGCAGAAACATCGGCACCGACGAAAACGGAAACAGCGTGTTCAGCTTCAAGCTGTCCGGCACAGTAGAACTGAAACTTTCGCTCAACGGAAAAGAGGAAGAAGAACATGAGTAAGTCAAAGACAGTAACGATCTACGAGTCTCGCAGCTTTGACGGCACCAGCAAGGGGACGGCGTTCCTGTCGATCAGCAAGCTACTCGACCAGATCGAAAGGAAGGCGGAGAAGGAAGGTCGCGAGGTTCTTTACGACACCATGGAAATATCAATCGAGCGGGAGCGAATAGAGCGTCGTACTCTGGCGGAAGAGTATGCGGCAGTCACCGACAGGGTAGCCCTGACGGCAAGCGCTATGGCGGTATTGAAGTGACCTCCTCATATCCGAAGACTCAGGAGTTCCTGCTGGATCACGGTATCGCGCCAAGCACGATATTGGCCGACACCGTAACCCTCGACGGCTACGAGAAGGTAACACTCGACCGTGACGGCAAGAGGCTCATGACGGAGCGCGGGACAGTAGAGCGCACAAAAGCCAAATGGGGCGAGCCGGGGATGGCTCGCGAAGTGCTGAGGCTCATGGCCGAGGACGAGCGCGACAATGGCGCTAGCAACAACACCCACCTTGGCCCCAACCAAGTGTTCCTGCTCAAGCGCAAGTTCGAGCTAGATCGCAACCAAGCAAACGAGCGGTCATGGCTACTCGCCGAGTCGCGGCTATCAGTAGAAGAAGTAGCAGAGTACACCGCGATATGCGATAGAGTTTCAGAAACCGAAGGGAAAGAACATGACTGAAACAGCACCAGAACCAGCCAAGAAGAAGTGGGAAGTAGTGATCGAGGCCGCAGACGGCTCCTCAGGTGGAGACTTCAAGGTCATGGCGTACACCGCAGCGGAAGCGCGGATCGACGCACTATCAATCGCCCCGGTCACATGGACGACCGTATCCGTTGAGCCAAAGGAAATCGAATAATGAAACTCTTCAATGAACTGCCGGGAACGCTGCCACGCGACGCGCTCAACTGGGTAGCGGCCAAGCAGGAGCTCATCGAAAACGAAGGCATGTGGGGCTTGATGGCAGAGGACATCGCTGCCTCCACCCCCGACCAGCTACGCAAGGGCGGGTACGCCGCATTCCGTGGCGAAGAGCTACGACACTTCGAGTTCGCCACACGCAAGCCAGCGACGCAGGTCGGCGTGGAGCCCTACCGCAAGAACCGCACCGACCTATACGGTCGATACACGGCAAACTTGGAAAACTGATGCTGGACAAGGCCGAGGTCGAAGCGTTCGAGCTATGGAAAGAACTAAGGCTCACAACCTCGACCGATCTCTCCATCGACGCCTACAACGCAGAGATGGAGGGACTGGCGCTGGCTTGGGAGGCGGGAGCCAAAGCAGCAAGCGGCCCAGACCGGCTCCCCCCGCCCAACCCCTACCGAGGTAGGGGCACCACCGGCGAAATTCGTCCATGATGTTACTCACGTTTCCAGAAACCACAGAACGGAAGACAGAAGAAATGACTATTGCAGTAAGCGAGAAGCAGCCGGGACGACCCAAAGGAAGCTCCGGAAACGGCAAGACCATTAAGGAAGTGGCCGAGCGCGAAAAGCGCAAGCTGGCAATGATCGAGTTCGAGCGCCGCTCCGACGAGGCCCGGTCTGCGGTCGTAGAGATCGCAAAGATCGCAGACCTCCGGGCCCGTCAGCGTGCAGCCAAGTTCGACCTGCACGAGAAGCAGGAATCGCGGCGTGCGCCGCAGTTCCAGATCGACCAGAGCGCAACGCTGTGGATGCTCAGCATCTTGGCCGGTGTCATGTTCCTCGCCACGGCAGCGCTCACCGCTGACGGCACCATCGGCGCAGCAGCGTCGGCACGTTTCGGGATTGAGTGGTTCGGCTACTTGCTGTTCGGCGCAATCGAAATGGCTATCCTCGTGTTCATGCTTGCCTACTACGTCAAGGGCAGCCGGGTCGATTACGACGGCAACCCAGAGCCAGCAGCGCAATGGTTCGTTGCAATGATCGTCGCATCGGCAGTGGCCGCGTTGCTGTCGGTCTACCATGTACTCGATCTCTACAACTTTGACATCATGAGCATCGACATGTGGGTGGGGATCGTGATCCGGCTAACCGTTACGGTGTTCTTCGTGCTGGTGTCGAAAGCCGTGGCGTCGGTTCTCTTTGCCAAGGCCGTGCGTTTCTGATGAGCAAGAAGGGTCGTGGCCGCAGGACGGCAGCCGAGCGGCTTGAGGCTAAGGATAAGCGCTCGACCGTGGGGTACGTTCGCAACTTGCAGCACACTTTGCGCGACGAGCAGATGAGCAAACTCATGGAGGACGCAATCTCTGGCAAACTAGAGGAAGAGTTCAATGAGTCACAGGCTTTAGAAGCCGGAAAGCAGTAGCTAGTTCATGGCGCGACGACCAGATTCGATACCCGAGGCGCGTCGCGCCATGAATGACGCATTACGCACGCTGAACAGCAAAGAAGTACCCGAACACACCTACTGTCAAGACCGCCCAGTACCATTCAGCGAGGTTCGCCAAACACCCGAAGAGGCCGCGAAACTCTGCAAGAGGGGCGAAGAAGGCGAGTGCAAACTCCTTGCCTTGTGTGAGCCGCTTGGCTTCACCGAAAGCGTCTACGCCGACGACATGGTCTACGGCGGAATGACATGGCGACGAGGTCTGCCGGTGGTTTCTGAAACCGCATATCAGGCCAAACGCGCCAAATCAGAACTTCGCAAATTGCCATCAAGAATCACCAACGGTATGTTATAATGTATTCATAGCAGTATCTATCCAAGGGAGGAACGGCAGTGACAAAGCCGACAGATCAGCAGCCGCTATGCGGCGCACTGTCTACCCACGAGGGCTATTACGGCTCTTGTGTATACAAGAAGGATCACGAAGGAGCGCACACATGGGAAAAGTAGACATCGACATCGCCCCAAGGGCACACGCAATACTTTCGGCATCGTCAGCCGACAGGTGGCTAGTATGCACGCCAAGCGCACGCATCGAAGAGAAGATGCCAGATACAAGCTCAAGCGCCGCCACGGACGGAACAGCCGCCCACGCCTTTGCCGAGTTGCGCCTACGTTACCTGCTCAAGCAGATCGACCAAGCCGAGTACAAGGCCAGCTATATCGACACGAAGCTGGAATACGCCGACATCGTCGCAGCGTGGATGCCCTCAGACTGGGAAGCCATTGACGAGTACATCGTGTACGTCCTCAAGGAGGTCGAGCGCCTAGAGGGTGACGTTTACATCGAAGCGCGAATCTCGTACACAAAGTACGCGCAAGATGGTTTTGGAACCTCAGACGTGCTGATCGTGTCGCGCAAGCACCGCATCATCAAGTCCATCGACCTCAAGTTTGGCAAGGGAGTGCCGGTCTACGCCGGTGGCAACGCTCAGGCCAAACTGTACGCGCTCGGTGGCCTGATCGCCCATGACCCCACGTACAAAGAGTTCGACGCTGTTGAGTGGGCAATCGTGCAGCCGCGACTGGACTACATCGGTGAAGACTCAGACACCGTCGCAGACCTCATCAAGTGGGCCGAAGAGGTCGTTGCCCCAGCAGCCAAGAAAGCATGGCTAGGCAAGGGGGAGCTTGTGCCTAGCGAGAAAGGTTGCCGATTCTGCAAGATCGCCCCAGTGTGCCGCGCTCGGGTTGCCGAGAACGTATTGATAGCAAGGAGAGATTTCGTGGAAGCGACAAGTGAAAAGCCAACCGACATTCGCATGGACGACTACATGCTTGGCATGGACGAAGTGGCAAAGATTCTGCCCAACATCGACGGCTGGATTGCTTGGGCCAACCAGCTAAAGAAGTACGCACTCGAAGCGGCTCGCGACAGGGGTGAAGAGATCGACGGCTACAAGCTAATCCGTGGCCGCTCCAATCGCTCGTGGAAGCCGGATACCGACGTGGTCGAGAAGCTGCGTGCGCTTGGTGTTTCAGAAACCAACATCTTCCCAGAACCAGCGCCACCAGCGCCACGCTCTGTCGCTCAGCTTGAGAAGGCAATGGGTAAGAAGAACTTCTCCATCAAGGTCGAGCCGGTTCTCGTCGTGAAGCCACTTGGCACGCCAGCGCTAGTCCCCAACGAAGATGGTCGCCCAGCGATGAACGCTGCGGCAGAAGCCAAGGCGGGGTTCGGCAAGTGAGCGCAACGCCGCCAGTCGTAATCATCGGCGCAACAGACGGCTTCATCCTTGCCTACTCCGTGCATGTATCGCACGATGACTCATTCACGGATGATTTTCACGGATTCGCCATGACGCTTTGGGGCGCGGAGCGCAAGGGCGCTCGGGCGTTGCGCTTGCATCTGCGCCTACAGAAGCTAAAAGATGAAAGAGAAAAGAGGATCGCAGGATTATGACAGTCACAATCAAGAACGGTTTCGGGACGACCCTGACCGGCGAATTCGACTCCCCCTCGATGCGGTTGGATGGCGAGGAGAGGCACTTCTCGGGGCGCAATACCGACTTCGGCTCAATCGACTTCATCATCAAAAACGGCCCGGTCGTGACTCTGCCCACCGAGGATGGCTACCCCATCGGGTGGAAGGAGGTTTCGGAAACCGAGGGTCGAGAAGAGGCAATGACCCACAACGTCATGTCTCAGATTCGTGCTGGCGTCACCAAGCAGATCGAAGCGGCGTACGAAAAGGGGCTAGAAGAGGGGCGAGCGGAGTGAAGAGTTGGCCGCTGTGGGATTATTCATCCCGCTGCCTGAACACCCCTCACAACGAGGCTTCACACTCTCTAAGGCTGATACATCAAGAGTGTGCTGGCTGGCTAATGCGAAAGAGTGGAGAGCTTGAGCACTGTCAGTGCCCCTGCCACGACACGCCGGTAAAGTAGGACTTGCGCTATGGCTACAGAGTGACATAGAATAGAGACATCGGCAGGGGAAGTCTCCCCAGTCGAAACACTGAAACAGAGGACAAAGCAATGTCAACCAAAGTAACGACCGCAACACCAGTACGACTCAGCTACACCAACCTTCTTGAGCCTCGCGCAGCGAACGCTGAGAAGCCAGACGTGCTGACATATAGCACAGCAATCCTGATCCCGAAGTCCGACACGGCGACTCTGGAAGCGATCAACGCATCAATCAAGGAAGCCCTAGCAGACGGAATCTCGAAGAAGTGGGGCGGAAAGACACCCCCCAACCTCAAGAACCCCATGCGCGATGGCGACACCGACCGGCCAGACGATGAAACATACAAGGGCATGATGTTCATCAACGCAAAAGGCCCACGCGGTGGCGCTGAGAAGGCAATCCTGTTCGACAAGACCGGAACCGAGACTGTAGACCCTACGGTGATCTACTCAGGCGTTCAGGCGCGTGTGTCGATTCAGTTCTATGCTTTCGACAAGCAGGGCAACAAGGGAGTGGCCGCTGGCGTTACGTCAGTCCTGTCGCTCGAAACCGGCGACTCTCTCGGAGCCGCAGTAACCCCCAACGGTGAGCGCAGCGAGTTCGGCATCACCACCCCAGCCGGGGACGCAGCAGCAGCGTTCGCGGCACCCGCCGCAGCAGCCGGTGAAGAGTCCGATCCTTGGACTAGCTAGTCACAGCAGCTAAATAGTGGAGGCGCGTTGGGGTAACACTCAACGCGCCTCTCTTAGTAGGATCAAAGAACACTTATCTTAGACATCGGCCAAGCCGAATATCCGAAGGGAAAACCTCAAATGGCAAACGCAGCAAAGCCCCTAGACGCCCAGCAGAGAGCGCTGATCGAGATCATCCGGGCAGCACACCGCAACCTTGCAATCGCTCGACGGACAAAAGTTTCAGAAACTAACCGCCGCATCGCCGAATCGAAGATCGAGCTAACACGCATGATTGACGAGGGCGCAGCCCGTATCCGCGTTGAGATGGACGCGGAGCTTGAGAAGCACGCAACAGCCCTAGACGAGTCGCTTATCGTGGCATACAACAACAACGTGCCAATCCGCCGCATCGCAATCGACGCATTCGGCAGCCGCTACGACGGCACCGTGACGGCGCTGATCACGGCACTGCGCAACGATGGTCGCCTTGGCGTCCGTGTGGGGCATCAAGGCAGCAAGGATGGTGCCACTGAGGTTGTGACATCGACCACGTTCCCGTCGCTACTGGAAGTCGAAGAACCCCTCAACAGCGCACTGGAAGTGCAAGACCCCAAGTTCGTACCCCTGCTAGAGATGCTTGAGCTAGTCCCGGCAGGCGAGGACGGCAACGACGGCATCAGCGTCCACGCCGTCGAACTGCACCTCGACTACCGGGATTCTTGGTTCAAGAAGATCGCCAAGAACCCTCGCGCTGGTACAGAGTACTTGAGCGCCACGTTCTGCACGCTTTACCTCCACCCCGCCACTGGCGAGCTAGTGGCTTACGAGTCCAAGGAGACTGGCGATACCATCTGGGATCACCCCGTTGCGCGTTGGGTCAAGAGCCACCCAGAAGAGGCTCGCAAGGGCTACGACGCAGCCGTAGCGTGATCGCCGTGGACAACGTCAGCAAGGCGTTGGCTCTGGCGCGGCTAGGCATCAAGGTGTTCCCGGTTCAGGCCAGCAACCGACAGCCAGCCATCAAGGGCGGCAAGGGTTTTTACGACGCGGTAAGTGACGACTTCGAGTTGATCGCCACATGGTTCACTCTCGACTACCCAGAAGAAGACCAGTACGCGGTCGGGTACTGGGCCGGTGGGTCGAACCTGTTCGTAGCCGACCTCGACCGTGGCAAGAGCAACGGTAAAGACGGATTCGAGTCAATCCTCAAGCGCGACCTAGACGTGGGCGACACCTACGTCTACTCGACCAAATCGGGAGGACAGCACCGCGTATTCCAGTCCGACCGGCTCGACCTCACGCTGTCACAAGACCACGATGGAGTCGAAGGCGTAGACATTCGCGCCGGAAGCTCCTACGCGGTCTGGTGGGGCGACGAAGTCCCAGAGAGCCGTGACGCATTCTCGAAAGAGATTCCAGAGTGGATGATCGGCAACGCAGTAGCCGAAGAGTTTACCGGCGAAGGGTTCTCGGGCTCCGTTGACGAGTGGCTAGAGGCAATTCCTGACGACCTGCTCCCATCCGGGCGCATCCGCGAACTGATCGGACGCATCCCCTCTCAAGAGTTCGGCCACCCAGAAATGGTAGACCTTGCTTGGGGTGTCGTTCGCATGGGGTCAGAGCGCGAAACAGGCGTGAAGCTTGCGATGGAGAAGCTGCGTGACGCATGGCTACGACCGCCATACGACACCGCCGAGTACCGTCGCGACTTCGACCTTGCAGTCCGTGGCGCAATCAACAAGGCCGGACGAGTGCAGCGCCCGGTGCCGCCGATTACCATGAGCGCGACCTCCGCACTTCGCATCGCCTCTGAGAAGAACGTCGGCGATGAGATTCGCGCAATTGAGCACAAGGTTTCAGAAACCGGCTCCGAAGTGGACTTCGCCCGTGCGCGTCGTGAGATGTTCCGGGTTGCCGCTGGGGCTGGAATGGCACCGGCAACGATTCTCAGCATCATCACAAGCTCGAAGTCGTTCAAGAACTCGAAGGCATCCATTGAGTCGACATGGTTCGGTGACGGGGAGATCGAGTTTCGTGAAGCGATAGACGCATTTGACGAGTCCGTCAAGGCTGAAATCGCCAAGGTTGAGAGGCAGGTGGAAGAGGCCAAGCGGGTCACAACGCTCTCTGCCGATTCCGCCGCGTTCTCCTTCCTGTCCGATGCGGAGGATGCGCTACTAGCCTCGAAAGCTTACGACTGGTGGGGCAACAACTATATGGACTGGGTGAAAGGTCGACTGCGCCACTTCAACGAGGCATACCACGCCGCGTCCATGTGGGCAGCGCTCAGTGCGATCACAAGCCCATGGGGGAAGGTGCCGCTGGCAGGTGCGAAGCCGACCGACTGCAACCTCTACATCGCCGTTCTGGGAGAGTCCAGCACCGGCAAGACAGAGTCGTGGGAGTTCGGTGTCGGCATGATCGACGCTTACTACGGCGTGGAGAATGGCCCGATCATTGGCGACATAAGCAAGCTGTCGGCGCTGGCCCTACACCGTGCGCTAGTCATGCGCGACGGCAAACCGAGCCTCGTGTTCGGTGACGAGATTCAGTCATTCTTCCAAGGCGTGGCAACCTCGCAGTGGCAGAACGGAATCTTGGGCGACGTGTCCAGTCACTACGGCGGGAACGTTGCGCCGAAGCTGACGCTCAACGACAAGGAGATCAGCGGCAAGCGAGCCAAGACGATGCTTACGACGTTCCTCACCGGAATCTCGGATCAGACTCTTGCCGCAGTCAGCATCGACCACTGGACGAACGGATTCTTTTACCGCTTTCTGTGGGGTTTCGGAAACCCGCGCAAGTCAGGCGACCACACTATTTCGATGGAGTCGGCACCCTCCTCCTACACCGCTCAGTTCGAGACATGGGCGCGGGAGTTCAAGCGCGTAGGGGCACTCCAAGAAGTCAAGTGGGGGCCGGGACGCTTAGTGCTGTGGGAGGATGACGCACTCAAGCGCATGGAAGAGTTCAAAGAGCAGATCGACACAGAAACGAAGGGCTCTTCGCTATATGAGAGCGTCTTCGTGAATGCTAACGGTCGTTTCGTGACCTCGATCCTCAAGGCAGCGACCATCGTGGCAATGACCGAAGCCAGCGAAAAGGTTGGCATGAAGCACGTCCTGATCGCCATTTCCTATGCTGGCCCTTGGCACCGGAGCATGGTTCTGGCCGTCACTGAGACAGGGAAAGACCCGTTTGCGCGTGAGGTCGAGAAGGCTCTGATCTGGATGAAGCGCAACGCAATCCGTCAGGTGGGCAAGCCAGCGTTCGTTCAGCGCTCAGCGGTCATGCGTGAGTTCAGGCCAAACGAGATCGCAGATAGATTGCTGCGACAACTGACAGAAGAAGGCCGACTAGTTCGGTCTGGCGATATGTACGAGCTAGTGGAAGAGGATTGACCATGAAGAAAATCATCGAAGCAGATTGCTTCACTTGCGCTATGGGCCAACTACAAAAGGTGGGTGGCCTGTTCAACGACGCGAACCTAGCAGTTGGGATGCCAGCCCGTTACGCTCGCTGCGGCGACGGCGGCTGCCCTTGCGCCGACTTCCACGACAATCACTGCACGAACGGAGTAGGCAAATGAACCGCATCGTACCGATATTCCCTTGGCCGGTTCACTCGAAGGTTGCCGAGCAGCTTGAATCCGTGCCCGACATCACCCTAGTAGAGGCTATCCCCGGTGGCCCCGGCCCCGTTCTGGCCGTCATGAAGATGCCGCCGTTCGTCTGTGACGCTATCCTCGTGAAGAGCCCTGAGAAGCTTGCACAGGCCGTCGACATAGTGGTTGGAGACAAGATCGAGATGGTCTCCATGCGCCAAGTCCTAGAAGCCACCCTCAGCCCCCATGGAGTCCCGATGGTCGAGTATGTGTCCGAGAACGTGTCGAACGTGAAGTTCATCTGATGGCTCGCAAAGTGGTGGAACCAGTAGATCAAACGCCGAATGTGCAGATACTCGAACGCGATGTGAGTCTCTTGGAGGTCGACCTCTCAATGACCTCGTACAAGCGGTTTCTGAAACTTGCCGACGAGTTCAGCCTGATATTCCAGACCCGCGCAGTGCGCGTTTATGTCGCGCCGACCTACTACGCAGACGCGAAGCGGCGCAACGAGGTCAAGACGGAAGAGATAGAGCGCGACAACGTCTTTGTGACGATCACAAACGGCGAAGACTTTGCAATCAGCATTGCTTGGTTCGGTGGCAAGTTTCAGAACGCATACATGGCTGGGCCTCGCGCAAGGTATTCGGCAAGCAAGAAATGGGCAGTAACCGCAGCACTGAAGGAGATGAAAGAATGCCTGAGCTAACGCTAGAAGAACTGTCTGCGATTAGTGGTCGCCAATACATTGACGAGGTGAAGTCTCGGTTGCGTAGCGACACTCAGTGGCTGGTAATGCTGAACCCCGCAATCGTGGAGCACACCCGATGGGCGCTGAACAGAATCATGAAGTCAATTGACGAGCAGCGAGAGCGCGTGGGCTCCGATGGCAACGCGGAGTGGTTCAGGTCTACGACTGCGCTGCATAAGCTCTGCCAGCGCCGCCTGTTCGCTATGGCACCCCCTGCGGCCTCTCGCAACCGCGAGACACGCGACTGGAAAGAGTTCAGCGCTCGGCTCGCATACTTGGTCGACGGCGCTGACAGCAAAGCGCTCGACAACGTGAAAGTTCCCTACGGCAACATCACCGCTCGCGAGTGGCTAGAAGCTCGGAACGAGAAGAGGAGAAAAGCATGATTCACTATGGGCTGACCATCGACCCCGGAGTGTCCAACGGAGCAGTCCTGTTCCGCTGGTCGGATGAGATGCCGATGGAGATCATCGCAAAATACCAATTCACGGGAGGAGCGGAGGGGCTTGCTGCCTTCATGTACCGGCAGGGGTTGCGCGTTGAGACAAAGTCGAAGCCCGATGTCGGCATAGAGCGCTACGTCACGTTCGGGACTCTACGCATCAGCGCATTGGTGGTTGAGAAGTTCACGCCACGACCAAACGCATCATTCGGCCTGACGCTGAAGACGGTTGAGCCGCTTGTCGGCGAGGGCGTGCTGATCGGCGCTGGCTTCAAGCCGTTCATCATCTGGCGAGAGCCGAAGCAGCAGTACTTCATGGGCGACTCTCGACTACCACTGCCGCAGAAGAAGAAGCTGGCTAAAGGCTTCCTGAAGGAGGTTGGAATGTACCTGACCGGCAAGGACGTGGGGCAGCCCAACGCTGACGACGCCATCTCCGCAACGCTTCACGCTGTCTCGTTCATGAGGAGCATGAAGCACAAGCCGACCCTTGCGGCGCTGTTTGACGAATAGCTGATATGCAAAGAAAAGGCCCGGAACTTTACAGGTTCCGGGCCTTTTTGGTTTCTGGAAACCTACTGACAGGAATCGCAGTCGAGCGCTTCCTGCGGGTCGATGGGGCAAGCGAACCCGCCCACGGTCTCCTGCTTTCCGTCGCCCATTACGCTGAAGCCTTGCCGGACGGGTGCGCCGCCATAGCTGCAATACGCGAAGCGCTCGGGCCTACCATCTTAATCTTGGTGCTAGCAGCGTCACGCTCAGACTGACCAAGTGGCTTGATGATTCCAGTGAAAGCCGCCTGAGCCAAGAAGAATGTCAATGCAGAGTTGACCAGCACGTTGATCAGAGCCGTGTAGTCGATGGTCGCCCACGCCTGAGCGACAGCAATGTCGAGCAGCCATGTCAGCGCCGTAGCTGCGACAACGAGGGCACCGAGGACGATGATCTTGAGGCCGGAAGCAGTCAGCTTGTCAGTGACCAGCCCGGTGATTCGTGGCAGGACATAAATGAGCGCGATCTGAATGACCGCTACCCAAGGGTTATTGAAGTCAAAGACCGGGATGGCCGTTGGTTCCATGGTGTTTCTCCTTTGTTCGTTGTCGGAGCGCTACTTTTTTTCCGCCTCTGGCGGCTCCATTGCCAAAGCCACAGCCACGTCATCTCCGAACTCGAAGTCTTCGCCTTCTCTGTGATCAGTGCGAACTCGACGGGTCAGGTTCCTGAGCGCCGCTATGGCGACGTGGTAAAGGTTCTCGTACACGCGGTAGAGATTGTAGTAGGTGGTCGCCTCAGCCCGAGCGTTGCGAACCTCTTGCCACTCGTCAACCACTCTGGGTTGCGCGGCGTTTTCGGCGTCGACTGTGCGGTCGGACTGGCTTTGGTCGCGATCCTGCCTTCTACGCCAGAAGAGAGAGATCGTGCCGATCAGCGCGATCAAGACACCCGCAGCGCCAGTGACCGCTGGGCCGAGCCAGTCTAGGCTGGGCTGTGACTCTTGGGTTATTAGTTCAGCGAACAGCATCAAACTTTCGTCTCAGTCTTTTGGGCGGCGACGGCTGTGGTGATAATCGCTATCGGGTGGCCTTCGTCATTGATCTTGAACAATGCGTGGCCGCTGGGAACTTTGATCTGCTGCGGGTCATCTCTGGGCTTCAGGGCAATGAATCTCGGGCGAAGTATCAGCCAGAAGACTCGGACGGCTGGGTGGACGCTGAGCGCAAAGAAGCCGGAGCCTACCGATGCGCGAGCCTCGTCGCCATAGACGTAGCCCAAGATCAAAAGCATGACGGCGTATCCGCCGATTGTAAGGAAGAGTGCGATTGCGCCAAAAAGCTCTATCCAATTGAAGATTCGTACTTCTCGGGTTATAGGTTCGGCTCCGGCGCGGATGGCACCGATTCCGGCGACTAGGCCACCAAGCATGACCGTCCAAGCCCACACGGGCGTCCACCACTCGGGTGCTGCGATCTGGAACGCGGGAATGCCCGCGACAAGCGCTGAAGTGCCAAAATATATCATTGCCACATAGCCAAGGACTAGGCCGATTCGATAGGCCGACACCTGTGAGGAAGCCCACTCCTTGAGCGATCTAGCCGCCGAACGGTGCAGTGGCATCCTTGGCCTCGTGATTGGGTTCGACCTAGGCTGGCTCTGAGCTAGCAGGCGGTCAATCTCGTCCCGCTTCCCGGTCATTTGCCGTCAGCCTTATTATCCATCTGAAGAGTCTATCGTTGAGTGCCGGTTTCCAGAAACAAAGAAGCCCCAGAGCATTGCGCCCTGGGGCTCCTTTATGCTCACCCGAACAGGCGAGCCAGAATCGCGATCACCCCCGATACGATCACGGCGACGATGCCGCCGATTATTGCCTGCTTTGGCATTGTCTTCTCCTTCGGCTCTGGGACTGGCTTAGGAGTTTCAGTGGGGGCGAACGGGGCGAAGTCCGTCATCGGTTCATTTCCTGATCGGTCGATGCCCGAACCGTTCTCGCGCCAGTGCCACGAGTTGTTCTCGTCCATGTGCCAGAGCGCGCCGTCCTTGTCGAGATACCAGCCCGCGACCGTGGGCATCTCGGGTTCCGGAGTTGGCTCTG
>JGI1221J13441_10000493_pt1 | contig 17788 bp, 16 predicted proteins | sample LakVidmifraction_4_FD_13441 | JGI IMG/M metagenome (IMG submission 13441) | reverse complement strand
TATAGCTTGCGTTAATGCAGAATGATATGGATACGATTACAAACCAATGGAAGTAACTGAGGAAATGATTGCAAGATACAAAGATACTGAGAAGCAAATAATTAATTATAAGAAATAATGGTTATGGAAAAAAACAAATGAGGGAGACCAACTACTTATCAAGTTAGCTTTATTGATGATGCAAAAGAATATTTAGAAATTTGTAAAGATGAACTAGATATTGTTATGTCCCAAGAAACTGAATCAAAAAAAGATATCAATGATAATCAGCTTTTAAGTGAGACTAAAACAACAAGAGTATGATTACTGAGAGTTAAGCTTCCTAGTATAGAATGATTAGCTAAATACATAGGTGTGAGTAGGTCTAATATATATAAATGGAGAGATGAGCATCCAATGTTCTCGGACATATTAGAGCAGATACTTGAAGAACAAGCTGATAGACTCATAAATATGTGATTAGCTGGCAGGTATAATTGAACAATTACAAAGCTACTTTTAGCTAAACATTGATATATAGAAAAACAAGAAGTGGAAAATAATCTAAAAGGAGAACTCACTATTTGATGAATACTTCAAAATATACAATGACTGAACAAGAACAACTAGCAAAATTATTATCTGATAAACAATGGAGGAAGAACAGCTGAAACCTTTATTGTATTAAGGATAAGGCTTGAACTAAGATTGCATATAAACCTAATAAGGCACAGCTTCATTATCAAGAGAATAAACATATTAAGAATATAATCCTCAAAGCAAGACAGCTATGATTCTCTACTGAGATAGACATAGATGCACTTGATGAGGTTTTATTCAGTTCATACTTTACAGCAGGTATAATAGCAGACAATAAAGATAGTGCTGATAGGATATTTAGAGACAAGGTTAAGTTTGCATACGAGAACTTACCAGAGTGGCTTAGAAGTGAATATACTACTACTACAGATAGGAAGTGAGAGATAGTCTTCGAGAATAACTGATGCTCAATAAGTGTAGATACTTCTTTTCGAGGTTGAACGCTCCAGTACTTGCATATATCTGAGCTAGGTAAGATAGCTAATAAATACCCAGAGAAAGCACGAGAGATACAAACAGGTGCATTAAATACATTGTCTCCATCATCGAGATGTGATATAGAGAGTACGGCAGAATGAAACAGCTGATTATTCTATGATATGTGTATGAGAGCAATGGAACAAGAAGAGAAAGCAACAGAACTCACGAGTATGGACTTTAAGTTTCACTTTTATGCATGGTGGATAGATGATACCTATACGCTTGAAAGTAAAGACAATATACGAAGAGAAACACAAGAGTACTTTGATAAAATAAGACAAGATAGCTGGGTGCAAAGAAATCATCCTAACCTTTGTTTTACTGAGTGACAGATGCGTTGGTACCAAAAGAAAGAAGAAGAACAAAGAGACGATATGAAGAGAGAGTTTCCAAGTTACCCAAAAGAAGCATTTGATTTAGCTATAAAGGGTGCTTATTATGAAAAGGAACTAAGCATAGCAAGAGAACAAAAGAGAATAGGAAAAGTACCTTATGACCCTAGATTACCTGTAAATACTCATTGGGATATATGAGGAGCTGGATGATGAGATGAGAATGCTATATGGTTTTATCAAATATATGGTAAAGAAGTTAGAATTATAGATTATTATGAGTGTACTGGAATGTGAATGACTGAGATAGCTATGAGTATAGTTAATCCTAGATACACTAATTATTGAACTCATTATTTACCACATGATATACAGGTTACTGAATACTCTACTTGAGTAGCTAGAATACAAACAGCTAGAGAAGTACTGAATTGAGAAATAGATATTGTTCCTAAGCTTTCTATTAGTGATGGAATAAATGCAGTACGAGATATGTTTCCTAATATATACTTTGATGAGAGTAAATGTTATGTATGATTATCTAGGATTTGAGGGTATAGAAGAGAGTATGATGAAAAAAACGGAATATTTAGAGATAAGCCAAAACATGATATAAACTCTAATTGAGCTGATGCACTAAGATATCTCTGAGTCACATATCAATCCCTAACAGTTATTAGAAAAGCTCCACAAGTCTCACGAGTCAATATGAATCGTTTCAGATAAAAAAGGTTTGACAAAGGTTTTACTAAGATATACTAAAGATATACTAAAGCTAACAAACAGATATGAAAATACAACTTTCGCTACAAGACCAAGAAAATATACATAATAAAGTAAGGAAAGAACACGCAAGAGCAGAAGTACATACTAGAAGTTGGAAAGAAGATGTTAAAAATCTATCAAGAGACTATTTACTACCAAAACCATGACAAGATAAAGTAAAAATACGAAAGGTATTGAATAACTTGAATCTCAGACTTGCTACTTTCTCAAGTGATGAGCTAGAAGTTACTAATATCCCAAGTAATTGAGTATTATGACGAGAAATGAGTAAGAATACTGATAAGGTGTTCAAAGCAAACTTTCTCAGTATGAATATTAAATCAAAGTATCGTGAAGTACTTATAGATGACGCACTACAAGGAGCTTGAGTACTAGCAGTTGATGGCTGGAACGATTATAAACAAGAACCTATTGTATCATATATAGACTCAAGACTTTGTTTTCCAGACCCAAAGAACTGGCAGGATAATAGTATGATGTTTTTTGGTACTAAAGTTCGAAAGAGTTGGTATGAGTTGCAAAATGATGAAGCATATGACCAAGAAGAACTAGAAAGATGCAGGATGTATATAGACCAAGACCAACAGCAAGTAGATAGAGCAAATTATGCAGTCAAAGACCTTAATGAAGACCTATGAAGTGATGAAGACCAAACAGACCTTTACAATCATATAACCATATTTAAAGCTGAGTATGACGACAAAGCTTGTGTATATCTAACAACATACGGTAATAACCTTTGAACACTTGTAAGGTGTGTTAAAATGCGTCCTCTTAATGATTGAGAGATAGCAGACCCAAGTACCATAGATTTTGGAGTAAAGATATTCAGAGCAAAACCAATTAAATGAAGTTTTCCTTGAGTATCACTTATAGATGATGTAGGACAATTTCAAGACATAGAAACATTGCTCTCAAACCTACAGATAGAACAAGCAAAAGAAGCTGGAACAGGTGGAAGAACATATGTAAATACAGTTCTTTGAGTAGATATTGACGATGTGGCAAACAATACTTGACCTTGAGACATAATCCCTTTCACAAGTTCTAATCCTGCTATAAACGCACAAAATGGTATCTATAAAGAACAATCAAGACCACAAAATGCTATAGTACAAAATACTATAAATTATTTAGATATTTTATCACAGCAAGCTGACCCAAGTGGAAGTGCTTTAGCTCAATGACAAAGTGCAAGTTGAAGCCAAACAAAAGCAGAGATACAAACACTCCAACAAAATATCAATCATATACTTAGTTATATGGCGAGTAATTATATGGACTCTCTCAAAGGATTATGGGAAAGTATATATAGGAGTTATGCTGCTAATATGAGTCCTCAGAGAAAGAAAGAGATTGTTATTATAGAAGAAAGTGGGAATTCTGCATCATACTGATTCAAGAAAAGTGAATTTATATCTAAATGAGAGCTTTATATTACTATCAAGAGTAAGGCACAAGAAGATATCAGACAAAAGCAAGACTTTGCAGTTCTTCTCTCTACTATATCATTGCTTAAGGCAAGTGTAACTCCTTGAAGTACACAAGATGTAATCATAGATAGAATACTTATAGAGAAGTCGGGAATACATTGACTTGATTCACTTATGATTCATCCATATTCACAAAGTGAGAGAAAAGCATACAGAAACCTTGAAATGTTGAATAATAATGTTAAACTCAGAACTAAGCCACAACCTTGAGAAGAACACGATGTATTTATTAGAATATACAAGACTGGTCTTGATACAGATGCAAGAAATGAAGCTATAGAAATGAGAGAAATGATACTAGAACAGGAACCTAAACAAGAAGCACAGCAAGAAATGGGAGGAACAGCTTGAGTATCAAGTCAATTATGAGCAAGTATGATAAGTAGCCAACAAGCACAACAAGTACCAAGTACAGCAGATGTATCAGCATAATAAACAACCATGAACACACAAGAAAAGAAAGACTTACAAGACCTAATAACTCACAACTGATTTAAACTACTAGAAAAGATAGTAGCAGAAAAAAGAGAGGAATTATTCTCAAGCTTTGAGAACTTACCAGTAGGAAATGCAGAAGCTATACAACAGCTCTCAGCTACTCAGAACTATGTTAAAGGTATGAAGTACTTAATAGACACAGCTAAGTGAAAAGCTCAAGATACAGCAAAGAGTAAAGATATGAGTTAGAATCCCCACCAAAGATTGCAATGTGGTTAAACTTTACCAATATAAGTAGGTAGTCATACCTCACAACAAAATGATTTTATTTGCTAACATATATAATATGTCAGACAGTAATGTAGGTGATACTACCAAAAATATCGAAACTGAGGATAAAGTTATAGACTGGGAAGCTCGAGCTAAACACGCTGAGGCAAGAATCCAAAGTATAAGAAACACCTCGACTCAAGATGAAGATGAAGAAGATAATGTTGTGGAAAACAAATCTAATTCGTTTGATGAAAATACATATATGAAATTAAGAGAAGAAGAAAAGTTCTTCGATGCTAATCCTGATATGTTGGAGTATAAAGAGAAAGTTCTTGCGAGAGTAGCTAAGTGAAATAGTTTTAAAGAAGCAAAAGCTTTAGTAGAACTGGATGACGAAACTATTGCTAACAGGAAGACTGCTCAAAACACAAACTTTACCTCAGGAGATACTCCAAATGAGCTTGTGAGTATTAAGAAATCAGACTTATGAGACATGAGTCAAGAAAAATACAACAAGGCTATGGATGCTATTGAGTCAGGTAAGGCAAAACTTACTTAAACTAATTTAAAAAACAATGGCTTTTACAGCATTCGCTCCTAAAATCTTCGCTAAGGAGATTATTAGAAATCTCGATAGAGAAGTAGTTCTAATGGGGCACACAAACAGAAAATACGAGGGAGAAATTAAGAATCAAGGAGACGCAGTACGAGTTCAAACTCTACCTACTCTTACATTTACAGCTAGTTCTATAACTGGAGCTGGAGACTTTACTAACGCTGATATCGGTGTTGGACCTGCTGGAGATATTGCAGCAAGTGACTTCGCAATTGTTCTTGAAAATCTGATTATAGATAGATTTACTGAAAAACGAGTACAGATAGAAGAAATTGAAATGATTCAATCTAACCTTTCACTTGAACAAGCAGTAGCAGGAAGATTTGCTGAGGGGCTAGGTACTCTTATGGATGACCAAGTTAGAGACCAAATCCTTGTAACTCAAGTTTCAGATATTCCAACTGCTAACAAACTCAATTCAGGGGCTCCTGTAGTTATTACAAGTGCTAATATATACGGACAAATAATGGCTATGAGAAGTGCATTAAAGAAACAAAATGTAAAAGTAGCTAATATGAGACTCTTCGTATCTACTGATGTTGAATCTGTACTATTGCAATCTGACTTTGTAAAAGGTTCTGATGCAGGTGTAGGATTACTTAAAAATGGATATATCGCTACAGTAGGTGGAGTACCAGTTTACTCTACTACTTCACTAGATGCTAGTAACGAAATGATTATGATGGCTGAGGGTTCAGTAAATATGGCTCTACAAATTATCAAAACAAAAGTTACAGAAGCAGAAAAAGGATTTTACACTAATGTACTTGCTATGGCAGTATGGGGTCTTAAGATTTTTGGAGAGGGTTCTAAAGCAATCGCAATTAACTATGTAGCAAGTGTTACAGTTTAACTTGATTCCTAGATAGAATTAATTATAATGGCAAGGTATTTTACTTTGCTATTATTTTTATATGAAATTTGCAACAAAAAATGAAGTGGTAAACAGAGGTGGTAAGAGATTTACTGCTAAAGATGGAGTTATTGAGGTTACTGGAGAAGATGCTAAAATCTTAGAACAAGCAGGATTTACGGAAATTAAAGAACCTAAAAAAACGAAAGATGAAGATAACAAAAAAGGAAGTTAGAACTTGTGAGCATGAGAACAAAGTTGAGACAGTTCTCTTTCTAGAATACACTCATTATGGAAAAAAGTGAGAGATACAAGTAAGAGACTTTGACCATCTAATCTGAGACGATAATGCTTATGACTACATAGTGAAACAACTACGTAAACAAGTAAGTAATGCTTATAAGAATAATGAAGTTCTTGAATCACACCATAAGACTAGATTAAAAACCTAGTTTTTTTGTTTTGACAAAGCTTTTATTAGAATATACTATATATATAGCATTAAATATTGGATATGAACTGAACTCAGATATATAATAGAGCATTAAGATGAGCGCATACTAACGCAAATGATTATCCAACAACACAAGCTGATGAGGATATGGAACTGCGACATCAAGAACTTGTAGACAATATTGTTGTTATATCTAAATGAGATTACTTTTGGGATATATGAAAAACAGATACAGTAATAGGACAATCAGAATATGTAGCGGATAAGCTTTGAATCGCTCCAGATGACTTAGATATCAAGAAGATAAACAAAGTGTTTATTAAGTATAAAAGTACCGACCAATATCTAACAAGATTAGAATATAAAAGTCCTAATACACTTACAGAACATCCTGATTATTATAAGACGAAACAGAGTAATAATGCACCTTTCTTCTATATACAAGATGAGAGTATTTTTGTATATCCATCGCCTACAGAAGAAATAGTATGAGGACTAGAAATATTTGTAGCTCATAAACCTGCTAAAATAGATACTACAAGTTCAGAAGATGCAATAGAAATACCAAGCCAGTTCCATAAGCTTATTGCTCTAGGTATGACAGCTGATATATATTATGGACAAGGTAAGATAAACGAAGCTCAAGCAATGGAAGCTAAATTTGATTCATGAGTAAGTGAAATGGTATCATTTATGAAACAAAGATACAATCAACCTAAAAAGAAAACTTTTACTGACCTTAATCAATTCAGATAGATGGCTAATGCACGAAGCTACAATGTATTCTATCCCTGAGTACAACAAGACGACTTTCTCACAAACTGAGCTAATTTTATTGAACACAAAAACATAGACTGACTGAGAGATTGATTCTGAGTTACTTTGTGACCAAAGATGAATAAACAGTTATTTACAGGCACAAAGGAAATGCTTGCTATTTATTCTAATCAAAATAGTGGAGGTACGTTAACAGATACACTTGTTTGAGGTGCTTCTTGAAATATATATTATCTAAACAGTACAGATAATATTCCAGAGTTTGCACTTATTGTCAATTATAGTGGAGTCTGAGATGTTAATGTTGCTATTACTAATATAGAACTACTTAAAGGTTTTTATTATATATTTTACAAGCAAAACTACGCAGACTCTTTACTATGATGTGCTAGGATATCACAATTTGATGCACGAACAGGAAACTGGATGGCTATGGTAAAAAATTATATAAAATCCTGAATCTGACTTGCTAATAGTTGAATCCCTCCAATTATACAGTTTGATAACGCACTCTATGTATGAAGTGGAACTGGTATTTTAAAGGTAGATGGAAATTATACACCTGGTTCTGCTACTTTACCATGAGCTAATGTATTTGGTTTCCCTGAAGATGTAGTAACTTGACTTTCACTACAAGGAACTACAGTTGTAGTTTATACAAGACAAGGAACAGTATATTTTTGGGATGGAGTAGATACAACATACCAAGCAGTCAAGAAGTTTGGAGCAAGAGTACAAAAAGTAGGCTCTAAAGCTGGAACAGATTACGTAATTACAGAAGATGGGCAATTCTCTATATGAGGAGGGCTACAGTTCTTTAGAGTGACAAAACCAAAGAAGAGTAACAGGATGAATAGCAATGTAAACTATGATTCAAGACTAAAATTTAATGTAGACGCAGATAATGCATCACAAAATCATACTGTAATCCCTGCACTTGATGATATGTATATGTATTCAAGCGATACAGTTAAATGAATATACAAGTATGGTAAACTTATACCTTGAATGCCTGACGGATTCCATAAGATAATCACACAAAACCACGCAGGAACACAAATAGACTTCATATATGATATGTTCTTCTATGAAATAGACTCTAGGAAGCTATATATAAGCTATAAGGCAGGCTCTACGTACTGAATCGACTATATAGACCTTAATACGCTACAAACAAGCATAGACGGGTATTTTATAACTGATGTATTCACTTGATGAAGTAATATCAAGAAGAAAGTTATTGGCATGCAAATGACTACCTCAAATACGGCTTGAAATAACTTTGTAAAACTGTATTATAGAGTGAATAACTGAGCTTGGGAACTTATAAGAACATACAACGAGCCAACAAATGTTATTACACAAGATGATATTAAAACAATAAATGGACAAAACTTTAAACACTTTATAGATATCCAATTTAAAGTTGAAATACATAATGATACAGGAGGACAGGATGCTCCACAAGTACACGACCTAGCTTTAATATATGATATTACAGAATAATGGATAGACAATTTGATAAAAAAACATATAAAGAGTATGTACCAGATTACAGAAAAAATGTAAACCAGAATCCTTTTATGTTTGACTGAGTTCCTTGAATAAACGCACCACAATTAAATCAGAATATTTCCATACAACTATAAAATGCAAGTAAAAAATAAAGCAGGAGACGTAACTAATCTGAGTGATGCAGAACAACAAATGAGAGCGAAAAATCTCTGAACACAGGGAATTGACCCAAATGCTCAAGCACCACAAGAAACTTGAGGTACGATTGTACAACCACCAGTTCAAGCACCTGTAGCTCCTACTGTTGCACCTGTAACACCTGTTGCCACACCTCCTACAACACCTATTGCTCCTACACAACCAACTGTTGTCCCAGTAGCTTCTGTTCCTGTAGCACCTGTTGTTGAAGCTCCTAAGATAGTACCAGTAAAAACTACTCCAAAACCAGTACAATCAGCTCAAGAAGTAGAATCAAACAGACTAGCAAACGAGGCTAACCAGCAATCAGTTAATGCACAAAAAGAAGCTAATGTAACAGCTGAGTTTAATCAGATGCTACAAAGTGGAGCAAGCCAAGCTGACCTAGTAAGTTTTGTGAATAAAAACTCTCAATTTAAACAACAGCTTAATAGTTCTGTACGAGCTACTTTTACAAACAAAGCAAATACTAAATTCTTCTGACAATATAATGGAGTGAGTAATGATACAATGTACGCAGCAGTTAAAAACTGAGATGTAAAGGTATGAAGCGACCAGTATAATATGCTTTCAGAGGGGCAAAGAAATGCTTTTGAGAACTTTAAGAAAATAAAAGAAGCTCCTAGTAACATAATTATCACAAAAGAGGATGCATTTAATCCTAAATCAGCAGAAAATAGCGTAGATTTTAGCAGTATAGAATCTATAATGGCTTGATTATTCTCAAATGATTTGAGAGATAAAATGAACGAGCAGAGAAATGACACAAGAGTTACTGATTTAGAGTTTAAATTGGAAGATTTATGAGCTGACCTAAATGATTTTGATATAGAGGGGGTAACAGATATAAAAGCTTTAAAAGATGAACTTTGAAATGCCTGAAATGCTCCTGCATCTATTCGGGCACAAGTCTCAGACTACAATGCAAATAGAGGGATAGAGAGAATGGTTAAAGTTAATGAATACAATCGAGTGCAAGGGCAATTATCTAGTGTTGAAAAAAAATTAGCAACTGACCTAGAGTTCTACAAGTTCGAAGACCAACAAAACAAAGAGAAATACCAGTTTGCACTTAATATGTATGAGAGTAGAAGAGCTGAGGGGATAAGAGTAGAAGAGAGAGCAGATGATAGAGCTTTTGAAGTAGAACAAACAGAAGAACAGAGAAAGTTTATAATAGAACAAGCTCAATTTTTAGAAGACAATAAAAGGCTTGCAGTAGAAAAACAACAAGATTACACTACACAGCTTACAAACTTTCAAAACAATTTTGCTAAAGAAATACTTGGATTGAATCAAGAATTTTCAAGAGAAGAAACAAATATGAACCAAGCATTTCTTAAAGCTATGCAACAAGGAGATTTGGTTGATGATGGAGAGGGGAATCTCGTGTATGTAAAAGACTGAAAACGAGTTAATATGCTATCTGGACTAGGGAAGAAGATATGAGGTTGAGTTGATTGAGATTTTTCTTTTGACAGCTACCAAGACAAGAACTCAAACTATGTATCTGTAATTAGAAATAATGATACTGGAAAAGTTACAACACAAGTATCTGATATCAACGGAGATATAGCAGGTGGATATTTTAGTACACTATGAAATGGTAAGATAACATCTCATGGAGGGGCACATGATAGATATGAATGACTTGATGTTGATGGAGAGATAGGAGACCCTGTATTTGCTCCTTTTTCTTGAAAGATAGTATTATCTGAAAACGATGAATTATATTGAAATACAATAATAGTTGAAGATGCTGAAACAAAAGAGCGAGTAAGATTCTCGCATCTTGATTCTAGTATTATAAACACTATTTGAACAGAGTTTGAGCAAGGGGCACTAATCGCAGCTGTCTGAAACTCTTGAAACGTTATAGCTTGAAAATGAGGAGATGGAAGCCACTTAGATATAGTTTCTTACGATGCAAGTGGTAAGGTAAGAGATGCTTGGGCTACTGAGAAGTACTTAAAATGACTATGAGCTAAAGCAAATACTCAACCTTGATTTTCAGAAGATGCTAAATCATGGGGAGAGAATGTATTAAATTGAGATGCTAAAATATCAGATTTAACTGGAGCTGAAAATGTACGACTTAAAAACGAGGTTTCATCTTATATAGCAGAAAAAAATAAATCAAAACCAAACGATAATATAGTTACTTTAAAATCTACATTAGCTATCATACAATCATTAGAGGATAATAAGTGACTTAAGGCAGCAGTAGGGGCAAAATGAATTACAAACCTAATTGCAGGTAGTAAAGCTTCTTGATTCAAAGCGAAATTAGAACAGCTCACAGCAGTAAACTTTATGACAGGAATACAATCTATGAAGTGAATGGGTAGTTTATCTGATGCAGAATGACAAAGAGTAGGTGCATCTGTATCGTCTATTTCAAATAGAGACCAATCAGAAGAATCATTTAATGCAGAATTACTTTTGATGAAACAGACTATACAAAATAGAATTAGTATGACTGAAAAAGAGACTTGAATCAAATATGATGATTTTGGGTATGCAGTATCTACTACACCTCAAACAGAAGTTATTACACCAAGTACAGCTAATAATTATGCTCCGACAAGTAGTAATTTCCAATATGTACCAAACGCAAATATAGACACAGGAGTAGATAGATTATGGGGTAATTAATAAAAAACTATTATGCAAAGAACAAAAAACACTTGAAACTTCCTAGTAGACTTCTGACTAGCTGAACAAATGCAGAGTTATGCTACTAAGCCTACTCCTAACTTTTTAAAAGCACCAGAGAGTCAAAAACATATAAAAATGTATGCTCAGAAAAACTTACAACAAGAGCCAAAAGAGGTAGAGTATAAACAAATGGGATTTAATTCACAAGCTGAGTTAGATTTAATGAAAGATGTTAAAAGACAAGGAGGGACAAAAGAAGATGGCAATGAGATACTACAACAGTATAGACAGTCACAGCAAGGAAGTATTTCTCCACAAGATGAGAAAATACCATGACTTGATATCTGAGTTAAAACTTGAGAGGCAATAAGTAATTTTTGAGATGCTTTTAAAATTGAAGCAAAAGATACAGATAATATTTTAATGTCTGGACTAAAATTTCTTTGAAATCTACCATGAGATACAGTACAATTAGCAGGTGACTTAATATCAATTGCAAGTAACCCAGTATGAACTGTTAAAAGTGTAGAAGACTTTGCTTGAAGTATGCTAGAAACTGGATTTAATAAAATCATAGGGACTGATGTATATACCTCAGAAGAAAGGAGACTCATAAAAGACTCTGTAGCTTGAGAGCTTAAAAAGATATCTGAAGACCCTAGTATATTAAGAGATATGGCAGTAAATAATCCTGCTGATTTACTATTCTCTATTACTTGAGGTTTTTCAGCTGCTAAGAACTTAGCAAAATCAAAATGAATGACAGAACTTGCATCTAAGCTTGAAAAAGCAGAAGCATTTACTAACCCTATTAAGATACAGACAGAAGCATTTAAACTTGCAAACAGTAAAGTACTACAGCCAGTATTAAGCTGAGTAAAAGAAGTACCCATACAATTACTCTGAAAAACTACAGGAGCAGGTGCAGAAGCAATTAGAACAGCTTTCTCTAATGGTGGGAAAGAAAGTTTTGCTAAGGCTATGAGAGGAGAAATAACGGACGAAGATATACTTAATAATGCAAAGAAAGCATTTGATACAATTAAGGAACAAAGAAGAGATATATATTGAGAGGATTATACTAAACTAGTAGAGAATAAGACAAAACTCTGAACAAGTGATATAGAAGATTTACTCGTTAGAAACTTAGAAGAATCTAAGGTAAAAATAGTGCCTACAGAGAAGTGATTTGATTTAGACTTTTCTGCATCTACTATTACCCAAAACAGTAGTCAGAGTCAGATAAAACAAATGTTTGATGATGTTATATACTGGTCTGATGATACACCAGAGGGACTAGATATCTTAAAACAAAGAGTACAAGACAGATGGATTTGAGGAGAGGGCACAACAAAAGCAGATAGACTCAGTACAGTAATGTCAAACGCAGTAAAAGACAAAGTAGTACAAGCAGTACCAGAGTATGCAGAAATGACAGCTAAGTATGAGAAACTAACGAATGAGATTAAAGAAATAAACAGAGTTCTAAGTCTTTGAGACGAGAAAAGTAAAATGACAGCTATTACAAGACTAGGGCAATCTATGAAAGATAACCTAAGTTTTAGAAAAGAAATGGTTGAAAAACTAGAGGAATTATCTGGTATGGATTTGAAAAGTGCTATAGCAGGTGCAGGACTTAGAAAAGTAATGCCAAAATGAATTGTTTGAGCTTTAGCTCCTACAGGACTAGCATATTGAGTAGGGGCTCAATTATTAACACCTGCAATTATACCAATAATTCTAACTAGCTCACCTAGAGTAATAGGAGAACTAGCGAGAGCAGTATGAGTTACGAGAAATGTACTTGTAAAATGACTTGAAAACGCACAACAATTATTTAAGAATACTGATGTAAGAGGTGTTATAAATGCACAAGCTATAAAAGGAAAAGAAGCACTAGGAAATAGTCTTGATGATGTAGCTGATAAAGTATGAGCAAGAGCTAAGTTTATGGATGATAGGGGAACAGGTATGGATGGAAGAATTGATGATTTTAACACAGCGAGTCCTGCTGGAAGTGCTATTCCAAAAGAAGTAATTGATGAAGTTAGAAGCAGTAGGTTTATTATTAAAAAAGAGTTTAATCCTAAATGAGTATACAGAGGAGTTTGAGGTTCTTGAGAGTGAGTATGAACAGCAAGGTATGGGCAATGACTATACACTACAAGTAATAAGAAACTAGCAAAACAGTTTGCTTGAAAAGACTGAGAACTATTAGAGATGGATAGATTTGCAGACATACCAGCGAACCCTGCTTGGTTCGAAACAAATATGGACTTCTGAAACTTTTTAGACTATGATGTAGCTAGAAAAATGTGATTAAAAGGTAAAAGAGCAGTAGAAGATTTATACCCTGACTTATCAGATTTATTTAACGACTTATGATTTGATGGGATAGTTATAGGAAAATGAGTAGACAATGAAATTGTAAAATTCTTTAAATAAACTATGACAATAATATTTAAAACCATATCGTGGCTCGTATATCCAATCCTTGAAATATCGGCTTGGTATAAAGAAGCTACAAAAGAAAATGAAACTTGGACTCACTTGGCTTGCTGAATATTACTTTGATTAATAATCTATCAATTATGTCTCCTCGTATAAAACCTACTACAGTATTTACGCCTAGAAATAAGCCTACTACAGAGTACAAAACACCTAGAGATAGGTCTGAGTATCCTGTTAGTTTTGACAGCATAGAAATTACTTTTGATAGTACTGTATATACGTGGGATATGACCTTTGAAAATCTCTGACCTTTGACGACAATCTATGCAACTCCACGCAAAATCGCCTTGCTAGAATTAGAAAATTGATTAAGCTTTATATTAGAGAGCTGAGAAGTAATTTTACTTGAATGAGGAGCGAAAAGTAATGTTATAAATACTAACTGGATATAATATGTGAAAGATAAGTACATTGCCTACAAAGACACCGATAGCAACGGATTTTGTTACTGGTATTGATAGTATAGACTGAAATACAGCGACACAGAACAAGAACTTTCTATTCTCGGCAATAGCTACGTTTATATTTTGAAGTAAGACAACAACAAACCTTGCAGAGTGAACAAATCAATACTACACAGAAGCAAAAGTGACAGCAAATGCCACAGTAGTATGATTATGAAGCAGTAAAGCAGATAAGACTAATGTTATTGAGAAAGATAGTACAACAGCGTATACACCAACACTTGCGACACACCCAGCGACTAAAGAGTACGTAGATAGCTCTTGAGTAAATATAAATGGGCAAACTTCACAACCTGCTATAGTCTCTTGAGACCAATTCATATATTATGATGTGAGCGCAACGGCAAACAGAAAAATATCCTATTTAGATGTAGAAAATAAAGTACTATCATCTATTGTTTTCCCTTGAAGTAGTGTGACGTATTATAATAGTGCGTGAGGAGATTCCACAACAACTTCTGCTTCTTTTGCTACTGTGAAATCTTTTACTGCAACAAAAGATTGAAGCTATCTAGTGTGATACACTGCTACAAATACTTGATGAGTTTGAAGTGAGACAAGAGTTCTTGTAGGTGGCGTTCAATACCTATACATACCGAACTTTTCTGAAGGGGGTTCTGGAAGTATCACTTGATTAGTGGTAGCCTGAAAATGAGCAGTAATTGAGTTCCAAGCTAAAGCTAGATTTTGAAACACAGTAACGGTACTTTTGACTACTGTTAAATGAGATAGATAATAACAAAACAATATGACTACAATAACAGATATATTTTCTTGAGCAACGCCAAACGATTGAACAGGGACAAATCTTAGAGCTTGATGAATCATTATCAACGATAATTTTGATGCTTTAAATACTGGAAAACTAGAAGTAGATACTTACAATAGTCAGAAAGTAACGCAAGATAATGCTATAGCTCTTAATACAGCTAAAACAGGTATCACACCTACTCAAGCAAGTAATATCACAGCTAATAATGCTAAGATATCTTTTGATTCTACTTCAAGTACAAGGCTAGCAGATACAAGTTGACCTAATACAGGAGATAATGCAACAAACTCGCAGTATTCTGGACTTGCATCTAGTAAGCAAGATACACTTGTGAGTTGAACGAATATCAAAACAATCAATGGAAATAATGTATTATGAGCTTGAAACCTAGTAATTGCTGTTACTGGTTGAGATATGACAAGAGCAGTATACGACCCAACAAATATCGATGCTTCTGCTTTTGATAGAGCTAATCATACAGGAACTCAAACAGCAAGTACTATATCTGACTTTGATGCAGAAGTAGCTAACAACTCAGCATTTTGAGATAAGGCTGATATTACTGGTCAAGTTTTTACTGGAGCAATTTCAGCAACTAATCTAAGTTGAACAAATAACTGAGACCAAACAAAAGCAAGCCTTTGATTAGATAATGTAGATAATACAAGTGATTCTGCTAAAAATAGTGCAGTAGCTACCCTCACGAATAAAGACCTTACGAGTGCTACTAATACATTTCCTTTTGGAACAACAGCTTGAACAATACTAGAGGGGAATAAAGATGCGTTATATCCAAAGCTTGCAAGTGCTAATACATTTACTAGTACAGGAAATACAAGTTTTGCTTGAGATGTCTGAATAGGTACTACTAGCCCTATACAAAAATTACAAGTAGCAGGAAATATTCTCTGAGGACTTCCTCTCGCAGAATGAACTATGGTAAACGGTAAAATATTCACGTCCGTAGCTTCTAACAATCTCACAGTATCATCAAAAACAAAAGCAGGAACAGATGCAAGCACCTCAAATCCTATATATGTAGTGATAGATTGAGTAGTGAGGACTATTACAGGGGCATTAAGTGTTACTAAAAATGCAGGTACTAACTGGAGTAATTCTTGAAGTGCAGAGTTAGCAACAAGGGAAATAGACTTTTTCACATACCTTTGATACAATGCAACTGACTGAGTTACTATTTGATTTTCAAGAATACCTAATGCTAGAGTATACTCTGATTTTTCAGCTACCACAACAAATGAGAAGTACGCCTCAATATCTGTTATTACTAATGCTGTCGCTTGAGATAAGTATGTAAACATAGGACGCTTCAACGCAACTCTCTCAGCTTCTCCATTTAACTGGAGTATCCCTGCTACGAGTGAGATTATTGACTACCCTATTTATGAGACGAGATTACTGGACTATGTACCTCAGCTTACTTGATTTACTGTAACAGCTTGACAATTAAGTCGATATAGAATTTCTTGAAGTAAGTTGGAATTATGTATGAATAATCAAATATGAGGAACAAGTAACTCCCCAAACTTTACATTTTCTCTTCCATTTTGATATAACTGAGCAATTAATCCTAGAGATTGATTACGACCTGTTTTCGTAAAAGATAACGGAGTTAATTCATCTACCTTAGGTCATATATATAGTAATACTTCCTGAACTACAAGTATATTATTAGTATGAAGGCAATTCTATAACGTAACTTGGACTTCAAGTTGAGCAAAGGAATTCTTCTCTAATGAATTTTCTTATAACATTTAAAACAAACCCTATGAAAACAATATGAATTAATTTCACTTGAGAAGAAATGATGAAGAATATAGAAGTTGTAGTTTCATAATTTGCAAAATAAATCATAATATGATACCATACTCATATTACTACTAATAAAAGATATGGAACTACTCGCAACACTACTTCTCGCAGTCACAGTAACTATGTCTAACTTCTCATTTTGCGATGGAGAAATAGCTTGAAAACATACTAGGTATAATACAAAGCCTAGCGAAATAAGAATATGCACGTGATACACACCAAAAGAGACTGTATTCTTCCTTGTACACGAACTTGGACACGAATACTGGTTTAAGATAATGACAGACCAAGAGAGGGAAGAATATAATGAATTATACAACAAACGAGTACACACTCTTGATGTGATGAGGGAATATGGAAAAAAGAATGTAGAAGAAGACTTTGCTGATATATTTGCTTTGGTAATTCTCAAAAAAAAGGTATGATACAAAAGTGAGAATTTTACAAGAAAAACAGAGCTTGTAAGTAAATATATAAAATAAAACTATGGTCTGCGAAACTGCTACAATTACCCTCCTAAAATACATATGATACTGCCTTGCCGTAGTAGTGTTCGAGTACTTGCAAATATCCACAATACAATTCTCTATACTATGACTCTTAATGATTATAGACTTTATGGCTGGAATCAGTAAGCAATGGGTCTTAAATCCTGTAGATATTACAAGCCATCGAGCTTGGTTATGAATACTCAAGAAAGCTTGGACACTCATATCAGTAATCGTGGTTGCCATGATGCTCTCAGCTGTCTGACCGTGA
>JGI1221J13441_10000492_pt1 | contig 17813 bp, 10 predicted proteins | sample LakVidmifraction_4_FD_13441 | JGI IMG/M metagenome (IMG submission 13441) | reverse complement strand
CTGAGTCGTTCGGTGACGTGTTAGTTCCTACTGAAGAAGTCGTCGAAATGAAAGACGGCAAAAAGCGTAAAAGCGAGCGTAAGTTCTTTCCAGGATATGTATTGATCCAAATGGATATGAATGATGACACTTGGCACATCGTTAAAGAATGCCCCCGTATTATGAGCTTCATTGGCGGTACGCCTGAGACTCCTGCGCCCATTACTGAAGTAGAAGCAGATCGTATTTTAAACCGTTTAAATCAGACTGAAGCTGATCCACGTCCGAAAACTTTATTTGAGCCGGGTGAAGAGTTGTTGGTTATCGATGGTCCCTTTACCGACTTTAAAGGCTTGGTAGAAAAAGTGGATTACGAAAAGTCTAAACTGCATTTAACCGTAAACGTATTTAACCGACCCACTCAGGTCGAACTTGAGTTTAGTAAAGTTGAAAAACTAGACTAAACATTCATAAACCGGGGAGCTATTAATCAGTACCGTGTTATTTTTATAGTGTTTATATATATAGCATAGAATATTGGTTTAGCGTTATCACCCATTTAGGAGACAGTTATGGCTAAGAAGATTGATGGCTATATCAAACTACAAGTGCCTGCGGGCAAAGCAAATCCTTCACCACCGATTGGTCCAGCCTTGGGTCAAAAAGGCGTGAACATCATGGCGTTCTGTAAAGAATTTAACGCTGCGACCTCAAGCCAAGAGCCAGGTCTACCGATCCCAACTGTGATCACGGTATATAGCGATAAGTCTTTTACTTTCATCATGAAGTCACCACCAGCTGCGTTCTTACTACGTAAAGCCGCTGGCGTTACTAAAGGTTCTGGCACACCAAATACTGCTAAAGTCGGTAAAGTGAACCGTGAACAACTTGAAGAGATCGTTAAAACCAAGAATGCAGACTTAACCGCTGCCGATCTTGATGCTGCTGTTCGTACCGTTGCTGGTACTGCCCGTTCAATGGGTATTACCGTGGAGGGTATATAATGTCTAAGCTAACCAAACGTCAAAAAGAGATCAATAGCCGTATCGAAAATGAAAAACTATACACTATTGAAGAAGCGGTACAGATCTTAAATGATTTACCCGCTTTAAAATTCAAAGAGTCTATCGATATTGCGGTAAACTTGGGTGTTGATCCACGTAAATCGGACCAAGTCGTTCGTGGTGCAACTAACCTTCCTTCGGGTACTGGTAAAACCAAACGCGTTGCTGTATTCGCTCAAGGCGCTGCTGCTGAAGCCGCTAAAGAAGCGGGCGCGGACATCGTTGGTTTTGAAGACCTAGCAGAATCAATCAAAGCCGGTAACCTGGACTTTGACGTGGTTATTGCTGCTCCTGACGCTATGCGCGTTGTTGGTCAATTAGGTACAATCTTAGGCCCACGTGGTTTAATGCCTAACCCTAAAGTTGGTACCGTAACGCCTAACGTTGCAGAAGCTGTAACCAATGCTAAAGCCGGTCAAGCACAGTATCGTGTTGACAAAGCGGGTATTATTCATACCACTATTGGTCAAGTTGGCTTTACTGCTGAACAAGTAATGCAAAATGCGCAAGCGCTACTAGCAGATTTAAAACGTGCTAAGCCTGCAACCTCTAAAGGTATTTTCATTAAGAAAATTACTTTGTCTAGCACCATGGGTCCAGGTATCACTATTGATCCTGTTCCTTACCGCGTTGCTAAGTAAGATAAGTAAAAACTATATGGACCTATTATCTTAATATTTTAAATGAAATATTGTAGTAATAGGTCCAAAAGAATTTTAAAAGATTAGGTCAGCGTAGCAGTCGCTACGCTGTCTAAGACCGTAGGTAGAGATCAGTTCATTATATTGTTAGCTATCTTTTAAAATTGTTTTCAATTTCTAAAGTGGCTTTTAATACCAATAAGCTGGTTTTATTAATCGATGATAGATGAAAATCTTAGTTGGCCTACGCAGACGGTGGCCCACACAGTTTAAGACAAGAGCGGATAGGGCAGTGCTTTTATTAAGATACTAGCTATCAAAATATTAGCATTAACCTATCACTCAACGTCATTCTGATAACGGTGCCGTAATCAGTCGTTATCAATAAGCACTGTTTTTTTGGGCTTATTGATAATGTGTCGTATCAAGTCAGTCTTAGCTTATGGTTTAACGGATTGAAAACTTCGGTTTTTAAAAATTTAAATGGTAAGACGATTGATAAGATTAAGGAGTCAACTTATGGCATTAACGCTAGAGCAAAAACAACAAGTTGTGGCTGAAGTGTCTGAAGTTGCTGCTAATGCGTACTCAGCGGTAGCTGCCGAGTATCACGGTATTGGTGTTGCGAAGCTTACTAAGCTTCGCGAACAAGCTCGTGATAAAGGCGTAGTTTTGAAAGTGGTAAAAAATACCCTAGCAAAACGCGCTTTTGAAGGTACTAGCTTTGAGTGCATGTCAGACAGTCTGACTGGTCCATTACTTTTGGCTTTCTCAATGGATGATTTGGGATCTGCAGCTAAAGTCATTTTTGACTTTAGTAAAGATAACAGTGCCCTTGAGACCAAATTGGTATCAGTTAGTGGTAAATTATTTGGTCCAGAAGAGCTAGAACGCGTATCGAAGCTACCAACTCGCGACGAAGCGCTATCTATCTTGATGGCTACCATGAATGCACCAGTGACCAAGCTTGTCCAGACTATGAATGCAGTCCCTGGCAAATTTGTTCGCACCGTAGCAGCAATCAAAGACGCAAAAGAAGCTGCTTAATTGCTTGTTTTAACGTAACTTTAACATTGCCGGTTGCATTTCATTGTCATACCTATTTTAAAATTTGGCAAGCAGCCTAAGCAATATTAGAATCAATTAATTTTATCAGATAACGGAGAGTTCTCATGGCACTATCTAAAGATGATGTGTTAAACGCAATCGCTGAAATGTCAGTAATGGATATCGTTGAGCTTATCAGCGACATGGAAGAAAAATTCGGCGTAACTGCTGCTGTTGCTGCTGCACCTGCTGCTGCTGCTGATGCCGGTCCTGCTGCTGAAGAGCAAGACGAGTTTGACGTTGTTCTTGCCAGCTTTGGCGAGAAGAAAGTTGCGGTTATTAAAGCCGTACGTGAAGCTACTGGCCTTGGTCTAAAAGAAGCGAAAGATTTGGTTGAAAGTGCTCCAGCACCAATCAAAGAAGCTGTTTCTAAAGCTGATGGTGAAGAGTTGAAAAAGAAACTTGAAGAAGCTGGTGCAACTGTTGAACTAAAATAAGTTTAACGCTTTACAAAAAAAGCTGGTGATGCCTTGCATTGCCAGCTTTTTTTTATTATAATTTTCAGCTTGACCTTTTGTGTCTGCCAACATACGTATGCATTAACACGGTGGATACCCATCAAAAGGACAGACGATATACATGCACGCAAACCTGTCAGTTTTTAAAAATAGTTTTATATAAGCTAAACATCAATAGATGGATGTTTGGTGTTTTTTTGCGTCTGCATGCTTTCCAACTACTAACAACGTTTGTATTGATTCCGATTTATTTTGCTTCTAAATAGTCTAGCATGGTTTTACTGTCAGTATAGGGTTCATAGACGGTAGATATCAGTGACGATACCGTTCATGTCATATATATATATTTGATATGACTCAAAAATAAAGCGCTTGAAGATAGATTGTTTATTATTGTCACAATCCACTATTGAAATCTTAAGCGAAAGTAGTCATATCCTAATATCAATTTTAGAAAGCTGCAAAGTGTCATAGTGATATGACAGTTGAATTTCAGCTAAATTAAAATAAGTATTTGTTTATTATAAACAGGTACAGCACATTATTAAGAATAGTTGTAGTAAGAACCGTTTTTATTATTATCGTTTACGTCGCTAAGTTTGCATAGTATTAATATCAAATAGTATCGATGCACGCTGGCCACGCTTTTCATTTGTTTTCACGTTTACTGTAAGGACTCTCGATGGCATATTCTTATACTGAAAAAAAGCGTATTCGCAAAAGTTTTGCTGAATTGCCCACTGTGATGGACATTCCCTATTTATTGTCTATCCAAGTAGATTCCTACGAGCACTTTTTGCAAGAGCACAAAAAGCCAAAAGCTCGTGAGAATACCGGTCTGCAAGCTGCGTATTCCTCTATTTTCCCTATCGAAAGTCACTCTGGTAACGCAGAGCTACAATTCGTTGAATACTATTTAGGTACGCCTGAGTTTGATGAGCGTGAATGTATCCTACGCGGCTCAACTTTCGCAGCACCGATGCGGGTCAAAATTCGCTTAATTATCAAAGATAAAGACAGCAAAGATAAAGACAGCAAAGCGGCNATTAAAGATATTCGNGAGCAAAGCGTTTATATGGGCGAGATGCCATTAATGACCAATAACGGTACCTTTATTATTAATGGTACTGAACGGGTTATCGTATCGCAATTACATCGCTCACCTGGTGTGTTCTTTGACCATGATAAAGGCAAGTCGCACTCAAGTGGTAAAGTGCTGTATAACGCGCGCATTATTCCTTACCGTGGTTCTTGGTTAGATTTTGAATTTGATGCCAAAGATTTAGTATTTGCTCGTATTGATCGTCGCCGTAAGCTATTGGCTTCTATCATTCTACGCGCACTAGGTCTGAGCACCTCTGAGATTCTAGATCTATTCTTTGAAAAAGTAGCTGTTTATAGAGGCGAAGAGCAGTTTGAGATTGATCTGGTTGCTGATCGCCTGCGCGGTGAGATGGCACAGTTTGATATCTTATCACCTGAAGGTGATGTGGTCGTCGAGCAGGGCAAACGTATTAATGCCCGCCGTATCCGTCAGCTTGAAGAAGCGGGTATGACCAAAATTTCGGTACCTGATGAATACCTATATGAGCGTATTTTAGCAGAAGATATTATCGTTAATGATGAAGTAATCGCTAAAGCTAACACGCTAATTGACCATGAATTATTGGTGAAATTAAGCTCGTTTGAAGCCAGTGAATCTATCAAAGAAATCAGTATCTTGTTTACCAACGATATTGATCAAGGCAGTTATATCGCTGACACGCTACGTGCTGATAGCACGTCAAGCCGTGAAGAAGCCTTGATCGAAATTTATAAAGTCATGCGTCCAGGTGAGCCACCAACGGTTGATACCGCTGAGAAATTATTTGACAGCATGTTCTTTAACGCTGATCGTTATGATTTATCGAACGTCGGTCGTATGAAATTTAACCGCCGTTTGGGTTTAGATTTTGACGATACTGCTGATCCTGATATCCAGCGTTCACGTAGTGTTTTAACCAATGGTGACATCGTCAATGTGCTTAAAGAGCTGGTCGAGATTCGTAATGGTCGCGGCGAAGTCGATGATATTGACCATTTGGGCAACCGCCGTATTCGTTCAGTTGGCGAGATGGCAGAAAACCAATTTCGCGTCGGTCTAGTACGGGTTGAGCGAGCGGTCAAAGAGCGTTTGAGCTCAGCTGAGTCTGATAACTTATCACCACAAGATTTGATTAACTCGAAGCCCGTTGCGGCTGCGGTAAAAGAATTCTTTGGCTCAAGCCAATTATCACAGTTTATGGATCAGAACAATCCGTTGTCTGAAGTTACCCATAAACGCCGTGTTTCTGCTTTAGGACCGGGTGGTCTGACCCGTGAACGTGCTGGTTTTGAAGTACGTGACGTTCATGATACCCATTATGGCCGCGTATGCCCCATTGAGACTCCTGAAGGTCCAAACATTGGTTTGATTAACTCGCTAGCTATATTTGCTAAAACCAATAGCTTTGGCTTCTTAGAAACGCCTTATCGTCAAGTGGTTAATGGTCAAGTAACTGATACGATCGAATATCTGTCAGCGATTGAAGAAGTGGGCACTGTGATTGCACAGGCTGACTCACCGATGACCGCAGATGGTGCGTTGAGCGATGAGATGGTTAGCGTCCGTAGCTATGGCGAATTTGCCCGTATGCCACCCGAGAAAGTGACTCATATGGATGTGTCACCAAGCCAAGTGGTATCGGTAGCGGCAGGCTTAATTCCGTTCCTAGAACATGATGATGCCAACCGTGCCTTGATGGGCTCGAACATGCAGCGTCAGGCTGTTCCTACACTACGTGCTGATAAGCCGTTAGTAGGTACTGGTATGGAGCGTCACGTTGCGCGTGACTCTGGTGTTTGCGTGATCGCTAAACGTGGCGGTGTGATTGAAGATGTTGATGCCTCACGTATCGTGGTACGGGTCAACGAAGATGAGATGACTGCTGGTGAAGCGGGTATTGATATCTATAACTTAATCAAATACACGCGCTCAAACCAAAATACTTGTATTAACCAACGTATTATTGTCAACCAAGGTGATGATATTGCCACAGGTGACATCTTAGCCGATGGTCCATCAACTGACTTAGGTGAGTTGGCATTGGGTCAAAACATTCGCATCGCATTTATGCCGTGGAATGGTTATAACTTCGAAGATTCAATCTTGCTGTCTGAAAAAGTGGTTAAAGAAGATCGTTTTACCACCATTCATATTCAAGAATTGACTTGTGTGGCACGTGATACCAAGCTTGGTACCGAAGAAATCACTGGCGATATTCCAAACGTTGGTGAAGCCGCTTTATCAAGTCTTGATGAAGCAGGTATCGTCTATATCGGTGCTGAAGTAGATTCTGGTGATATTTTAGTTGGTAAAGTCACGCCAAAAGGTGAGACCCAGCTGACCCCAGAAGAGAAACTACTACGGGCAATCTTTGGTGAAAAAGCCGCTGATGTTAAAGACACGTCTTTACGTGTACCAACATCAAGCAAAGGGACGGTTATTGACGTACAAGTCTTTACCCGTGACGGCGTCGAAAAAGATGCACGTGCCAGAGCGATTGAAAAATCACAGCTCGACAGCTATCGTAAAGATTTAAAAGAAGAGTTGCGTATTTTTGAAGAAGCGGCACGTGGACGTATTGGTACATTACTTGATGGCCAAAAAGTCAGTGGTGGTTCTGGACTAAAAGCGGGTACCGTTATGGCAGCCGCTGATATGAAAGATATGAGCCTTGAGACTTTACTTGATATCCAGCCGGTCGAAGAAGAAATTTCTGAGCGTCTAACACAAATCGCCGAATACTTAGTTGATAAGCAAAAAGATATCGATAGCAAGTTTGCTGAGAAAAAACGCAAATTGACTTCAGGTGATGATTTGCAACATGGCGTGCAAAAGATCGTCAAGGTTTATCTAGCAGTCAAACGTCGTATCCAGTCTGGTGATAAAATGGCCGGTCGTCATGGTAACAAAGGGGTGGTATCACGTATCATGCCAGTCGAAGATATGCCTTATGATGAGCATGGTAACACCGTAGATATCGTACTGAATCCGCTTGGCGTACCCTCGCGTATGAACATCGGTCAGGTACTAGAGACCCATTTGGGTATGGCTGCGAAAGGCTTAGGTGAGAAAATCGAAGGTATGCTCAAAGCGAAAGCGGCGATGACTGACCTACGTGATTTCTTAGATCAAATCTACAATAAAGTTGGCGGCGAAAGCGTTGATCTTGATAGCTTAACTGATGATGAAATCATGACTTTATCAGATAATCTGCGTGGTGGTGTGCCAATGGGTACGGCGGTATTTGATGGGGCGCATGAGCATCAAGTCAAAGACTTGCTAGAGCTTGCAGGCCTCGCTAGAAACGGTCAACAAACCTTATATGATGGTCGTACGGGTCAGAAGTTTGACCGTCAAGTAACGGTCGGCTATATGTACATGCTCAAACTCAACCATTTGGTTGATGACAAGATGCATGCACGTTCTACAGGGTCATACTCACTAGTGACGCAGCAGCCGCTTGGTGGTAAAGCTCAGTTCGGTGGTCAGCGCTTTGGTGAGATGGAAGTGTGGGCACTAGAAGCTTATGGAGCTACTTACACCTTGCAAGAGATGCTAACGGTGAAATCGGATGACGTTGAAGGTCGTACTCGCATGTATAAAAACATTGTCGATGGCGAACAGTATATGGATCCTGGTATGCCAGAGTCATTTAACGTACTGACCAAAGAAATCAAATCATTGGGTATCAATATTGAGTTAAAACAAACCCATTAAGAACGACTGGCTGACTGAGTTAACGTTATTGCAGTCAGTTATTAACCTTAGTGGTTAGCTAAAAGCAGCATGCTCTATTGCTGCTGCTTTTAGTGATTTATCTCAACCCTATTCATTGCCTTCATTCATCTTATCCGCGTTAATAGCACGCTGTCAGATGATTATAAAGATAACGGAGAAGCAACTTGAAAGATTTACTCGATATCATGCAAAGCCCTACCAGTAATGGTAACCATGAGTTTGATAGTATTCAAATTACTTTGGCCTCACCTGACGTTATTAAGTCATGGTCGCATGGCGAAGTCAAAAAGCCTGAAACGATTAATTACCGTACGTTCAAACCTGAGCGTGACGGTCTATTTTGTGCCAAAATTTTTGGCCCAGTAAAAGACTTTGAATGTCTTTGTGGTAAATATAAGCGTCGTAAATTCCAAGGCGTTATCTGCGAAAAATGTGGCGTTGAAGTTACGACTGCTAAAGTGCGCCGTGATCGCATGGGTCATATTGATCTTGCCAGTCCAGTTGCACACATTTGGTTCTTAAAATCATTACCAAGCCGCATTGGTTTGTTACTTGATATGACCTTGCGTGATATTGAACGTGTTTTATATTTTGAAAGCTACATCGTTACTGAGCCAGGTTTGACCAGCTTAGAGAAGTATCAATTGCTTGATGATGAAGATTATTTCAGAGCGCTGGAAGAATTTGGCGACGAGTTCATTGCTAAGATGGGTGCTGAAGCCGTTCGTGATCTATTGAAAGATATTGATTTAGATCTTGATATTGATGAGCTGCGCGAAGCCATTCCCCAAACTGGCTCTGAAACTAAGCTTAAAAAAATGTCTAAGCGTCTAAAATTATTAGAAGCTTTCCGTGACTCTAATAACAAGCCTGAATGGATGGTCATGACCATCTTGCCAGTATTGCCGCCAGATTTGCGCCCACTAGTACCGCTAGAAGGCGGACGTTTTGCGACTTCAGATCTTAACGATCTTTATCGCCGCGTCATTAACCGTAACAACCGTCTTAAGCGTTTGCTTGAGCTGAGCGCCCCTGATATCATCGTGCGTAACGAAAAGCGTATGTTGCAAGAATCAGTTGATGCGTTGCTTGATAACGGCCGCCGTGGTCGTGCAATTACCGGTAGTAATAAGCGTCCGTTAAAATCTTTGGCTGATATGATCAAAGGTAAGCAAGGTCGTTTCCGTCAGAATCTACTGGGTAAACGTGTGGATTACTCTGGCCGTTCGGTCATTGTGGTAGGTCCAACGCTGCGTTTGCATCAGTGTGGTTTGCCTAAGAAAATGGCACTTGAATTATTCAAGCCGTTCACTTATAACAAACTATTATCACATGGTTTGGCGACTACGATTAAAGCGGCCAAGAAAATGGTCGAACGTGAAGAGCCACAAGTATGGGACATGCTGGCCATGGTTATCCGTGAGCATCCAGTACTCCTTAACCGTGCGCCAACGCTTCATCGTCTAGGTCTACAAGCATTTGAGCCGGTATTGATCGAAGGTAAAGCCATCCAGCTACATCCGCTCGTCTGTACTGCGTTTAACGCTGATTTTGATGGTGACCAAATGGCGGTACACGTGCCATTGACCTTAGAAGCACAGCTTGAATCACGTGCCTTGATGATGTCAACTAACAACATCTTGTCGCCTGCTAACGGTGATCCAATCATCGTACCGTCACAAGATGTGGTCTTAGGTTTATATTACATTAGTCGCTCATCAATCAATGCGCAAGGCGAGGGCATGGTTTTTGCCACTGTCAATGAGGCATTGCGCGCGATTGGCTCTAATGATTTGCATGTGAATGCCAAGATTAAAGTGCGGGTTACTGAAACCCATATCGATGACGATGGCAATCACATCAAAGAAACCAGTATCAAAGATACCGTTGCCGGTCGCTTGCTTATCTGGAACATCATGCCTTTGGGTATGGCGTTTGAAGAGTGTAACCAAGAGATGACTAAGAAAAACATCTCGGGTTTGATCAACTCTTGCTATCGTAAAGTGGGTGTGAAGGACAGCGTTATGTTCGCTGACCAATTGATGTATCTTGGTTTCGCACAAGCGACGCTATCTGGTGTGTCTATTGGTTTGGATGACATGGTCATTCCGCCAAATAAAAAGCAAATCATTGAAGTTGCGGAAGCCGAAGTTCGCGAAATTGAAGATCAATTTGAGCAAGGTTTTGTGACCGCTGGTGAGCGCTACAATAAAGTGGTTGATATCTGGTCACGTACCAATGACAAAGTCGCCAAAGCAATGATGGACAACTTAGCAACTGATAAAGTCATTAATGCGCAAGGTAAAGAGGAAGAGCAAAAATCGTTCAACTCAATCTTTATCATGTCAGATTCTGGTGCTCGTGGTAGTGCTGCACAGATTCGACAGCTTGCAGGTATGCGTGGTTTGATGGCTAAGCCGGATGGCTCAATTATTGAGACCCCGATTAAAGCCAACTTCCGTGAGGGTTTGACCGTACTTCAGTACTTCATCTCAACGCATGGTGCACGTAAAGGCTTGGCAGATACGGCTCTAAAAACGGCCAACTCAGGTTATCTGACTCGCCGTTTGGTTGATGTCGCACAAGATTTGGTCATTACCGGTGATGATTGTGGCACGGATCAAGGCTTGCTCATGAAGCCGCATATTCAAGGTGGCGAGATCATTGAAAAACTTGGTGATCTAGTGCTTGGTCGTGTGACTGCTCGTGATGTGACCTATAACGATGATGAATCGAAAATCCTGATTCCAGTTGGCACCTTGATTGATGAGCATTGGGTCAATGTTCTTGACGAAAATGCAATCGATGATATTTGGGTACGCTCAGTCATTACTTGTAACGTAGCACATGGCGTTTGTTCGCAGTGTTATGGTCGTGACCTTGCCCGTGGTCATAAAGTCAATATCGGTGAGTCAGTCGGTGTTATGGCCGCGCAGTCTATCGGTGAGCCGGGTACTCAGTTAACGATGCGTACCTTCCACGTGGGCGGGGCAGCAAGCTCAGCCTCTGTGGACAATAGCATCTCTGTACGTAATGCCGGTCAAGCGCATTTCGAAAACATGAAAACTGTTGAGCATACTGATGGCCATTTGGTTATCGTATCGCGTTCAGCTGAAATTGCTTTAACTGATGAGCTAGGCCGTGAGCGTGAACGCTATAAAGTACCTTACGGTTCAAGCGTACTGTGAAAAATGAAGATCAGGTCGAAGGCGGTCAGACTATCGCTAAGTGGGATCCGCACACGCATCCTATTATTACTGAGTTTGCTGGTAAAGCGCGCTTTAGTGATATTACCGATGGTCTAACAGCGACTGTGAAAGTTGACGATGCTACTGGTATGAGCTCATTTGAGATTCTTGCTAATCGTGACCGTTCAAGCTCGGCTAAAGACTTACGTCCGGCTATTATCTTGAATACCGATGCTGGTAAAGAAGTGGTTTACTTCTTACCTGCTGAAACCATCATTCGTGTTGGCGATGGTGAAGAAGTTGCTGCTGGTTCAATTCTGGGCCGTGTACCACAAGCGTCTTCAGGAACTAAAGATATTACTGGTGGTCTACCACGAGTAGCTGATTTGTTCGAAGCCCGTCGTCCAAAAGATCATGCCATCATGGCAGAGATGACTGGTGTGGTGAGCTTCGGTAAAGAAACCAAAGGTAAAAACCGCTTTATCATTACTAACGAAGACGGTGAAGTTCATGAAGAGCTGATTCCAAAATGGCGTCAAATTAACGTCTTTGAAAACGAGACCGTAGCGCGCGGCGAAGTGATCGCTGATGGTCCACAAAACCCGCATGATATCTTGCGTCTAAAAGGCCAAACGGCACTTGCTGACTATATCGTGAACGAAGTGCAAGATGTTTATCGCTTGCAAGGCGTAAAAATCAACGACAAGCATATCGAAGTTATTATTCGTCAGATGCTACGCAAAGTTGAGATCACGGATGGCGGCGATTCAAGTCACTTCAAAGGTGATCAGGTTGAGTTTGCTGATATCAAAGCCGTTAACGCTAAGTTGGCTGAAGAAGATAAATTCCCAGTCCAGTATGAGCGTCAATTACTTGGTATCACTAAAGCGAGTCTTGCGACTGAGAGCTTTATCTCAGCGGCCTCGTTCCAAGAAACCACACGCGTCCTAACGGCTGCTGCGGTTACTGGTAAGATTGATGAACTACGCGGTCTCAAAGAAAACGTAGTTGTTGGTCGCTTGATTCCTGCTGGTACCGGGCTTGCGTATCACAAAGCTCGCAAAGATAAAGCAGAGCAAAAAGTTATCGATAAAGATCGTAATGCGGCATTTGATATGACCACTGCCAGTAGTGATAGCAAAGACTTTACTAGCTTTGATGAAGCTTTTGCTCAAGAGCTGAATCAAGACAGTCAGTCTTAATAGCGTTTAACGAAACATTATTATTAAAGTAAAAAAGCCAGCCGCGTAGCTGGCTTTTTTATGCCTTTAAAGAAAGTGAAAAATGGATGGTTGCTTTTTTTAAGAAATTTACTCAAGAAGATAGTACACTGGAAAAGCAGTTTTATTAGCCGTGTTCATTTTGATTACCATTAGTTCATTATTAATATAAGGATAAGAAGCGTATGGCAGGTAAAAGTCGCGTTGCCAAATATCAAGCAGATCGCACCAATCAAAAGTTATATTTTTGTCGTCTGGCCTGTCAAGCTGCGGGTAGCAGTAATGATAAACAGCACTATCAAGCACACTGTGAGACGGCTATCTTTCATTTGCACGGCACTTTTTTGGCATTATTGCAGGAACTGAGTCATTTTTATGGCTTGACCATGACGGCACCAACATTGGCAGATATCGAACAAGCGTTGAGCGATCGTACGCAAATCTCACCAGAAGTACAGCGTCTACAGCAGTTGCAACAACAAGGGTTTTTAGCGAATATCGAGCGCGCTTATCAACGCTGCTTGTATGCCGTGCCCTCTGATAACTCAGCTGATGACAGCGCAAGTACTACTGAGACACAATCACGGGACATCATCGTCAATGTGGTTACTTTATCGAATCAATGGTTACCGGATGAAGCGACAATACGTGAATGGCGACAGCAGTTTTTAGAGCTCATCGAGCAATTACGTGCGGGGATGGTAGAATTTTAGACGTGATATCGAAGGTAGCATAAACAGCCAGTTAATAAATACTCATAATATAATTATTTAAACAATAGGAGTAAGTAGGGTCGGGTTTATCTGCTGTTAATAGAATCAATAAAAATGCTTGCTCAGTAATAACTGAACAAGCATTTTTTACGCGTTAAATATCAATAGCGGCTTTTTAATCTAAGGAGCTTCTAATCTAAGGAGCTTTTAATAGCTAGGCCTATTGTTTTATTCTGGCAGCGGCGGCATACGCTCAGCGGGTGTTACTGATAGTTGGTTTTGCGGCACACTACCGCTATTACGTTTTGGCGTTGCTGGTTTATCTGATGGGTTGTCTGACGGTTCAATGGGTTCAGGCTCAGGCGTTTTACGCTGCTGAGTTTTGGGCTTAACCGGTTTTGCCACTGTGTGGGTATCTGCATCCTCACCATCAGGAGCGATAATGCCGTCATCAGACATCTCTATCACTCGCTGCTTTTGTTTCTGGGATTTAGCACGGTTATTAATAGATACCCATTGGGTAGGGGTGTCTTTAAGCTGTGCTTTCATAAAGTCCATCCATACCGGTAACGCTGCTACCCCGCCATATTCACGGCGACCTAAGGTTGATGGCTGATCAAAGCCCATCCATACTACGGTAGCATTGGTCGGATGAAATCCTGCAAACCACGCATCTTTAGCTTCGTTGGTCGTACCAGTTTTGCCACCAATATCACTACGGCCTAAAGCCTTGGCGCGAACAGCAGTGCCACGCTGCACCACATCTCGTAAGATATCTGCCATATCATAAGCAACCTGTGGATTTATGATTCGCGGTGCTTGTATGGCACGTAGATGCTGAACCGCAGGCGCTTTTAGACGATCTGCTGCTGGACTGGCATTATAGACACTTAAATGGGTAGCAATACCCTTTTGTTGAGCGTTGCTTTGTTTTATAGCATTGCTTTGTTCTATATTTTCACCATTTTCTGAAGTTTGCCCTTCAGTAGCTGCTTGCTCATTATTAGAATTAGTAGCCGCTTCTTCATCTTCAGTCGGTTTATTGTGTTCTTCAATTAGTTTTTTATTGAGCTCATCGACTTGCTCATTATAACATAAGGCACAGGCTTGCTGAGGATTGGCTTGGTATAACAGTTTATTATTATAGTTATAGATTTGTTCGATAAAATAAGGTTGAATGCGGTGACCACCATTGGCAAAGGTCGCATAAGCGGTGGCCATTTGTAAGGGTGTTGCTTGCCCAGTACCAAGAGCCAGGGACAGTGTTGTTGGTAACTTTTCTTTATCCAAACCAAACTGATCTAATAAATTGCGAGCGTCTGAGATACCGATGGCCTGTAGCAGGCGGATCGACACTAAGTTACGCGATAGGTATAGACCACGGCGTAAGGTGATGTCCCCTAAAAAGCGTCCATCAGAGTTCTGAGGCTCCCAATCTCCTACTTGAATAGGCCGGTCTGAGACAATACTATCAGGACGATAGCCTTTTTCCAGAGCGGCCGTATAAATAAGAGGTTTAATGATCGAACCCGGTTGCCGCCAACCTTGCAGCGCGCGGTTAAATTTACTATGGTTAAAATCAAAACCGCCGACTAAGGCATTTACTGCGCCGGTCTCAGGGTTTAGAGACACCATGCTGCCTTGTATACTAGGTATCTGTGCCAGCTGCCAATCGCTGTTAGCGGTGGGTATCAGTCGAACAATATCATTTTTGCTAACGATTTGTTGTGCATTATCAGGAGCGTAGCCAATACGGTCTGCTGAAAAGTATTTGCGCGCCCAGCTCATACCAGACCAATTAACCGTTACACTTTCACCGGAGGGCATCTGCGCCTCAAAACTACGTGAGCTGACTTTAGTGACTTTGGCAGGAGACATGTTGCTGTAACGGCGGAAATCTTCAAGTGGCTCATCTTTAGCCTCGGCACCACGCCAGCCATGCCGATGATCATAGGCGACTAGACCGGTTAATATGGCCGATTCGGCATCAGCTTGTGCTTCGCTATCCACGGTAAGACGCACACGCCAACCCCCATTTACCACTTGCGCACCGTAGCGATTAACCAGTGCATAGCGGGTCATTTCTGCCAAATACGGCATGTTGACATCAAGTTTTTCTTGGTACAAATTAAGGTCAACGGGTGAGTTAATGGCCTCGTCATATTGAGCTTTACTGATATAGCCCAACTCATGCATACGGCCAATGATCCAATTACGCCGAGTAAGGGCGCGGCTAGGATTGGCAACGGGGTTATACTTCGAAGGCGCTTTTGGCAAACCTGCTAACATTGCCATCTCAGAAATAGTGAGGTGATCTAATGATTTGCTATAATATTTTTTGGCAGCAGCGCGAATACCATAAGCGCCTTCGCCTAAATAGATTTTATTGACATAGAGAGTCAAAATGTCATTTTTGCTTAGCTCGTCCTCTATTTTACGTGCTAAAAACAGCTCAGTAAGTTTGCGATTTAAGGTACGCTCTGGGCTCAAAAAGTAGTTTTTGGCAACCTGCATAGTAATGGTTGAGCCACCGGTTTGACTGTCATCATCAGTAACTACTTCAGTAACCGCACGACCAAGGCCGGTGATACTAATACCACTATGTTGAAAGAAAGAGGAATCTTCAGCCGCCAAAAAGGCATGGGTTAGGTCTTCAGGAATATCTTCAAAAGTAACAGGTAAAGATAAGCGATTGCCATATTGACCAATTAATTTGTCATCGCGGCTATAAATCTGTAGGGGCATCTCCAAATTTACGGTCTTAATCTCTTGAATGCTGGGCAAGGTTGGCGATATATACATGGCCATACCATAAAAGCCAATAGGCACAGCAAGTGCTAAGACGACGGCCAATGCCAGACAGGCAATGACTAGCCCCGCCAAAGAGCGAATGAGACGAGCGGTAGCATTTTTTTTGGTCATAATAAGACTTATTGGTTAAAATTTGCAACAAATGAACTATTATACCTTGAACAAAATAGACAGGTGATACTAAATGTGTAATTGGTTCTGAATTGTTTTTTAAATGCTTGAATCTGTCTATTAAGTAACGTATTGTATTCAATTATTACAAATATTATATATAATTATTAGATTTTATATTTCATATAAGGTAGAGCTTTTGAGGCTATTTTCTTCTAAAAATCGACATTTGATTGGGGTAGATGTTTGTGCTACTTCAGTAAAGCTAGTTGATATACAGCGCCAGCAAGGAATATTTCACCTAAAATCATATGGTATCGAAAGATTACCTTTAGGCGTAGTAGTTGATAAACTTATTGTAGATACCGAAGCGGTCGGAAATATCATCGCCAGTTTAGCACGTCGCTGTCAGGTAGCTGGCAGCGATGCCGCAACCGCAGTCTCAGGGTCAGCAGTGATCACTAAAGTTATTGATATGGATATGGTGCTTAATGACATTGAACGTGAAGCTCAAATTCGTTTAGATGCCGATCAATATATCCCTTATCCGCTAGAAGATGTCAATTTAGACTTTGAGGTACTAGGTCCGTCTTCAATAAACGATGACATGGTGCAAGTCTTGCTGGCGGCCTCACGCTCAGAAAACGTAGATCAACGGGTCGATGCCCTGACCTTTGGTGGTTTGCAAACTAAAATTATAGATATTGAAACGCATGCTATTGAGCGTGCTTTTGGGCTTATGGTAGACAATTTGCCCAATATGCCAGAGCTGGTTGCTTTAGTCGATATTGGACACAATCAAACCACTTTATATGTCGCTAAAAATGGCGAATTTGTTTATAGCCGAGAGCAGTTGTTCGGTGGTATTCAGCTGACAGAGGCGATACAAAACCGCTATGGCTTATCATCTGAAGAGGCAACCATCAGTAAGCGTGAACGCACTTTGCCTGATGATTACTATCCTGAAGTGCTAACTCCTTTTATGGAAAACGCCATTCAACAAATTACCCGATCTTTACAGTTTTATTTTTCCTCGAGTCAGTACAGTAGTATTGACCATGTGGTGATCGCCGGTGGTAGCAGCTCTATTCCCGGTTTTGCGGGCATGATACAACAGAAGCTTGGCGTACCTGTCAGCGTAGCCAATCCATTTATAAATATGACCATTGATCCGTATGTGGATAGTGAGCAGCTTGCAATTGATGCGCCAATTTTAATAGCCGCTTGCGGTCTGGCGTTAAGGAACTTTGACTAATGGCTCGTATTAACCTACTGCCATGGCGGCAAGAAGAGCGCGAACGCCGCAACAAAGAATTCATCACCTTAGTCGTCGCAGTGACTCTACTCGCGTTATTGGCCGCATTTGCTTCGTGGAGCTATTTTAAAAATCAGCTTGATGAACAACGCAATGCCAATGCGCTCATTGTACAAGAGAACAGCCGCTTAGATACTGTGCTGACAGATATTGATAGTCTAGAGCAGCGCCGCGAAAATATTATCTCACGTATGCAAGTTATTCAAGATCTACAAGGTCGGCGTCCCGTCCCTGTCCGTTTATGGGATGATTTAGCCAAAGCTATACCTGCAGCGCTCTATCTAAATAATCTCAAGCGCGAAGGTGACCTGCTGACGCTAACCGGTCTTGCAGACAATCCGAACATAGTATCAAGTTTGATTCGTAATCTTGATAGTAGTAAGT